>Ga0335073_10001381_pt1 | contig 32318 bp, 40 predicted proteins | sample Lox_Sample_22_FD_207093 | JGI IMG/M metagenome (GOLD analysis project Ga0335073, IMG submission 207093) | Soil microbial communities from Loxahatchee National Wildlife Refuge, Florida, United States - Lox_Sample_2.2 | ecosystem: Environmental > Terrestrial > Soil > Wetlands | place: USA... | reverse complement strand
AACCAGAATCCATGCAACGCCCTCATACTTTGCAGCCATCTCAATCCGCAATTCATCACATACCCTATCAACCCCACTTCCTGCCCAAATAACCTGTATCGCAGGATCATTATTCACATACCACGTTCCCAACGGTGCAAATGCTCCTCCTACACCTTGATACCCTGCAGACGAAGACCATATCTGTGTTTGCTGGCCAGTGATGTTGAGAATATTGGGTGTGCTATAAACTATTTCGAGGTTGACGGGGGATTCATACTCCAACATGTTGTCTATAGGATGGGATACCTGTGAGAGCCCACCATAGACTTCATTCCCGAAACTATCTGGGGTACCTGGACCGCTTGCGTTGAAGGTTATTGGGATACTGTCTGTTTGGTTGAAGTAGACTATTGTTGTGAAGATTGGAGACGGCTCGTTTTTGGTTGATGAGATTTGCAGTTGCCATTTGTCTTGGTATTGGGTGAAGGATGCTTGTCCGAGTTGGTATGTCCCTGATTGGTCGTAGAGGACACCGAGGGAGGCAGCTACGTTGGCCGAGTAGGAGGACGGTGGACCTAGGATTAAGGCGGTGCCTATCCATTTTTGCGAGACTGCATTATTGAGTTTCTTGTTGAGTTTGACGTCCGCGTAGTATAATGTGAACCATATACTCACTGCCACAAGAGCGAAATACAGTAGACTCAAAAGCGTACACAAACCAACACATAGTGGTCGAAATCTTGGCGATGGGGTCGCTTTGTCTCGCGCATAACAAGGAAGCCGGAGACGTCCAAATAATCGAGGGGCAAACACAAGAAAGAATGCAAATGTAGATACATAAGCGCCGACCCCAAAGACAGCAGTGAATATCAGGAACAGATTCCGATCGTCCTGAATTGCATCAGGCGATGAATGTGGTGAAGGCTGCGGATTGGAATAGTCGTCTACAAACAGAAACCCACTACCATTAGTTAGCCGCATCAACACAACAGAGTCTTACAAAACGGTTCCGCCTACTACTAAAACTACAAGCGGGACTAGCAAACAAGGCGATAATCGCAGGAGGATTGTAGTTCCTTTTGACCGGGGTTGGACGTTTTTGGAGGATGGTCCATTGGTGACAATTGATCTCGGCGTTAATGGTTGGATTGAACTCCGTTCAGTTAAACATGAACTTCGATCAGTGCTTTGTCTTGGCGTTTGCCGAGATGTGGCTTCTAAGTAAGATGGTAATCCTGCCTCGGCATGAACTGGCGGACCCCCCACTTGACGATCTCCAATTACATACTGTCTTTTCTCCTCCATCTGATGTCTTTCGTTCAGTCCTTCTCGACAAAAATTGGTTTTTGGGAAGACTTCTTAGCAGCAATTGCCCTGCAAGAACATGAGTTTTGGCTACGGACAGATGCAACGTTGTGATGACCCCTAAGGATGCGGTCAGGGGAGCTTTCTCGGTCGCTTGTGAGGGGTTAGTAACTGGTGTGGCGTGATTCGGGACTAAATAGGCTTGGCATCACGCATGCAAATCAATGCGGGCCAGTCCTGAGACAGGTGTTACAGAATCATCTGGTTCATTTCATTTGCATGGGATGATGTGATTCGGGCGATTATCTTAGCCCCTGAATTTCAGATGACCAACTGCTGGCTTGGCCCACAAGGACAGAAATAGCCCGGATATATTACCGACTACTGGCCCACACGGCACAGCGGTCATTCAGCCATTCTTCGGCCAACAGACTGCGGCAATCCCTGGACTACATCTTGTTTGTATCATAAGATTAGGGAGGGTACCCATGGGATATATCAGGAGACTCATTAGAGTGTGAAACCCAATTTGCGACTGATCGCGTGTGAGAGGTAATACATACGTTTCCGAGAGTGTGCCTTTCAGGAGATTAAAGTTTATTTCTCCTACAGCTCTTATTAGACTCGGTCGGTGCTCGCTCCGGAATTAGCACTGCACTGCCACAATCTGGTTTCTTACAAGGACAAGGAAAGGAAATTCACTACATACATCGCACGCATAGTGCTGGACACTCGAACAAACAAAGCAGACGTCTGCCGCAGCTGCTCATCGTTGTCTCACTCGAACTGGAACTGCGGAACTCGCATGAAAGACGCTTAGTCCTCTTTTCTCCATGTCAACCAATAATGCAGTCCAATACAGACTCCTACAACCAGTCCACTACGTAACAGACCAAACAAAACGAATGGCAGCAAGAGGATGGAAAGGATATGTGATATTAGTATTACCTTTCGTAGCAGTTCTCCTCTTTCTCTCCCTTGTGTTGAATAGCCATGCTTTCGACACAGAGGGAATAAGAGAAGTTTCTGCCGACGAACAGGCACCATATCACCCCGTCATTCCTACTCAGCCAATAACGCATCATGATGTACCTTTCTCCCATACTCCGAAGCTTCCTATATCTCTCTTGTGTTTCATAATTATTGCAAAGGGAAAAGACTAATGCTTTTGTGGTAGGACGAAGCGACAACTGTGTTAAAGGAGGTGTTAAATGAAATAATCATCGACGCTGCAAAGCAATTTCATCCGAACGCTAAGGATGCCAAGGATAAAGATATAGGTCACCTTGCCAGGCAAACAGCAGTCTTACAAGATCTTCTTCGAATATATAATCGCATCGACTCTTCTAATCCCGCCTTTGACGAGGAAAGACATCTTTTCGAATCTAGCATAAATGAATTACAAACTCTCTTGTATCCATGGATCACAGCTCCCTCTCGCGAAGGAAGTGCGACATACTCAACATTCTTCGATTTAATACATTCGTACACGGAAGAAGCGGGGATAGTCATAAGTACCGGCAGGGAAGGCGGATTTCGATGGGCAATCCATCAAATCGTCATCTTACGAGGAGTCTTAAATTGTACTTTACCGATCGAAGTATTTTACGGAGGAGACCATGATTTACCTGCTCAATATCGCTCGTTCATCGAAGCCATACCCTCGGCTTTCCCTGGAACCGGATCGATTGTAACAGTCGACATCACCAAGAAATTCGCTGATAGAGATGAAACATTGAGATTTCCTGGAGGATGGGCAATGAGACCGTTTGCTATGTTGGCATCTAGTTTTAAAACAGTTATTCTGGCGGATGCAGATACTGTGTTTGTGATGGATCCCAGAGTTTTGTTGGAGGAGGAAAGTTATAAGAGATTTGGTAGTGTGTTTTGGCATGATAGGAAGTTGTCGCCTGCTTCGGATGAGACGTATAAATGGGCTGATGAGCTTTTGGAAACTGCAAAGGCGAAGGATCTCGAGAATATCAAGAAGGAAGGATGGTTTTTACATCAAACGTTTTACGAAATGGAAAGGTATCTTGTCCTCTAGCACTTGGAAACTGACGTTTTAGTGGAGCATTGATTATTGATAAGACAAGGAATTTAGCGGGATTGTTGATGGCTTGTCATTTGAACTCGTTTGAGGTTCGCAACGACATAACATACCAGAAATTCTACGGCGACAAGGAATCGTACTGGTATGGACACGCTCTAACCTCTACCCCATACCACTTTGTCCCTGGCTACAGCGGAGGTATCGGACGAATAACACATCCCAAAGAAGATGGACATTACAACCCCGACAAAGAAGAAATCTGCACTCTCCAACTTCTTCACGTCCTCGAATCCACACAAGAACCATTCTGGTTCAACAACGCAATAACAGAATACAAAGGAGCCAATGATGCAGAATACATTGTTCCTGAAGGCTGGATCGGACATAATGGACGTTGGCACGGAGGAGAAGTAAGATTTATCAATGAATTCTGTGTGTATATGCCAGAAGGACGGAGGGATGATTTGTTAGGCTTACCGGAACCAGTCAATAGAGTTACGGGTGAGTTCAAGTGGAGATTGGAAAGGGCTATTGATTTGGCGAGTGAGTATGATGTTTTAATGCAACGAGACAAGTTGATTGAAATATCCAAGTAACGGTTGGTATTCTGTATTTCTTAGGCATTGGGATGGCGAATGGGTAGACTCGGGCATGTATGCATTATTAGAAATTGATATTGTTGAGCGGTTTGAGTGACGACGCCTGAGATTCAGACCTCAGGCCACGTCCGTAGTGCTCATCTTGATTGCGACTGCTTTTGCTGAAATTCTTTGAAACTTTTTGACACTTCATGAGACGGCCACTCCAGCGGCTGGGATGCTGTGCCGGAAACTGTCTCAGAAATCCTCGGCTGAGTAGCAGTATCCAGTATCCTAGATCATGGCCGTCTCTGAAATCATCGTTGGATCAACTTCCGGTGACGAGGAATCTGCAGTTTACTCGAGGATATGCGAAAATTGTGCCAGCTCCGTCGACAAGAGGAATTTCCCAGACGGAATACGAGTTACGACGGAAGCTTCTTATGGATTCGCTGCCCGAAGGTTCGGTTTGTGTGGTAGTCGGTGCTTCTATGAAGTTCTCCTCTGATAGCGTATTGTATGGCCATTCTCAACGCTTGCTAAATATTAGCTATCATTTCCAGCAAGATCCCAACTTCTCGTACCTTACAGGCTTCATAGAACGAAATGCCTTAGCAGTCCTGAGTACCGTCCTCTCTTCACTCACCGCTAATATGTCAGCCAAAGATAGTTCGAGCAAAGGCTACAATTATCATCTTTTCGTCCTCCCAGTGGATCCAGAAAAAGAAAAGTGGGATGGACTGCCGATAGGTATCGAAGGAGCAATGACCTCCTACCACGCCGACAGCGCAACTTCCAACTTACGCATCGCACAAGATTTGCCCTCCTTCCTAACATCTGCGAAACATGTTTATCTATCCTTCCCTACAATTTCAGGTTCTATTTCCGGTGAGATTCGTCCCCGTCAGCAATTTCAGGCTATGGTATCAAGATATTTACCTTTTTTATCATTCGATGCACGGTACCAGCCTTTAGTCCTTAGACTCCATGAGATGAGATCCATCAAATCATCAGCAGAAGTGCAATGCATGAGAGAAGCTGGACGAATATCAGGCCGAGTCTTCAACGAGGTAATAAGAAGGAAATTGAAGAGTGAGAGTGAGATTGAAGCGACATTAGAATGGTTATTTCGCATGGGCGGTTGTCAGAGAAGTGCTTATGTGCCTGTTGTTGCTGGTGGGAAGAATGCTTTGACGATACATTATACACGGAATACAGAGGAATTACATGATGGAGATATGGTTCTTGTTGATGCTGGTGGAGTATGGTATTGTTTTTTGGACGCCAACTTATGAGTAGATGTATGAAGGGTATGTTGCTGATATCACGCGCACATGGCCTGTTGTAGGCAAATTCACAGACGCACAACGGGATTTGTATCAGGTTTTTCTGTCGTTTGGAGCGTTTCTGATGACTAGGCTGTTTTGAATGTGCAAAAGGAGTGTGTCAAGATGTGTGTTGAAGCTAGTGGTCGGACGTTAGATACCATTCACCAAGAGAGCGTCGACCATCTCACTCGAGAATTACGAAACCTAAACTTCGATATAGGATATCGGGTACGTCCTCTACCTTTTACGAAAGAGATACTAAGGGAACAGGATGTGGAAAAGATATTGTACGCACATCATGTATCACACCACGTTGGATTAGAAGTCCATGATTGTTCTACCTTACCAAGAGGATTACCTCTCAAAGCTGGAAACTGTGTGACTATTGAGCCAGGGGTTTACGTTCCTGACAACGATAAATGGCCGAAACATTTCAGAGGGGTCGGGATTCGGATTGAAGACTGTGTTGTCGTTGGTGAGGATACAGGACTACAAGTCGTTTTGAGTGCTGACGCGGTTAAAGAGGTTGTGGATATTGAAGCACTGGGTAAATCAGAATGAGATACCGGACATTCCCCTTGGAGTAATAGAGCATAGAATATATAAATGCATAATCTCGACTTCATAATGTCTATAGCTGAAGTGGTCTTTGAGTGAGTACCTGCATTCTCTGATTGGTGCTGTATCCTTCATTGCGACGATCGCATCATAATCCCTCCCTAGGCTACCGCTGCAAGACCGATGTAGACTTCATTTTAAGTGGCCAGAACTGAATGCGCCGCTCGGTCTCAAAAACAGTATCCTCTTTCCTAGGCGATGCTCATTAATGTGGGAAAGCATGGACTAAAGCATTTATGATCTGAGATGACACGGGGCCCAAGCACAATTTCTCACGTTTCGGAGTCCCGGTAACATTTACCCACGTGCAACGGATGAGGTGCTTCATGTCCAAAGCGACAAACGGACCAGTCTTCCAGGACGAAGCGTCCGCCATGGGAAATCAAGTATCTGAAGCGGAACCCAGTCAATACGGGTAACTTTACTTTCAATGGCATTCCAATGCTAATTCATTCAGAAGTCCCTTTCCTCCTACCTCCAACAACGACTTCAAATACTTCATTGATGGGAAAGATTACTTCTATGCTCTCTCAGAAGCTCTTGAACAAGCCAAATCCACAATCTCAATCTTAGGATGGTGTCTCACACCCGAACTCTTCCTTCGTCGTCCCCCCTTCAATAACCTCCAATGGCGCCTCGACAGAACGTATCCACCTATCCTGAACCAACTAATCCAGTCTTGCACGAGCAACAGCTCGAGGCGTCTCTGTGTACGGCGTCATCTACGAAGATGTAGGTTTCGGTACCATCGATTCTTCCCACGCCGTAACCGCCCTCGAAAAAGTCAATCCTCATAGAATCAAAATTATGCGTCATCCTAAACATAATCTACTTACTGACCCGTCCAACTGGGAAACTGAATTCTTCTGGTCACATCATGAGAAATGTATTGTTGTTGATGACTCGATTGTGTTCTTTGGTGGATTGGATTCTTGTTTTGGGAGATGGGATTATGTAGGTCATCCGATTGTTGATTTACATGCGAATGTAAGGAGGGAAGTTTGGGTTGGTGCGGATTATAAGAATGATAGGATTCTTGATTTGTTTAGGGAGGGAGCGAGTTGGAGGAAAGATATTCTTGATAGAACTGAGTATTAATCCTTTTTAGGGTGTGGAGCTAATAGTAGAGTTCCTAGGATGCCTTGGCATGGTTCATGGCCATGATGAAGGGTGTTGACGGTGTTAGATATTTCAATGACTGCGACCGGACCTGTTGTAGAACAATTTATTCAACATTTTGTTCAACGGTGGAATTTTGTAAAGAAGAATAAATATGAGGAGGATCTGAAATATCCTGTTCTTGCATCTGACTATGCATCCGAGAGATCTAGTCATGCATCAACCACTTCTAAAGTGGATGAAGAGTCGTCATTTCAAGCGCAATTGGTACGAAGTGTGTCGCCCTGGTCTCAAGGTGTTCCCTTGGAGAAAAGTATCCAAGAAGCGTACATTGACTTAATTCTGAATGCCGAGCGTACTTTCCTTGAAACACTCACGCTAAGTGTAGACTTCATTTACATTGAGAATCAATTTTTCAGTACATATAAACGTCAGATGAACTTCTCTAATTTTCAGTTACAGCAACAGGAAATAATCAACATCCAGTTGAGAATCTGGTTGGAAAGGCACTAGTAGATCGTATTCTCAAGGCAGCAAGGGCAAAGCAACCATTCAAAGTCATTGTTATTATGCCTGCAATTCCAGGCCTTCCAGGTACTCCTATCTCTCCTCAAATTCTTGAGATTGAATTGACAAGAATGTAGCAAATATGTTCACCGGCCAAGAAACCCCTGCAACTAAGGCTATCATGGCATATCAATTCAACTCTATCTGTCGTGGTGGCAATTCTATTATGGAATGTATCTCCAAAGAAGGGTTTAATTCACATGACTATAGTCTCCTCTCACTCTTGTTATTGCTAATTGTAGTCAGATTCTTCAATTTGAGAGCGTGGGGAGAAATCCCTTTGACTCCAGAGTATTTGGCTCACGAACGGGAAGCACATGAGCGGGCTATCAAGGCAGACATTGCGTATGCTCTTGATATAATGGGTTTAGATGCGTTTGACAAAGGGAAGTCCATCAGAGTTTCCAAGTGTTCGTTGGGAGATGAGTTGGATGCCACTGTGCATCATGTTGGACATGCAGGAAAGGAGAGCGAGGCTGTGGAATTAGCGAAGTTGTTCAATTGGGATGAGGATGCATCTGACATGACCAAGCAACAGAAACTAGAGCAAGTGCTAACGCAATATCCAACCGTCGATGATGACGATGAACAATTTCAGATGTTAGGAAAAGAAAGTACTGACAGAAAGGAATCAACAGATGCAGGATCTGGATCAGTGAAAAACTTTGTCACTGAAGAATTGTACATTCATGCCAAGGTATCTCTTTTCAAAGAGTATGAATTAAAAGAAGATTATGATTGTGGATGATCGAGTTGTGGTTTGTGGTTCTGCAAATCTCAACGATCGATCTCAATTAGGCGATCGAGATAGCGAACTTGCCGTCATCATCAATCAACCAGCATCATATCCCTCAAGCATGAACAATAAACCTGTATACCACCCCCACACTTCCTTCTCCTTGCCGTCAGTTAATTGTCGTGATAGTGGTTCGTATCTCCGTTTGCCGCATCCTTTCGTCGAAAACTATGTCGCGAACATCTCGGACTTCTCTCCTCCGAAGAAACACTTGCCAAAGTCACACAAAACAGTCATCTACTACCGATCCCAAACGCGTATGATTGGAATACAGACGAAGATATACTTGTCTCAGATCCTCTCAGCGAGACATTTTGGAACCTATTGGATTTGACCGCGTCTAAAAATACCTCTATTTTCAGGGACGTGTTTCATGCTGTGCCTGATGATCAAGGTACCATCCCGCTCACCTCAAGTTCTAAGTTTGTAGTTCGTACGGTCGAGGAGTATGATTCTTTTGTGACGAAGACGAAAGTGGGTCATGTTGCTGATTATTCGATGTCCTATGGCCATGTTCGAGATTTGCTTTCACAGGTTAAGGGACAGATTGTTGAGATGCCATTGCATTATATGGAGAAAGTCGATTTGATTTCAAAGGGTTTGAATCTTGCTGTTAATGAATTTACAGGTGCATTGCCTACCACATTCATATTGACAAGTTTAGATATCATTTATACGTAGTTTACTACAATAGGAGTCGAAGAGAGTAATCAGGGAAAGATTTGCTCGATCGTTCTGATTCGCGGTGGTATGTTTTCGCACGTGTCACCACAACGGGAGAGGATTCCCGATGCCGAGACTTTTATGCTTCGGCATTTGTTCCGAATCAGGACCATTAAGGTCCCTGACTCAAGAGTGGTGTTATCTTCCAATGGATCTACCCACCGACGTCTAACCCCCTTTAATTTCCGTTGCCGCAAATCAAAAGTGGTGTCTCGATTCATGCAGTAAATGCGCAGTTTGCATCCGCTATCCGAAGGGGCGTTCACATGTCAAAGCGGCAGGCGCTTTTGTGTCGCCGTGGAACTTTGTTTTTGGGAGTCTGGTAGACCAGGATTTTTGCGCCGTGGTGCGTGGGTGGTGGAAACCTTAATGAATTTCCCAACGAAAATTTACGTGAAGTAGACTAATCAATCGTCAAAATGGACCAATCGGGGCACTTCCAGGGAAAATCAATGTGCGACAGTGTGATATTAAAAGTAACAAGGGTGCAAAGAATGAAGGGAAAATGAAGGAGAAAAAAAAAGTTTTGGGATTATTGCGAATGCGGCAGAATGTGGGCTTTGATTGTGACATCTTAGGTGACGGTCACTGGTCTGTGCTAAGACAGGGCGGCGCGGAACTGGCGGCGGCGGCGCCCCGAAGTGGTTTTTTTGGCTGGTTAGAACTGGGTGTTCCGGTAGTTTCCGGTGGTGTGGTTGATTATCTTGTTGGATCTGCTGTGTTATCTAGACTAACAAGGGTCCCTGCACCCAACGACCGAGGATGAAGGGGGGTGTGTCGGCATGACATAGTGATTGGGTTGTGTGATTTCATATATTGGCCAGAGCAAAGATTGGCTCAGGCCGTTGCGCCGATTCGATTAATACAACGGAGTTTGTGTAATTTCAGAGTCATAAATCTACGCCAAAATACGCCCAGTCTTGAGCGAGTGCTGAGCCGGGACTGAGTGATTGCGAGAGTGAGTCGCGGACTGCGCAAATAGAGTCGGCCGACGGTCGGCTAATGCGGTAATCCGGCCGGATACAATCAATCCGAGCACGCAACCAACAAACATCTCAGCAGAGAAATGAGAAAATGAAAAATAGCCCCCACCAAAAGTAAAAAGGTCCCACTCAGAACGAAACACATGTCGTACGAATAAATGTATGTAATTCATCTGAATGATTGAGTGATCCCACATATCTAATTGCTGGTGTTGTAGCCGGAGAGTGCCAGTCTGCCTTGCCCATTTAAAATTGAATTCATCACGGAATCGCATTTACGGCTTGGGATTGCATAACTTATAATTTCATCACCACCATAAACCGCACCTCCGTCCTCTGCTCGCTTAGTCCACACAACTGCAAAAAACAAGACAACAACAGACTCATACTCCATTGCTGTACTATCCAGCGCGATTCTTCAGTCCGCATGGTTCACAGAGTAAAAGGACATTCGCGCGGTCCTGCAGTCGCTCTCTTCGATATAAGGTACCGTTTCCCTATTATCGCGAATCTCTATCTCCCTTTCCATCTTATTGCAATTTCAGTCCAAATATCTCCGTTCGACCATGTACTAACATCAATCTCGTTGTGCAGAGTAGGAACGAACGAAAAAGATGTCATTGTCATTACTCCTTCGGAAATAGAAACTGTCCCGACATTAGCGAGAGGAAGAGTTGTTCTCTCCCTCAATGACGCCCTATCTGTCCGCAGCATAACGCTTCGGATGTACGGAGTTGCGACGGTCGCGTACTTCCTCTCGTTATGAGTATGATGAGCTTACAATATAGATGGGTAGATCCGAGTGCGTCAAATAGAACGCCGCCGACAAGAGCGAGTCAGAAACAGACTAGAACCGTGTTTGATCATTCTTGGTCTTTTCTACCTGAAGCTCAAAACAATTTCACCCTCAAACAAGGTATTTCTTCGACACTTGTTCTTGTGAGATGATATGCTAATACTGTGATGTCTAGGCAATTATGAGTATCCCTTTGAAGTCTTGTTGCCAGATGATATCCCTGACTCGGTCGAGGGTCTTCCTGGTGGGGTTATAGTGTATAAAATGAAAGCTATCGTCGAGAGAGCAGGTCTCGTCAACAAAAACCTTGTCTGCAGAAAAGTACTTCCCCTAATCAATTGACAATCTAACTCTAATAGCACATCCGAATAGTCCGAACAATGTCTCCTACTTCCTTCGAATTCCTCCAATCTCAAGTACATTCCCCTCTCGACATGTGATTGCGGTTGAACGGATGCTAATGTGCTTTTTATAGAGCATTGAAAATTTATGGCCAAATAAATGTCAATATACCATCGAGATACCGACGACTGCACACATCATTGGTTCACAAATACCGTTTCATATACACATGATTCCCCATGTCAAGGGGCTGTCGATATGTCGATTGGACGTGGAATTAAAAGAACATTTCGTATTTGCTGTTTTGGATTCGAAAAATGCGCTTGTTGCCGAGAAGAAGAATGAGAGGACGATAAAGACGATTACGTGTAATGAACGACCGTCTGGAGACGATGAGTGGAATGTCGATGGGTATATTGAAGTTCCTAATTCCTTGGATCGATGTACTCAGGATTGCGATGCAAATTTCATAAAAGTCAAGCATCGGTATAACCACCCCCATCAAACATTAAGGATGAAAACTGATTGTTAGAGTTAAATTCGTCATCGGTTTACGAAATCCAGATGGTCATGTCTCAGAAATAAGAGCATCATTACCGGCTGCTTTAGTTCTCCCACCCTACATCTCTTCCGAAGGAACCACTCCACACCTCGAAGATTCCACAGTCAACCATCTCTCCTACCTAGAAGCAAACGGAGATACCCTTCCCTCCTACGAATCACGCGTGTACGACCGTCTCTGGGACGGCGTTTCCTATTCCAACCTCGATACTTCAGCACTTAATACACCTACAACAATGTCACGAAGAACATCCCTTGAAAATCTCCGCGACTTGAATCGTGTTTCAATGCCTAATCCAGGCGACTTGGAAGCTGGTCTTCGTCAAGCCTTACGAGAACGCGAAGATAATCATTCTCCTATTGAACCACATGATCGTTCTTCAGACAATTTACAAGCTCTTGCTGCAAGTAGTGGGTCTACTACACCTACTTACACAGCTCCTCCTATGAGATCGCAGGGTTCGCAGCAGGGCTTATTGGGAATGACTCCCTTGCAAGAGGAAGAGAGTGAGAATACAAGTGGTTCTCCTGTTTCGAGTCCTGAGATGCAACATATTTCACCTACACCATCACATTCTTCGTCGAATCCCCCTGACGAGTTTATTGATATGGGTCGTCTTTCCAGGGTACCTTCGTACAACACTGCGAATTCCGCAAATCTTCTCAATATGGATCAATCGATGACAACTGGACTTCCCTCCTATGCATATGCTACTGCCTCGGTTGTGAATTCAAATCTCTCTGTTATCCCGGAACACGCATCGTCGAGGTCAAGATCAGGTAGCTCAGCAAGTTCAACGCAACAATCTGTTCCTGAAACACCACGGACTACCAGCACAAGTAGCAGCAATACTGCAACAGCTCCTACAGTTCTCCGTGTCACTTCTACGGGTGGTATCACGAATAGTCTTGTTCAAAGCTACGGATCGCCTCAAACGTTCGACGATCCGCTTCGCCGCATTTCTTTGATGCGAAATTTATTCTCAAGTCGCTAAAGTCGATTGGAAGGATATGTTCAATATAGCATTCGGAATACCATTTTTACAAGCAAAGCAAAGCAAATGGACTCAACTTATTCATGTATTTAGACAATAGGAAAATTGAGATTTTAGTTGGGAGGGCGTCACATTAGCAGGGAATGAGGTTTTGTTATTGAGATGTACTGGTTTTATACAGATTATGGAAAAAATGGAAACATTTGATTAGCTACTGTTTTGATTCTTGGTAGTGAGGTTGGTGATGGGGGGTATGGTTCTATGAATTACACACTTTTATCGCCATTATAACGAGTCGATTCCGGTCGATCGTAGATTTTGATGTGACCTTACAATGTCAGAAATGTCATACAAAAGGATAAAGGAAATACCTTCTTTACATATGGTGATAATTTCTTTCTCTCTGAAATGGATTTGACATAGCGGATCGTCATCCACTCTCGATCCCACAATCGGTGCCAAAGTAGGACATTCCCTCCTAGGTATAACCGGATGATAGGTCGTTTGTCCCTGAACAGTAGTACTCGCAGTCCTAACCAAACTCGTCGTACTAGCAGCTGGATTCCCACTCGCAGAAACAACACTTAAAGTCCTATCCATTCTCACATTTCCCATTTGTTTAGGCATCACTAAAGTCCCACTCGACAATTCCCATAAAAGTAATCTTCCATCATCGCCCACTGAGCCAAATCGATATGCTCTGTCTGTTGAAACTACAGGATCAAAAGCTAATCCTGTCACCCAGGAATGATGACCTACTCCCCTTCCTACCAAGCGTCGTTCTTGAACTGAGAATATGGAGACCATGTCATCTTGTCCTCCTGTCAACAAGTATCGTGAATCTGGCGAGAAGGCTAAACATCCTAATCCACCATAATAACTAGTAAACACATCTGTCAAAATTTCCTTTTCCCACAGAATAAGAGATAAATGGCCTTGCATGGAGGTAACAGCCAGCCATTTGCCATCATTCGAAAAGTCAAATGCTGCTGCCGTGGTATGTGTCAACTCCCAGTATGACAACGGGTTATATTTCATAGCTTGTTCGCGCTCTTTCTTGCCGGCTGTGATGGGGAGTGCAGAGGATGTGAGTGATTTGTGGACTCTGAGAGTTGGGGGTGGGATTTTCGAGGTGTGTCCTTGGGAGTTGGTGTGTGGATTGTCGGGGTCGATGTTTGGTGGTAACGGATTGGGAGAGGGGAATTGTGTGTCTTCGCGGTCTTTGTCCATTAGGACTATGGAGCCGTCTTGGAACAGGGCAACAAAGGTGTTTTCGGAGCGTGGTATCCAGCGTATTGCTTGGACTGGCGTTGAGTTGATTGCCCCCTGAACAATATTAGTCTCAATATAGATAGATAGGTGGGAGACGGGGATACCTGTTTGTTGAGACGCATGTATTTTTGAGAGTAGCATTCGAACCAAATGATATCTCCTGTCGAAAAGCCCAGTATAACGTCGATATGATCATTCGTTCGTGTATAAGAATTTATATCATGACATGTTGGATGCGCTTTCGTAAACAGTAACTTTGCTATCGGAGTTGCCTTATCGTGAGTACGCCTTATCGCAAGCCAATGTACCTTGTCAGCAGTGGTGAGGTCCAACCACTCGTAAGCTCTAGAGACATTTACAAAAGCATAAACATCATCAATCTTCTTCTCATTCAACCTTTTCTGAAAATTCTCATGTGTAATAATTCTCGAAACAAAACTACTGTTGGTCTTGGCAATATTATTTTTCGGTTTCTTTCTCTTGGAAACTGGTGATAAAGGAGCATATATTCCTGCTGCAGCAGCGGCTCCGTCTGAAGTAGAACTCTGGCCAGATATACCCGAAGCTATACTCCCTGAATCAGTGAAACCATTTTGTCGGGCTGACGAGGAAAAGGCATTGATGATGACTGCTTGGCTTCCAGCTGTTACTGGGAGTGCTTGAGTTCCTATTGGGTTTGGCTGCATGATCAGGGGTTCGGAGGGATGGGGTGGAGGGATCGAGAGAGTTACTTCTTCGCGCAAGGTGTAGATTCCTTCTGAAGCCACGAAGGATTCTTTGGGGGTTGTGATTCGATTGGGCGCATCGATGGCGGTGGTGAAGCCAAGAGCTATAAGCTGTTGTTCACGGATTTGAGATTGGATTTGTGAGCGGGCGAGAGGCACAGGCTGGAAATACATTAGTACAAGGTCGTTCAGAGAGTATAAAGGGGAAGTAAAACGAGAAAAAGAGGGTGGGGAAAGCAGATTGAGGAGTATGTACCGGCGCAAACATTGTCCCGGATGATTCTGTGGTTTAGTTGTTGATCGTGTGAGAGAGAATTGCGGTATTTATGGATAGAGTGCAGGTGATTCAGTCGACGGCCATTCTGAGTTACGAGACAACGAGTCTCTGGGGATCAAGTGGATGGATGGACAACTGGAGATGTCTCGATGGGAAAAAATGGAGTATTTTGTGGAGTGCAAGCCTCCAAGTGTCTCTGCCTCAAGGCTGATGGAAGCGGCGGCCTTTCCTTAATTTCCTTAAAGAGGACCGGCACTCCATTTTGTAAGGAGTACTCCAGCTGGACCGCTGATTGGTCCGTTTTCCCTCAGTTGATAAGTGATTGGCTAGTAGTGCTTTCCCCTCAACTTGCCGCTCAAGCCATTAATTCACTCTGCAAACCGTCGCTCACAGCCGAGTTGGAGAAGGAGAAATAATCTATGTATTAGCCATACGAGACTTGCAGAGATATGGAAAATTACAAAGCGGAGGAATAAGGTTACTCCCAGAACAGCACCCAAGTGGAGACCTGGGGAGTACCGGCTGGCGGAAAAGTCCGAGTGCCGAAACTCGACACTAGCAAATGTATGGCGCACCAAGTGCCATGGAAATTACAGCACTGAATGTCAGGGCTGAGTGTAATGTTACACTCGCACTATTTTGATCCTTAGCTTAACTGAGACCCACTTGCTTGTGGTTAGCTCGTAATTAGCATACCCTGCAGATCGTATGGAAGAGAACCGTTGCAGCAACTGATCCGAGGAATCGCAGGTTAAGAAAGCGGCCTGTCTTTTTGAGTTGAGCTTTTTGTATTTAGCAGAAAGAACCGGTGAGACGTCCACGGGTTGTGGAAGAGATGCGTATGTGCATCAGATTGATTTGTCACACACAGCTCGGACCTCTAACCTTTAAGGCGCAAGAATCCGACAGCCAATATTCAGGACTTTCAAGTGCCAGCTCTACTCTCAGAAGAAAACAACGTTCCAATAAAGCAATAGTCCTTTGAACCTTGAATGTTGCAATTGTATCTGACCCTTCATCTGTCTCGAGGTCTAGCAGGCAGTCGCCATTGAAATGGAATGCTAAAGTTCGAGACCCTTTTAGCAATAAATCGCGGGGGCGGGTCGTCGTCCCGGAATGACTCTCCTGAGCACGCCATCGGCAAACCGCCACACAAAAAATTATTTTTTTGATCGCAGAAATATACAACCGAACCCCCAGAATTCCTATCAATCCAACAATCTCATCTCCATTCATCCTTTTCCCTTGATCCGTCCCTTGCATTTGTCTCCTAGCGCCTCTCCCTAAAATTTCCGTCGTGTTTCTTATAAATTGGAAAAGTTCGCCAGGATGTTGGATATTGAGATGCAAGAGGTCACTGCCCCTGTGGTAAATGGAGTCGCGCGGCAAAATGGGACTGTTCATCGGGATGTTTTTGCAGTGCCTGATCTTGGAAAGTTACAGGGAAGGGAGTATGTTGCTGGCGCTTCTGTTTTAGCAGAACGAGTTGCGTATTCTTTGTCGTCTACGATATTTCGCTATGATGACGGTCTTCCCGAAACAGAGTCGGCTGTTGGTCAATGGTCAAAGACAGCTCAACCCAATCCCCGTAGATTTGTTCCTAAACTCGAACACCTACAAACTCGATCTGGTGCCGGCATTTTTGTCCTCGGACATTCGTCGACAAAGGACCCTCGGGATAAATTCTATCCCGATTCGGTCCTTGCTTCAAGCGCAACTGTTGGAGCTATGCAACCCATTCTAACCAGTCTTCCGAGGACTTATTCTGCGTATAAGCCGGTTGTCGCCCACATTGAGGCCATCGATACGGATTACAATGGTCAGTTTGTCACGGATTATGTTACCCCACTACGAACAGCGAGAGAAGCGGGCCTCGCCGCCATCATATCAAAATCCGCTAACGAAATCCAATACGTCTCCATCCTCGCAAGTTTATTCTCCACAGTCTTACCTACATTACACATCTACGATGGCGTCAAATTGTCGCATGAACTCTCCGAAGTTAACAATATCATTCCTCCCAATACTGTCAAGCAAAGCTTCGACACAGTTCGTCAGTTAATTCCAACTACTTCGAAACCTGATCCTCTTCCTCAACTCAGTAATATCCTTACTGTGTTTAACTCAACTCTCAACTCACATTTCGCGCCATTTGAATACCATGGTCATGGCAATGCGCAAACAGTTCTTGTCGTACTCGGGTCCCAAGAAGCAACTTTAGCCTTACCAGCCGTCACCTACCTTTCCGAGCAAGGCATTCCGATCGGTCTAATCAACGTGCGCATCTATCAACCCTTCTCAGACTCCGACTTTCTGTTCGCATTACCAAGAGCAACTACCAAAATCGCAGTACTGGGACAAGTTGAGACAAATGACCGTTATTCCATCCTTTACGAGGATGTTTATGCTACTGTGGCTACTAAGGGCTTTCAAGTCGATGTGGTGGATATCAAGTACACGAAACAACAGTCTTGGCTACCAGAAAACTTCACTTGGATATGTCAACAACTCCTTTCCGGAGCCGAGGAAATCTCGCTTGAACCCAATCCAGAAGATCTCTTGTCAGCAATTATTCCTCAGGGCATCAAGAAATATGTTTTTTGGGATCTGGACGATGCGGTGTCATCGATCGCAGCAAGGAAAGTCGCTCAGGAATTTGTGAATCAAGAGTCATTGGTCTCCTTCAACGAAACATACGACAATTTTTCGCAAGCAGGACTCTTGTATTCGGAAGTTCTAGCCGGATTCAAATATATGCCTAGATCGCACTCTGCTGTCGATGTGGCTGTTCTTGCAGATGTCTCCATTGCAAATTCGTATGATGTTGTTCATCGTCTTGCACCTGGTGGGAAATTGCTGATCAAGACAACGATTAAACAGGACGATTTGGAGAAGAAACTTCCTACCCGTCTACGGAAAGCTATTTCTAGACGTGCCGAGGATATCGAAGTGTACATCATCAATCCTAAAGATTCTGGACAAATTGGTCAAGACGATGTCGCTGAAAATCTCGTCATTCAACTCGCCTTCCCCAACCTCATCAATTATCCCATCGACATCGAGAAATTCGCTCACGAAAGTTCATCTTCATCAGATGATTTGGCAACAGTCATTCAAGGCCTCACAACCATCAACGAGCAGATCGTCGCCTCCCTAACTAAACTCTCCATCCCCATCTCATGGACCGATCTCGAAGATACCTCTGCCCTTCCTACAATCCCAACACCCAACTCATTCACTCCCAACCCTGAAAAAGAGCCTCGTGAAGACGAACCTGTTCTCTCCACATGGCATGCAGCAGCCCAACAACTCATCTTCAAAGAACCGCATGCCTTTGAAAGTACACTCCGTCCTGAATTCACTGCCAAAACCTGGATCGTCCGCGTCCAAGAAAATAAACGTCTCACTCCACTTTCCTACGATCGTAACATATTCCACATCGAATTCGACTTGACAGGGACCGATTTAACGTATGCCATTGGCGAAGCTTTAGGTATCCATGGCCACAATGACGAAGAACAAGTCGTCCAGTTTTTACAATGGTATGGACTTGATCCTGAAGCAGTCATTAGTATTCCTGCCAAGGAATTTCCAGGGAAATATGAGACGAGGACAGTTCGTCAATTGTTTGTCCAGCAATTAGATATTTTTGGGAAACCGCCGAAAAAGTTTTATGAGATGTTGAGTGAATTTGCTAGTGATGAACAACAAAAGATCCGTCTTAAAGCACTGGGTGGTTCCGAAGGAGCAGTGGAATTTAAGAGACGGTCGGAAGTTGAAACTCTTACTTTTGCAGATATTTTGGAAGAATTCCCATCTGCTAAGCCTTCGTTGCCGGATCTAATTAAATTGATTCCAGCCATAAAGAGAAGGGAGTATTCCATTGCTTCGTCGCAAAAGGTGCATCCTACCAGTGTGCATTTGTTGGTTGTTGAGGTCAATTGGAAGGATGAAAAGAATAGAGATCGATACGGACAGTGTACGAGGTATTTATCGCAGTTACCTGTTGGTGCACCGGTTACTGTCAGTGTGAAACCTTCTGTGATGAAGTTACCTGCTGAGACTACGACACCCATTATTATGGCTGGATTGGGAACTGGATTGGCGCCCTTCAGAGCGTTTGTGCAGGAACGTGCTCTCCAGAGACAACAAGGCAAGGAAATTGGTCTTGTGTTCTTGTACATGGGAAGTCGTCATCAACGAGAAGAGTATTTGTATGGAGAAGAATGGGAAGCTTATCGTGATTCCGGTATAATTACATTACTCGGTTTGGCGTTTTCGAGAGATCAGCCCAAGAAAGTGTATATTCAGGATCTAATGAGGAGGAGTTTGAAGGAGGTTGTTGATGCATTTATTTCGAAGAAAGGGTGTTTCTATCTTTGTGGACCGGTAAGCCACTCTTTGAGATTGGATCTGACGTGTAGACTTGGCCTGTACCTGATGTCACGAGGGTTCTACAAGATGCGATTGAAGAAGAAGCGAAAGCTTCGGAAAGGACAAAAGTGGACAGTCGGAAGGAAATCGAGGCGTTAAAAGACGTTGGACGATATGTGTTGGAGGTGTATTAGCATGGACGGGCATCGCGATACTACTAAAATTGTTTATATTGGCATGTTTGTTAAATATCGGTAATTAGCTATATCTATAGAGGATCTGAGAAAAGAACTGATTTTGGTAACCAAATCTTCTTCCCTCTGGTTACATCTAACGTGTTCGAATGGAGCTGCTGAGTCGATCTGTCGGCGGGTTGAAGGCTGGGACTTGCGTGATGTCAAGTTGCCAAGACAACGGGCAGTCGCCCGCCTTATATTAGCAGCATGCCACGGGCCAGAATCGGTCACTGTCGCCATACTCAGAGAATCCACCCCCCACTTCACAACCCTAGGACCCATCTTCATCATTCGAAGACTTAGAGTACACCATTTCGCTGTCGCATCAGACCAGAGTTCGTGATACTGAATTCAATAGCATTTCTTGAGAATGAGGTAAGAGCACTTCTTCACGTTTTCGGAGCTTTTCTGACTTCCTATTTTAGTTCACCGAAGAGGAGAATTGAGTCGGATGTCATGAAATTGTAAGAATACTATGCTCCGGCTCTTTTCGTTTGAAACTAATGCAATATAGGCTGATGAGTGACTATGAAGTCACACTTGTTAATGATAACATGTACCTTAAGCCGTGACAGGAAATAGAGCCGAAAACTAACTCGATAGGCAAGAATTCTACGTTCGATTTCACGGGCCCAATGAGAGTATGCCACCTCAAAACGATGTCGAAGAAAGGCTAACTGGTTATAGCACCATTTCACGGAGGAGTATGGAAAGTGCATGTCGAACTGCCGGATGCATATCCTTACAAATCACCATCCATCGGCTTTGTCAATCGCATTTTCCACCCCAACATTGATGAAGTGTAACTATCCCTACAGCAATACGTCCATTAACCAATGTAGGAGCGGCTCAGTGTGTCTGGACGTCATCAATCAAACCTGGTCTCCAATGTTCGACATGATCAACATCTTTGAAGTCTTCCTCCCTCAACTTCTCCGCTATCCCAACCCTGCAGACCCACTCAACGGCGACGCAGCAGTCCTCCTCATCCGCGAACCAAAAACCTACGAAGCCAAAGTTCGCGACTACGTTTCTCGCTACGCCACAAAAGAAGCCGTTGAAGAAATGGACAATGACGAAGATTCAGAATACGAAATGTCCGAGGTGGAAGATATGTCTGATGATGAAGAGGACGAACCGGCTGGTCAAATGGAATTAAGTTGAACCACTTCCTTCGATGTTGCATGACAACGTTGGTTGTACTCGGTTTAGCTTTATTTGGATACTGTATTATGGAGAAACTTTGTTTAGCATGATGTATGGCGATGGGCTCTTTTGGGGGGAGTTATCAAGGCTTCTTTATTTTGTTAGTGGTTTATACTTTGCACTTGTTTAGTCACTACTCAGTTTATTTCATTCTGCAGTCGGTATTATAGTAGTTAGGCACACGTATGCAAGGTAGACTTCTTGAATAGCAAAGATGTTCCTCCATGCAGAATCATCGGTGTCAGGTTTCCAAATGGTGTTTTATTACTGCATAATCGAAGAACGATCAAGGCCTTGGCAATTTGAGATGTACTCTGAGAACGTCACGTAACTCTCCGTGATGATTAGCTTTGGAAGTTCCCCTTCGAAGTACTTCCTTTATGCGGCTAGCACTGACATGAATTGATGTAGGGCAAATAGACCTCCGATTAAACTACGTCCAAAACCCAAGTCAGATGGATACCGAACACCCCCAGTCAAAGCCGCAGTACAACCACCACCTCGTCGAAAGACTTCCACAGCTAAATCAGGAGGCCGATGCCAACCTAAGAAGCCCCCCGCTTTGCATCCTCCATCTCCGCCTGTTTCCACTTGTTCCTTCGATCGTCATCCCTCGCCCCAAACTTGGGATCTCATGCCCTTGCCGGCCGAAAAACTCTTCCCGAATTGGGATCACTCGGAGCTTACCGCTCCACTTCCCTCCACGCTAACTCACTGTTCCCAACGCACGTTACACGAACTCACTAGAGCCGAATTACTATCCAACATGCCACCATCTCAACTCCCGCAACCCAGAGAGATCGCTATTATGAACCTGATACAAGGCAAGTTGGCGAAGTGGGAGAAGGAGGAAGAAGAGTTATTCAGGAAGGATAAAGGATGGTATTGTCATGATGCAGGAGTTGAAGATCGGGCTTGGAGAAGTTGGCTTTTAACCCAGAATAGGGATTTTGGAAGTGCTGTTTGGAGATGGTTGAGGTTGCAGGATTGGAATTCCTGTCAGACGACTAGAATGAAGGGATTGTATTCACCATTTTGGAGGGAAAAGCTAAGTTAGGTGGCACCAAGCTGTTTGGGGTTCGGTGTTGCTTTGATGGTAGCTTATACTAGGTGATTGGGAGAGATACAAAGATTTGCAAGACGGCGGTATTAAAGTGAGAAAGAATGAGGATGTTCTGACTGAGTGGAAGTGGCAACAAGGTTTCCCGAGTCATATCGGAGTGGAGTTGACAGTTCTAGGTCTTCCTAAAGGGGAAGCACAACAGCAGTTCATTGAACAGGCCCAACGAATGGGAATTCGTCCCGTAAGTTGGGAGGTGCCGACATGTCTTTCTCCCACAACAACGCTCTCACCGGGAAATTGCTATTGGGGCCGTGAGGATAGCAGTGTTAAAGACGTCTCGACTCAGGTGGGCTACATCTCTCGCAAACTACGAAGCCGATCAAACGGTGTCCCTGAGATATCATCATCCGACAGGTCTGAGTCAACGAAACCTTTATCCTGGAGTGCTCTGGAATTATTCACCACGCTGTCCCTCTCACTTTTGTCAAGAGTGTATGACTGTTCTGGTCCCGCGACAAAGCGATGGAAGACTCGCAGATCTCATGCAAGAGACTGGAATATAACGACACTGGACTAACCTTGTATACGAGCTCCGGCCCGACGAAACCGGTGAGCATGTAAATAATTTAATTTTTGTGTTGTATGTTGTAGTCATCCCTTATCGCAGTTGATCGCATCCCTCGGCTATCACTCAATTTCCAAGGAAATCCAGATCTGATGATCCCGTAATCATCGCCATCATCGATCTCCGCGCTTTCGCCCGCCTGTGACTCCATTTTTTGCCGTTTAATTTTTCTGTCATTTTCGGTGGGGGGCGGCATTAGCCGCAGTGCGGTGACTCTTCAGTGTGGTACAAATCCCCTGATGATCGCCGAATTCCGACGAACATTTTCAGCCAATCAGCTCGAGTCAAACTTCCATCTCACGTGAACGCTACCGCATTGACTCATCGCCTATAAAAAGCCCGAAGTCAACAAACATCAAAAGAGACTGCAGTATTTCGCATCCTAGCAGGGAACAGAAGACATTCGGAAAGAACGTGAAAAAGCAGGAAATGTATTCTCAACAACGAACTAAAGCGCCTTCGTCAGCATCGATAAGGAAGACCTCACCAAAAGCGATAAATAGGTGTGGAAAACAAGGGCCTACTTTGCCTCCGTTTACTCAGGAAAATTGGAACCACCTTGTTAGGATCGTGATGACACTTGTTCAAGAAAGGAATGTCAAGGACTCGATGATATCAGATCTCACTAAACGGATGAGTTGTATTGAAACGGCAATCGATACAGGTATGGCCCCCTTCTTGCCCATATGTGTGAAGTGGCGTTAATCTGTGTAGCCCCGATCTCAGAGACTTTTACGTTGAAAAGTACCCCAGGGTTTTTACATGGTCGAATTCGTCGAACTTATATACTTCACTCCCAAACCTCGAAGACCGATCGAGAACGAAACAACGCAACAAAAAGACTCAGTTATAAGTTGGTGTTCCATCAGTATCTAGGAATAGCTGGTTTAGGAATTTCAGTGACATCAGTTTCGTCAAAGGGAGCATATCAACCATCTCACACCGAAGAGATCCTTTTCCTGGATTCCACAACGCTTTCAATCCTATCAACAAGCATCGCAGGTTCCAAGGAGAGAAAACTCCCAGACTTGTTGCTGAAGAATTTACGTGTGGAGAAAAGGGAGTTTATTAAGGATTGGATGAGAGGTTATGTCAACTTGCGTCGTGAGGATGATGAATACTATTTTGATGTGGAGGATCAAAAGTGCCTTGAAAAGACTATGTGGATCGAGTATGTCGGTATGTTTGATGCGATGGGCACTCCGATTTCGGAACCAAAGTTTGCTAGTCAGAATGGACAAGTTGTGGGAAGTGTATGTGGAGGATGTGCTACGGAGCAAGTTAGTACTGTTGATGAGATGGGTGTGCCTACTACTGTTCATGCCTGTTTTGGGTGATTTGTTTTGTCGCAATTTGTTTGGAAGCAATGTAATTCGGAGTATTAGGGTTTTGGTCTCGTACAAGGATGATGTGTTTTGTAATGTTCTCCCCTCTCAAGTAGATAGTACAAATTCTAGTTTAACTACAATCGATAAAATGGCTCACAGCAACAAGTAAGTGCAAAGTAAAAGTCTCCGGAACACATTACGGTTCAACATTCAAAGCTGCTAGCCTCCCATTGTTGTCCACTAAGATATAACTTGCATCCCGTGTTTCCTTGACTTTCAATGGCCGTCGAGCAGCGATAGGGACCACCGTTTCTGATCTGTAAATCTGTCGTCGACAGAGTAGATGATAAAGGAGTAAGAAAACTCCAAACATGACACTCATAGGAACGATAAGAGCAAACACATGGCTCAGTGGCACTTGTAATTGAAGAGTGAGATATGTTCCCAAAACTCCTGCAATTAGCATTCCGAAACTTGCTTACCCATAAACATCCATTTCACAATCCCATCTAGCCTTCCAAGCAAGAACCCCATTCCACCAACAACAATCCACCAGAACTTATCTTTTTGCCAAAATCCTTCCCAAGACGCTATTCGCTTCTCCGTATTATCGAGGACATATCCCAATTTATCAAATCCAACTTGCAAGCTTGAGAACTTAACATCAAGCATATCTGTTAACGAAGTGATTCTTAAAGAAAGATCTGAGAGAGCGGAAGATTGATTATTGAGGATTTCAGAGGTAATTTCAGAAATGTCGAGACATGTTGTTAGGGATTGGTTGAGATGCGTTAGCAGAGTCGACGTGAGATGAAGGGAGTCAGTCTACTGTCAACCAGGCTAACCAAAAGTTACCATTGAAACACTCAGAGATCTGGCAAGATCGCTGAAAGGCAGGATTTGTTCAAGGTATAATTCCTCGAGCGCATTTGAGATCTACGAGCATTAGCACCCAAAGCAAAAACGACAAATTGCATGGACATACAATTGACAGACGTTTCTGAGACTTTTCACCAAGTTCCTCGACTTTTTCGCTGGCAAGCATTTCAATCGCATTGAGATCCTCCTGCATCAATCGTAGTCCCTTTCTGGCTTTCTGCACATCCTCTTCTAATCCCCCGAGTTCTCCTGCAACCCGTATCACAGAATCTCGAGTAATCCCCTCAAGTCTCAAAAGTCCCGTAAACAATTCCCCCAACAAAACCTGTATATTCTTTTCCAAAGCAGCTAATTCCCCTTCCAATTTCTCCGTAAAAGCACTCCACGTCTTCTCAACAGCGGAATTTCGCTGTTCTCGTTGCGAGGCAGCGGAAAATTGTCCATTTAGAATATCAAGTAATTTCTCTTGTACACTTGTTAAATTCAAATGTAGTTCTAGTAATTGATCTTTTTCGATTTCTTGGCGAGAAAGAAAACATACGTTTGTGACTTCTCGGAGGTTACCGCTGAAACTTGTCCACCAGGTTTCTTTTGTGCTTAATTGTTTGACGCATTGTTTCCAAGTTTCTTGGTCGAGACAGGGAGGTGGTGATTGGTGAATGAGATCGAGTTCGCAGAGGGTGAGTTTTATGGCGAAGTGGATTCTGTCGTGGTCTGGGAGGTCGGTTGGAAGGGTTTTGCAATGGTGGATTAGGGAGGTTGCTGCTTGGCGGTAGCAGGTTGGTTTGTGTTTGAGGGAGGACAGGGTTATTAGAAGACTTGATAGTGGCGGGGAAAGGGAGTTTGGTTGGAGGGGTGGAGGATGGAGAAAAATGTCGAGTGAGGATTCAGTTGGCGAGAAGCAGTGTGCTGAAGACATGAGATAAGTAAAGAATAACAATGTTGGAAGAAGATGCATCATGAGCGGCCGAGGATGGATTATGACGACGGAGTCGAGGTGGAGAATTGGAGGATTCACGTGCCTTCATCTGACGCTTTGACGATGCCGCGTTCAGTCGGAACTGCCAAGAAGCGTAGAAGTAGACTACAACTGGAATCACGAGTCAAATGAATTGAAAAGACGACTTTAACTTGTTCGCAGTTATAAATAATTTACACGACACCTTGAAGTTAACGAGATTATTCTCGTTCAGACTTTTTATTGCAATGAACGTGAGATGATGGTTATCGAGTCAGATAACACGCAAGGGTGAGATTGGGACTGTGTCCTCCCGAAAGTAGCTTTCCCGATTTCAGGGAGAGGCAGCAGGGCAAGTGGGGTAGGGGAAGAAAGCGATTGTGTGGTTGGGAAATGTAGCATGAGATTGGGGTTTGCATACCGGAAAGTAAGGGTATTGCTGGGTTAGGAATACTCTCATATATATAGACGTTGCTGTTGGATAATGTTCACCCCCTGTTCTTGTAGTTTGTCTCTGTTTGGAGTTGTATTTTTGGAGGGTCAACGCCGGACGTATTCCCTTTTGTCCTCTCTCGGCCTTTTGTTTTTCTCTTGGATTGTCTTTTACTCTGGTGGCAAAGTTGCCGCCTCATCGCCAGACTCCGTGTAGGCAGAGGAGAGCAGATGCAAGACGGGGTAGTACAAGGTATTTCTACAGTTCAGACTCCCGCCAGCATCAACAGCGAGCAGATTACTTCGCTCTATTCTTCTCTTCGGTATATCTCCCCTGTCGCAGGGTCTGACCGGGTGAAAGGTATCGCGACTCGCAGCGTCGGTCAAGTGCTGTCATTCCTAGAAGAGACTTGTCCTTTTGTTGCATCTGCGACGTCCAATTCAGATCTTCTCTCTTCTAGTACGATTTCAATCGGCGTGACCAATACTCTACAAACCCGCAATAGTTTCGCGAGAACCCCATCCGAGCTATCTCAAAGTTTTCAATTCCCATCTGGGGATCACTTAGCGTCAGATTGAAGGATTGGGCAAGGTTTGTACTGCTATATAGGTTGCTCATTTAGGTTACGAATACCAACGTGTCCTCAGTCGGTAACCTTCAAGCTTCTCGTACGCAATATACCGGTGCCCTCAACTAGATTTATTCTTGTCTCTCGAGCAGCGTCAGATCGTTGCGAAGGCCCACCATATTACTGTTGTCTCTTTTGTACCATTTGTTATCTATTTTACAACCATCTCACGTCCGCCGTTGACGGTTAGCCTTACGAAGGGTAAAGCTGGGGGAAAACAGTCCATTCCATCACAACCAAGAAGGTGGGAGAAACGACAGCCAGAAAGAACAGAGTAGAGAAGTCGATCATAAACGGGCAGGTACCATATTTCTGCCTTCTCCAGAACAGCGACTAGAGGCAGTCAATATCAGATCATGGGTCTTCTGAATTCTTCGGTGGAGCCATTACTAGCACTGTTGTTCCTGCGACGCAGTTGTTTCGTGCTTATTACGGCCACACCGAATCCAGATCTGACATCAACGATTACATTTGAAGTCTCAGCTACTCTATTGAATGAATCTCTTGCAATATCTAGAATTTCATCACCAACACCAATTTCAACCCAGAAATCGTGATGGACCGGGTTTCGCTTCCCCACGACATCTCGCCATGAATTCGACAGCTACCTGGGTGATAATCGCATTCGAATCATCTTGTCAAAAGCTTTACTCGAATTGTCTTTCATTCGCTACAAGGATCCTCAAAACCATGAGAAAGCGAAGCCTTATTCAACGGTTTTTCATACAGACACTGTACTTCACACTTTGCGAGCACAGCTAATATTGAAGTATATGACGCTTGCACCCGGATCGTTGACGGCACTTCTTCCGTCTGAGATGTTTAATGAAACGATCGAGTTCAAGCCAGAAATTCTGCTACCATTCAGTATGACCTGACGAATGGACAAATAAACTAATAGATTGAAACCAGGGAGGTCACAAGGTCGAAGATCTGGAAAGTTGCCATCACGGAATCAAGGACCGTTGGTATTTTTGCTCGTCATTGTTGCACACATGTATATTGAATGGAATATCCGAGGAGGTGGAGGAGTGGATTTCGGGAAGCCTTGGGAACGAAAATAACCATTTCAAATTATTGTCGTTTGCTCGGTAGCTTTCATCGCTATGTATAAAAGGCGCTCTCATTGCCTGAAATAGGAAAGGGCGCATAGTATAGCAATTCTATTGTTTTATTTTGCTTTTGCTCGCTCATCCTTCGATTTAGTCCCAAGCGGTGGAACTTTGGGGCTGCTGGTCTTCAGCCAACGCGCAGCCCGCAGAAGATTACTGACGTGATTACGCGTGACACATGAGAGTTGAGAGTTGAGAGCCAACTCACGCAACGATCTACCAGCGTTCGCCGTTGACTCATTCTCAATGTCATCGTAGTTACGGCGCCATGGACCGGCAAGAAAGGCCGCGAGGACATGCTGGGCCATCGAGAGGCACTTCGTCAAAGGGCTCAAGGAAAACGGACAGGACTAGTGAGATCTACAATGAACTTCTTGAAGAAGCCCTTCGAAACTCGCCCTCCGAGAGTAGTAGACCCCTGAAGCGCCGGAGAAGTCAGCGTGGGGAAGTAATAGTACTTGATGATACGAGCTCGGGTGTTGAGGAGATCACATCCAAGAAAGGAAAGGAAGTTATTACCATTGAAACCTCGTCGAATGAGTTGTCGGACGATGAAGATGAAATGGACTGGGATACTGTCGACTTGAACAATGCGCCGTTATCTGAGGATGTCACAGAAACACAAACGTCACCTATTGTACATGAAATCACCTTGACAGTTCCAACATCATCTAAACAAACGTAATTTCTCCTTTTGGCGTCGTTAATTATGTAGGAAGAAACGCGCTTCAATTGCTTCAAGGAACGCTCTTACCAAGCAAATCCGCTTAGAAGCTCATAAAATGCATCTACTCTGTCTACTAGGCTCCTTCCGCCATCTCAATCAACTTCTTTCCTCTCCAAAATTATCCGCTATTCTGCGCGCCTACGTTGCACCTGCCACGATCAACGCTCTCAATACAGGCCCAGAAATCGCTCAAGCTCGAAGAACAATCGCTTTTCTTGGCGGCCTCCATGATTTAGTGTCAACATGGGGTCCGAATTGGCATGAAACCAAACGAGGATGGCGTCGTCCTCGGTGGGTTGACCCTCAAGATTTAGGAAAGATACCATCGTACTTAGATATGAATGAAGCTATTTCTTTAGATGTGTTATTGGAAGCTGCGAAAAAGAGAGCGGGAAGTAGAGATGTTGCGGCTTGGTTATTCACAGCTCTTTTACGGAGCATAGGCGTTGAAGCACGATTAGTATGTTCTTTACAACCACTACAATTCGGATTCGTCAGCGAAGGACCTCGTCAAGACTTCTACTCTGTCGATCTGCCCCCAGAGCCTCCTCAAATGGAAACCCAAGAGACTGCGATAAGCCAAGGATCTGAAAATTCAATCCCACCGCCTCCTTCCTCGCGCCGTTTCATGTCTCGAGAACCAACATTCCCATCTCAACGAGAATTACAGAATCGAGTCTACACCACTCCCGAGCAATACGTAGCCGATACTCAAACTTATTCACCTAATCATCCCTTCTTCTGGTCTGAAGCATGGGATGTCGCCTCTCAAAAGTGGATTGCTGTGGATCCTGTTGTCCAAGGCAAAGTTAATCAACCTTCTAGAATTGAACCACCGCTAAGTTCTGCTTATTGGGATGGCGCAATGGGCGATAATGTTCTGAGTTATGTTGTGGGATTTGATAATTCTGGATTTGCAAAGGATGTTACGAGACGTTATGCGAAAGCTTACTTTTCGAAGACTTGGAAGTTGAGAGTCGAGTCACAGGGTCAGGAAAATTGGTGGAGACGAATAATGGGTTATATGGATCGTCTTGAACCCCTTGTACTTCCCTCTCTTGCCTTCTGTTATGAATGGTGTTGATGATATGTAGGATCGCGATCAAGTTGAGGAGGTGGATTTATCGAATCATTTACTCAAAGAACCTATTCCCAAGAAAATCGACGATTTCAAGTATCATCCTTTATACGTTTTAGAACGACATCTTAAACGGAATGAGATGTTGCTTCCTTCTGCAACACCAGTGAGTGCATTAACTTCCGGAAAAGGGATGAAAATTAAAACGGAGAAGGTATATAAACGGAAAGATGTAATACAGTGTTACACGGCTCGCGAATGGTTTCGAAGAGGTCGCATCATAAAAGAAGGTGAACAGCCTATCAAACACACTGCCGCCTCATCATCCACCCGGCATCGAAGAGCTCCAGTTTCCTCGGATGAAGAAATGGAAGAAAATGGAGAAGATGTTTCGACAACAGCATTATACGCTGAATCACAGACAGAATTATATGTCCCGCCACCGGTGGAAAATGGCATTATCCCCAAAAATACGTATGGAAATATCGATGTGTATGTTCCTAGTATGGTTCCCGTCGGAGCTGTGCATGTAATAAAACCATCTATTGCTATCGCAGCACAATTTGCTGGTATCGATTACGTGGATGCAGTTACGGGGTTTGAGTTTGTACGGAATAAAGCAAGTCCAAAGATTAATGGGATTATAATTGCTAAAGAGAATGAAGAGGGGCTGTTAAGTGTTTGGGAGGGGATGATGGAACGGGTACAGCAAGAAGAGGAGAGGCTGAGGGTCAAGGTTGTTTTGGAGAGGTGGAGGAAGTTTATTATTGGAATGGGAATTAGAAGACGCTTGGATGAGAGGCATGGGAAGATTGACGTTGAGGAAATGGTTGTGGAGGAAGATGACGATGGAGCTGGTGGATTTCTACCTGAGACTTCTCATTACGATGAGACAGCTCCAGTTTTGGATACACTACCCACTGCAACAGATCAATCGATTTTCCATGACCAGCAACCTTTGACGGTCGTTGATGAGACTTCACTTGCATCGGCAAGGAGCGTATTACAGCAGACTCCAGATATCGACAACTCTGAAAACCTTCAGGCTCCCGCGGCGGATCCCATCATTGAGGACGACGATACTGGTGGTGGCTTCATAGTCGAATCAGATGATGAAAAGAAACCATCGGAGAACCAGGACGATGAGAGTGAAGGAGGTGGTTTCGTTCAAGATGAGGATGGAAATGCAAGTGACGACTTCATTTATGACGACGTGGATGGTATTTTGTAAAGTCTATGATACCCGGTTTGAACATTGATAAACTGTACATACAGTACATATGTGTATATTTGAACAGGATTAAGATATTGAGGCTCCTGCAGTGTAATAGGACTGTAAGGTCTTCCATGGACTATCTCTGGCCTAGTCGTTGAGATCGAGCTGACCAATAAGCAGTGGAGATCGACATCGCGAAAACTTGAACATCTTGAACTTCATTTCCATCCAACGACGGACTTTCACTCGCAATGGCAAGCGAACTGCCTCCACTGCCCCCAGGATGGACAGAACACACAGCTCCAACAGGCCACAAATACTACTGGAACGCAACTCTCAAGAAATCAACATACAAAAGACCGACTCTCGAATCGACTCCTCCGGTGCCAACTCCGCCAGCAGCTCCGCCAGTAGCACAGCCAGAAATCAAGAATACAGCATTGCAAATTACAAAGCCAGAAGCTGTTCCAATTACAGAATGGAGCCAGGACATGAGTGTACAAAGAGAGAATGAGACTGAGGAACGACAAACAGCACGAATGATGACTGATGTAATGTGGAAGAAACTTGAAGATCGACCTCGAAAGAAGTATTATCCTTTCGACCTTCCTGTCTAATGCGTTAGGATTGCAATACCCGGAGCTGAACCATGGGTACAAGTAACTACTAAATGGCGAAGAAATTTCTATTATAACCCCGAAACAAATGAATCCTTTTGGAAAATCCCGGCGCATATACGTCCTATTGTTGAGCGCTGGCAAATTGAAAGTGCGCGTGCGGAGGCAGCAGTACCGGAAGAATCCGAGGAAGAATCTGAAGATGATTATTCAGAGGACGAGAATCCTGATGGAGAAGAAGCACCGGTTGAGTTCACGGAAGAGGATATTGCGTATCAGTTAGCTTTGATGCAGGAGGAATATGGACAGCCTGCGGGGGAACAGATTCACCAAGAGGAAGGGGAGGAGGAGTTAGATTGGAATGCGAAACGACAGATTTTTATTTCGTTGTTGGAGGATAAGGATGTTAATCCGTTTAATACTTGGGATCATGAGATGCCAAAGATGGTTCAGGATCCACGGTATGGGATGTTGAAGAATACCAAGCAACGAATGGAGATATTTGATGAGTGGGCACGGGCAAGAATAGCTCTTATTAAAGAGGAAAAAGCCCAGGAAGAAAAGGAAGATGTATTTCCCTTCGTCCCTTGTCGATGATGAATGCTAATTGATAGCCTAAAGTTGCGTATTTACGGTTGCTGGAGCAGAAGGGTGATTCTAAAGAATATTGGTTTGAGTTCAAGAGGAAGTTTAGGAAGGAGCCTGAGTATAAACATTTTGGCACGGAAAAGTTACGAGAGGATTTATGGCGAGATTGGGTTGCTCGTAAAAAGATGAGTACAGAAAAACGAGAAGCTGAATTACTGCAATGGATGAGA
>Ga0335073_10001380_pt1 | contig 32324 bp, 26 predicted proteins | sample Lox_Sample_22_FD_207093 | JGI IMG/M metagenome (GOLD analysis project Ga0335073, IMG submission 207093) | Soil microbial communities from Loxahatchee National Wildlife Refuge, Florida, United States - Lox_Sample_2.2 | ecosystem: Environmental > Terrestrial > Soil > Wetlands | place: USA... | reverse complement strand
GAGCTCACCGCCCGCGGGGTTCGGCTCACGACCAGCCACACGCACGCCGCCAGCGTCGCGGAATTCGTCGTTGCGGGTGTTCTCGATCATTACCAGCGCGGCCGCGAGCGCCGGGCGCAGCAGAGCGAGCGCGTATGGCGCCCCATCTTTTTCCGCGAAGTGATGGGCACGCACTGGCTCATCGTCGGCTTCGGCTCGATCGGCCGATGCGTCGCTGCGCGGGCGCAGGCCTTCGGGGCCACGGTCACCGGTATCCGGCGCACGCCCGCGCCTGATGGTCCGGCCGAGCGGATCGCACCCTTGAGCGAGCTCGAGCATCACGTGCGAGAGGCCGACGTGGTGGTCCTCAGCATTCCACTGAGCGCCGCCACGACCCACCTGGTCGGCGAGGATTTCCTGCGGGCGATGAAGCCGGGCTCGACGCTCGTGAACGTCGGCCGGGGCGGCCTGGTCGACGAGGCCGCCCTGCTGGCTGCGCTGGACCGCGGCACTCCGGAGCATGCGGTGCTCGACGTGTTCGAGACCGAGCCGCTCCCGCCCGACCATCCGTTCTGGGCTCACCCGCGCGTGGCGCTGAGCCCGCACAGTGCGGCGGTCACGCCCCATCTGTATCCGCGCACCGATGAGCTGTTCCTCGACAACCTGCGCCGATTCCTCGACGGCCGGGATTTGCTTCACGAGGCTCGCTGAGGACGAGGCGCGCCGCGGCGCGCTACTCCTCGACCGCGAAAGCCAGCTTTCCGCGCGGATGACGGCCTTCCAGGTACCTGTGAGCGTCGGCGGCGGCGTCCAAGGAGAATGATGCGCTCACGGTGGGCGTGACGCGGCCCTCGTCGATCAGCTTGCGAATCTCGTTCAGCTGCGCGCCGCTCGGCGCGGTGACGTACCCCGCCGCCCGCACGCCGTGCTCGGCGGCTCGCCCTTCGTCGGGTTGACCGAGCGTCGACACCAGCACGCCGCCTGGCTTCAACACCTGCCATGATCGCTCCCTCGTATCCGAGCCGACGAGATCGAATACCACGTCGATGTCCCGCGCCACGCTCTCGAAGCGCTGCTTGCGGTAGTCGATGACGACATCGGCGCCCAGCTGCGCAACGAAGTCGAGATCCTCGCTCGCGGCAGTGGCGAGAACGCGGGCGCCGCGGACTTTTGCGAACTGTATCGCCAGATGCCCGACGCCGCCGGCGCCCCCGTGAACGAGAACGCTCTGCCCCTGGGTCAATTTCCCGTGGTCGAAGAGCCCTTGCCAGGCCGTAAGGCCCGCCAATGGGACCGAGGCAGCGGCCACGGCGTCCAGCTTGCGGGGCTTTTGCGCGCATAGGGTGCCGGACACGGCGACGTACTGCGCGTATCCGCCGAGGCTCCATTCCAGCAGCGCAAAGACCTCCATGCCGGAGCGCCACTCGGTATGCACGCCGGAGTCCTCCTTGATCAGACCGCAGATATCCCGGCCGAGGACAATGGGCAGCTGATCCTGCGTGACCCTTGGATAGCTCCCGGCGCGGATCTTCGCATCCACTGGATTGATCCCGGCGCCCTGGATTCTCACCAGCACCTCGCCGGGCTTGAGAAGCGGCCGATCGATCGACTCGCTGCGCAGCACCTCGGGACCACCGAATTTGTGGATGCGAACCGCCTTCATAGAATTTCCTCCGAGGCGCGGCGCTGGTATGCGCCGCGCTGACGCCGGGTCGGCGCAGTGTCATTAATCCACCGCGCAGGCAGACACCTTGTCGGACGCGCGCGACGCCTTGGTGTAGGAAAAAGCTTTCACCGGCACGGCCCCGATTCGCCGCTACAGCCCCGCGCCGCGAATGGCGTCCGCCACCGCTCGCAGGTAATCGATGTGCTCCTCGATCGTCTTGAGATTGCGGCCCATGGTAACGACGGATGCATGAGTTCCGCCGATATCGCGCCAGCGTGCGGCCGTCTCGATCACGTCCCGCGGGCTCTTCGCTTGGATCATATTGCAATGCAGACCAAAGCCGCTCTCCGACCGCCCCGCCTCCTTCAAGAACTGCCGCAAGCGCGCGGCAAGCGCGAACGCATCGCCGGCGCCGTGCGCGAAGATGAACCCGTCGGCGAGCGCAGCGGCGCGCCGCAGCGCAACGTCCGCGAAGCCGCCCACCCAGATGGGGATGACGCGCCGCGGGCGCGGATTGAGCGCCGCCCGCTCGATGCGGTCGAACGCGCCCGCAAAATCGACCAGCGGCTCCGACCACAGGCGGCGCAGCAGACCGACCTGCTCGCCCAGCCGCGCGCCGCGCCGGTGAAAGTCCTGACCGAGCGAGCCGTACTCCACGTAGTTCCAGCCGATGCCGACGCCCAGCCTGAGCCGCTCGTGCGACAGAAGATCCAGATCCGCCGCCTGCCGGGCAACGAGGGCCGTTTGACGCTGCGGCAGGATGAGCACGCCGGTCACGAACTCGATGCGCCGTGTGATCCCCGCGAGATAGGCAAACATCATCAAGGGGTCGTGAAACGGCTGCTTCTCCGTATAGGGGCCTTGCAGCTTCGGTTCACGGTCATGCGTCGCGCCGAGCACATGATCGTAAGCGAGCAGGTGCTCATAACCGAGCTCCTCTGCAGCAAGTCCGATGCGCTCCACCGCCCGGGGATCTCCCTGCAGCTCGGTTTGAGGATAGATGACGCCGATTTTCATGCTGTTCACCGCTGGTCTTGGCCGAGTGCCGACTACTTCGTGCGGTTGCCGTGCTCCGCCGTCAGACCCGTGATGGGTTTGTCGCTCGCGAGGCGCGCCTGGCGCAGTCTCGCCAGGCGCGTGGGCGCCGGCAGCTCCGCCGGCGGCGTCGGTATCGGCTGGCCGCGCCGCCGGGCCTCGTATTCCAATCGCGCCCACGCCTTGTTGCGCGTGTCTTCGCTGGGCTGAAGGACTTCTCTGGTGTCGCGGGTTGCGGGGTGCTCGGGAAGCGCCCGCTCGGTCCTGAACAGACTCGCGGCGCTCAGCGGCGAGACCTCCCCCACGAAGGTCTGGAAGCCGGCGAAGGTCAGACTCGCCTTGCCGGCGATGCGCCAGGGCACGCCGCCGGGCATGACCAGCCGAAAGCCCTCCTGCACGAGCTCGATCGACCGCGCCCGCATCGGCATCGGGTAGCCGTCCTCGTCCATGACCGTGAGGTGCGCGGCCGCTCCTTTGGCGAGCGCATCGCGCGCGACCTCCTGCCAGGGCCGCACCGGCCAGGCCGAGGGCTTCATCTCACCCGACGGACTGGAGTCGGAGACCGGATAGACCGTGTCCACCGGCGCGTTCCAGACGTGCGGCGCTGCGTTCATGGCTGCCTGGTCGTTCCACCAGTAAATCCGCTCGGGCTGGTTCTCGATGATGATCCGCGACCAGTAGGTCACCGCCTGGCGAGCCTGTTCCCAGGTGACGCCGTGGCTGATGCCCTTGAAGCCGGTCTCGGCGATGTAGCGCACGCAGTTGGCCTGAAGATCGGCATCGCGCACCGCCGCCCGGGCGCGTATGACCAGCACCGGCTCCTCGGCCGCGCCGTCCACGAGCAGGCCGACCTTGGCGTTGCGACGGGCCCGCTCGGCCTTGGCCGGATTGGGCAAGCCCGTCGCCACATCGATGGTCGCGAGGTCGTCGCTCGGGAAGTAGTACGTGGGCGTGTCGATCGGTACGCCCGCCGCGCTCACCGTCGCGAACTCCGCAACCACGCCTGACTCGATGAATTTCAGGACCCGTTCGGGCAGATCTCGCAAACCGCTCATCGTTCCTCCTCTTGCGCAGCATGCCGCCTCGCAGCGAGCCGCGGCTCACCGCAGATAGGGCACCAGCCAATCCTGCCAGCGTTGATACACGTCCATTTGCCGGATCGGATCCCCGGGGAAGTGACCGTCCACGGGAATGGCGTAGAACTCCGTCTTGACGTGATTATCCACGAGCGCACGGTACAGTCCGAACGACTGTGCGATGGGCACGCGGAAATCGCCGGTATCGCAAAGAATCAGCGTGGGCGCAGTGATCCTGGTGGCGGCGCTCGAGGGCGATTGCCGGCGATTGATCGCCATGCCCTCGCCGACGTAGGGAGAGGCACCGGTCTGCGCCGACGTGGTGACATTGCCGTCGGACAGATCATACATCTCCACCCAGTCCGTCACCGGCGCGCCAGCCACTGCGGCCTTCCACACCGGATAGTGGCCGGCGAGCCACGTGGTCATGAAGCCACCGTAGGACCAGCCGGTGACCGCCATGTGCGTCGGGTCGATCAGGCCGCGATACTTGAGATAGTCGATGCCGGACATGACATCCTCGCCGGGCCCCTGGCCGGCGTCTCGATAGATCGAGGCAAAGAAAGCGTTGCCTTGATTGTCGCTGCCGCGGTAGTTGGGTTCGAACACCAGCCAGTCGTGGCTCGCGAGCAGCTGCGGCACGAGATTGAACCGCTCCCGCGACGATGAGTTGGGGCCTCCGTGGATGAACAGCACCAGGGGATAGCGGTGCCCCTGTTGATAGTGCGCGGGGTAGGTCACGACCCCATCCAGCGTTCGACCGCCCGGCCCCGCCCAGGTCACGGTCTCGGAGCGCGCCAGAGCGAGGTCCGCAAGTCCCGCGTTCACCTGAGTCAGCGCCGCGGGCGCCCCGCCGTCGGCGGGCACCACGTAAATCTCGTATGGATCGGTCTTGCTTTGACCGACGAACGCGATGTCGCCGCGTGCGTCGATGTCCGCATAGATCCAGTAGGAGTTGACCGGCATCACCCCGCCGAGCGGCACCGCCGTGGAGGATCCGTCAAGCCTCAGCCGCCACAGGCCGACGGTCGTGTCGACATTCGCACCCACCAGCAGCCAATCCCCGTTCGGCGACCAGCGGGTGAGGTACACATTCTTGTCGAGCGCCGCACTGATATCCCGCCCGGCGCCTCCCGCAAAGCCGGCCAGCCAGACGTCCTGCACATTCCAGGGACGCGCGTCGCGATCTCGCCAGTAGGCGATGCTCGATCCATCCGGCGACACGACGGGATACCCTTCGAGGCCGTCGGCGCCCGTGAGCGAGCGGATCTGGCCGCTCGCCACATCGAGCACCTGCACACGCGAGAGCAGCTGGTCGCCCGTCGACGGCGTTTCCTGACGCACGAACACGATCGATTTCCCATCGCGCGACCAGTCGATGGGCGATGAGGGCGGACCGGGAGGCAAACTGGAAGGCAATGACCACGTGCCGCTGGTCAGGCGCCTGGGCGCGCCCCCTTGCGCTGGCACCAGCCACACGTGCACGGGCCTCACGGCTTCATGGATGGTGACGTCGTCGTTGCCCACCTTGAAGGCGGTGCGAAACTTGTCCTCGCCCTTCAATTCCGGCTTCGGATCCGCCATCGCATAGGCGATGCTCGCGCCGTCGGGACTCCACGCGAACTGATCGACGCCATCCTTTCCGCTGGTGAGCTGCAGCGCGTCCCCGCCCGCCATGGGCATCACGTACAGTTGCATGACCTTGCCGGCATCGGGCGCCAGAAACCCCAGGCGGTCACCGCTCGGAGACCATCGAGGCGATGCCGCATGATGCCGGGCGCGGGTGAGCGGCCGCGGCGCGCCCCCCGATACGGCGATCAACTCGATCTCGGACTCGTACTCGTCGGAGTCCAGGTTGGCGCGGGTCTCCAGGAAGACCAGCGACTTGCCGTCCGGGGAGAAATGCAGATCGCTCAGCCTGACGATGCGCGCGACATCGCCGACGGCCGGCGCCCGCCCTGCGCCGCGCGCCATTGCAAATCCCAGGACAGACAAGGCAATCACCGCTCCGACCACACGCGTGCTCATGCACCCTCCTCCTCCATGGCCCGCGGTACTATACGCGACTGCGGCGCGAAGCTGCCGGCGGTAAATTCTTTTGGGAGTTGATCATGTCCGATATTGTCCACCGCAGGGCGGCTCGGGGGCGGCGACTGGCGCTGCTGACGCTGATCGTGGCCGCAAGCGCAGGCTTGCGAGTCCTCGCCCAAAACTCTGTGAGCGATTGGCCCCAATTTGGCTGGGACCTCGCCGGCTCCAGCGCCCCGACGGCACCCAGCGGTATCACCGCATCGAACGTCGCCGATCTGAGGCGCCGTCAAGTGAGCCTCGACGGCACCGTGGACGCTTCCGCCATCTACCTGCGCGCGGTCAACGTTCAGGGCTCGAATCACGACGTCTTCTTCGTCACGACCAGCTACGGGAAGACGCTCGCGATCGACGCCGACGAGGGTACGGTGCTGTGGGAGTATACGCCGGCGAAATTCGCAACCTGGGCCGGCACGCGCCAGATCACCAACAGCACACCGGTCGCCGATCCCGACCGCGAGCACCTGTACGCGGCCGCGCCGGACGGCACGATTCAAAAGCTGGCCATCTCCGACGGGCATGCGCTGTGGATCACCGCCATCACGCTGCTGCCGCTGCGGGAAAAGATCGCCTCGCCGCTGCGGGTGTTCCGCGGCCACGTGATCGCCGTGACCGGAGGCTACATCGGCGACCGACCCCCGTACCAGGGCCACGTAGCCATTCTCGATGCGCGCAGCGGCACACTCCTGCACGTCTGGAACTCGCTCTGCAGCGAGCGCACGGGATTGCTCGTGCCGAGCTCCTGCCCTTACTCGCAATCGGCCATCTGGGGCCGCGCGGGCGCCGTGATCGATGCCGCCAGCGGCGCTATCTTCGTGGCGACGGGCAACGGACCGTACAACGGCGCGACCAACTGGGGCGATGCCGTCCTCGAGCTCGACGCGGACGCGACCCGCGTGCTCGGCAACTTCACTCCCACCGACAACGACACGCTCGACGAGAGCGACCTCGACCTCGGCTCGACCTCGCCGGTGCTGCTGGGCGCAGGCCTGCTGGCGCAGGGCGGGAAGGACCGGCTGATCCGGCTCCTCAGCATCCCGGGCATCGCCGGCACGGCACCGCACGTCGATCATGAGCTCGAGGTCCTCTCCACACCCTCGGGCGGTATGCTGCTCAGCGCTCCGGCGGTGTGGCGCGGCGGCGGCAAGACGTGGATGTTGGCGGCCGATCTCGGCGGCACGGCCGCCTGGACGCTCGACGGCGAGCGGCTCGATGAGGCCTGGAAAAACAGCACCGCCGGCACGAGTCCGGTGGTGGCCGGGGGCTTGCTCTATGTCTACGACCCGCAAGGCGGCTTACACGTCTATGAGCCGACGCGGGGAAAGCAGGTCGCGACCCTCGAGTGCGGCAGCGGACACTGGAACAGCCCCATCGTGGTCGACGGGAAGATCGCGCTTCCCGAAGGCAATGCCAACGCCCATGCCAGCTCGGGCGTGCTCGACATCTGGAGCCTGCCTCACGCGGGTGCGGCCAGATGAGGGTCGCACCCGCGGGGCGATCCGGCAGCGCGAAGATCGCGCGGCAAATCCGCCCGATGAGCGCTAAGCGCTCTTCGCCAGGCTGTACGAGTGCGCGCCGGCCCCCGCCAATTTACCCCCGTCGACGATCAGATATTCCTCGCGGATCGGGCGTCCCTCGAGCCAGCATTCGAGAATCTCCCGGGTGCCTGCGGCATAGCGGGCCTGCGCGGACAGGGATGTTCCCGAGGTATGCGGCGTCATGCCCTGGTGCGGCATCGTCCGCCACGGGTGGTCCTTGGGCGCCGGCTGCGGAAACCACACATCGCCCGCGTAGCCGGCCAGCTGTCCCTTTTGCAGAGCGCGCACCACGGCGTCGCGATCGCAAATGTTGCCGCGCGCCGTATTTATGAGATATGCACCGCGCTTCATCTTGCCGATCAGCGCGTCGTTGAACAGATGCTCGGTTTGAGGATAGAGAGGACAGTGGATGCTCACCACGTCGCAGACTCGCACCAGGGAGTCGACGTTCTCGTGGAAGGTGAGGTTCAACTCCTTCTCGACGGATTGCGGAAGTCGATGCCGGTCGGTGTAGTGAAGCTTGACGTCGAAGGGCTTCAGCCGCCGCAGAACGGCCAATCCGATGCGGCCGGCGGCAACGGTGCCCACCGCCATCGCCTCCAGGTCGTATGAACGAGCGACGCAATCGGCGATATTCCATCCTCCTTTGATCACCCAGTCGTACGAGGGAAGGTAGTTGCGCACCAGTGCGAGAATCATCATCACCGCATGCTCGGAAACGCTGATGCTGTTGCTGTAGGTGATCTCCGCCACGGTGATCTTACGGATCGTCGCAGCCTGCAAGTCCACGTGGTCCGACCCGATGCCCGCGGTGATCGCAAGCTTCAGCTTCTTCGCCTTGGCAATCCGCTCCGCCGACAGATAGGCCGGCCAGAAGGGTTGCGAAATCACAACGTCGGCATCGGGCAACTCGCGCTCGAAGACGCAGTCCGGCCCGTCCTTGTCGGAGGTGACGACGAACGTATGGCCGAGGCCTTGAAGAAATTTGCGCAACCCGAGACCGCCGGACACCGAGCCCAGGAGCTCCCCCGGTGCGAAGTCCAGCTTCTTCGGCGTTGGCGTCGTCTGACCGTCGGGATAGCGCTCGATCCTCGGAATTGCGTCCCGCGCATAGGCGGGCGGATAGCCGTCGACGGGATCGTCGTAGAGTACACAGAGTATCTTGGCCATGGGTACCTCGCTTCGTGAAGTGCTCAAAAAGCATTAGATCCTCATCGTGGGCGAAATGTTTCCTCCGGGGCGTTCGCGCCGCCATGCCGCGAGTGCCCGCGCGAGTCCGCGCCTGTGCGAGTCCGCGCCTGCGCGCGGGCGAGGGGCCCTGCGGGCCGGATCCGACGTGCGCGTCGGAATTTTTCTACAGGCCGCATGGTCTAACTGTTGTAATTGGCAAGCACTCGATTGAAGGAGTTACAGCATGGCAACTCAGAAGTATGCCGCTCAGAGTCGAGCGGCAAGCAGCATCAATGTACTGCTCGGCCTGTGGCTGCTCGCCTCCCCGTGGATATTCGGATACCACACGCTCGGGATGGGGCCTCTATGGAACAGCGTGATCATCGGTGCGGTGATCGCCCTGCTGGCGGCCGGCCGCGTCTATTCGCCGCAGCCCCGCACGGTCGGACTGAGCTGGGTCAACCTCGTCCTGGCGCTTTGGACGATTGCCTCTCCATGGGTATATCACTACGCCGTGAATCTCGATGCTCGATGGGATAATGTGCTCGTCGGCGTGGTGATGGCGGCGTTCGCGATATGGAGCGGCGGCGCATCGACGGCCGAGCAGCGCCACCTGCCGGGAGCGGCTGCGCATCCGTGAGGCGCGCGGGGTGAGGCGCGGGGGGTGAGGCGCGCGGGCGGGCGGCAGATGGCCCCCGCTCAGGCGCCGGCGTTCTTCCTCCGCTCCTCCAAGCCCGCGAGGAGCGGACCGATTTTCTCGTCGGCCAGAATGGTGCAGAAGTACTCGTTGACCTGCTTGATCTTGCCGTCGCGAAGCGTGAATACCATGCAGTACTGATTGCAATAGCGCTCGCCGTTCGCGAGCGTTGCGTCGCCCTCGAACTCCACGGCCACCCGGTCACCTTCACCCGTCACCGCCTGGATGGCGGGTCGCAGGCCGCTCGGAATGACGTCCTTGAACGCGCCGGTCGTGGCGAGGATGATCTCGTAGGAGCGCGAACCGGAAAGCTTGCCGAAGCCCTTGGCGATGGCGACGGCATCGGGGGCGAGGCAGGATTTCGCCGCCTCGGCATCGCCTCTGCTGAAGGCCTCGATGAATCGGATGGCGACCTTCTTGTTCTCCTCGCTCATGGGTTCTCTCCTCGTAGTCACGCGCAGCCGAACAGGGTCCGCCACAATTCGCGCAGCCGCCGGCCGAGAAGGCGCAGACCCGAGCGGCCGTCCGTCACCGGCCCATCTTGCGCAGCGCGCGCGTGCGCGGCCTTCTCGATCTCGGTCTTGAGCTGCACAATGAAGGACTTCGCCAGCTGCGGCAGGAGCGGCCGGCTCATCGCCTCCCACAAGGGACTCATTGGTCCGCTGCCTTCGACGCGCACCATCAAGGTGACGTCGGTCGCCTGGGCCGCCCTTCGCGAAGCCACGTAGCTGCCGCTGCCCACCACGGGATCCCCCTCCAGGCGGTAGGAAAATTGAACTTGCTGCGGGGCGTCCCACGCATCGACGTGCACCATGACGTTGACCGTACGCACCAGCCCACCCACCCCGACCTTGAGGGTCCAGCGCGAGTCCTGCGCGTTGATCACCGCACAGTCACGGCAGCCGGGTACGAGGCTCGCCCACTGCCGGATGTCGTTGACGTATCCCCAGACCTGATCGATGGCGGCGTCGATCGAAATCATCTGCTGGGTCTCGATCACCTCGATCGCCTCAAAGGCCCAAGCGCTCGATTTCCTTTCGCAGAAGGTCGCTCGGATGACCGGCCGCGTGACGGGCGGCAAGGTACCCGTGGGTCATGCCGCGCGCGTTCGAGACCCCGCTTTGCATGGCGGCGCCGGTTTCCAGACGAGCCGCGGAATTCCCTGCGACGTACAGCCCCTCGATCGGTCTCTCGTCCCAGCCGATGGCGCGGCAGTGATGATCCGAGACCACGCCGGCCGCGGGAATGGCGCTGCCGCCGAGGCGATGAAGCTCGACCGCGTAGAATGGAGGCTGCACGAGCGTGCCGAAGTTGGGATGCGGCTTCTGGTACGGGTCGCCGCACATCCAAGCGCTCCAGGGATGCGTGCCGCGGCGGAACTCCGGATCCTCGCTGTTCTGGCAGTAGCCGTTGAAGGCGCCGATGGTATCGGCCAGCGCCTGCGGCTGCACACCGATCTTGCGTCCAAGCTCCATGACCGTGGCCGCCTTGACGCCCAGGCCCTCCGGCAGGTCCTGGCCCGGCATCACCGAGCCGAAGGGATATTTCTCGCGCGCCTGACTGTCGAAGATCGCCCAGCAAGGGAAGTTGGGGTGACTCTGGGTTCCGCCGTCGATGATGTCGACCGCATAGAGGATCGCGCGATAGAAAGCCTCGTTGCCGAAACGCTTGCCCATGCGATTGACGACGATGGTGTGCGGCAGGCCGATGGGCTGCAGGGCGCTGCGCCACAACGGATCTCCGCTCGCCTGCTCCTCGCCCGGAACGTGAAAGCCCAGCGAGGTGATATCGGGCACCCGGGCGATGCGCGCCCCGACCGGACCTGCGAGCCGGAAATTGGCACCGTCAATCGATGGAAACACCATCGACTGCAGATCGAGCTGCTGGCCCAGGGTCTTGTTGTAATTCGCGTTTCGCTCGTAGCTGCTGACCGCGAGAACGACGCCGCGACTCGCCTTCACGAAGAGCTCCTTCCCGTCTCTGATCGCGCGCACGCCGACGATGCGCGCGCCGTCGCCGATGAGCTCCTGCACATCGGTGCCGACATGCAGGGGAATGCCGCGATCCAGCGCACCCTTGACGAAATAGGCCGCCAATCCCGCCCCGAGACAGCGCTGGTCCGTGGTGAGGCGCTCGGCCATGAGGCCGTAGTCCCAATTTCTCATGTTCGCCACCCCGCCGCGGCCGAACATGTCCTCGTGAGTGAGGCCATAGGGAACCAGCGGAGATACCCGGGTCCGGGATTGCCAGTCACCGAGCGTGCCGGCCGGAAAAGGCAGCACCTCGAGCAATCGCCCTTCGGGCGCAGCATCTTCGGTGACGCCATAGTAGTAGTCAGGACAATGGCGGATGACCCTCGCCTCGAGGCCGATCTTCTCCTCGAAGTACTTGAGAGCGATGCGCGCGTGGACGACGTTATTGAGCGTCGCGGCATCCTCGCCGTAATTCATCGCAAGGCGTCTCAGGTAGCGAAAGCCGCTGTCCGTGGAGTCCACCAGGCCCAGCGCCAGAGCGTGATGATTCCCGGCCACCCATAGCTCGCCCAGGGACAGCGCGGTGACGCCGCCCAGCTCGCCGCAGCGCTCCAGCACGAGGGCGTTCGCGCCCAAGTCATGCGCCGCTATCGCAGCCGCTAACCCGCCGATCCCGGAGCCGATGGATACGAGATTGGCCTCGAGATCCCATTTCGCTGGAAGATTGCGGATCATCTGCATTCCCCCGATGTCCAGCCTATATCAGCTATATTAGCATCTCTGACGTTTCAATGCCGGACGATGCGAATGATAGAATCCCCGGCGAGAGCCTGCTGCCCCGCAGGGCAGCGTGTCGTGCAGCCATTGCGAGTTGACCGATGGACAGCGAGCAGCACTCGCGCCACAAGCGCGATGCCGGCACCCCCTCTGCGCAGACGCCGGCGCGCCGAGGTCCGGGTCGCCAGACACCGAATGCCACCCGGCAGCGCAATCTGGAGCTGCTGGACAAGGCGCTCGATCTGTTCCTGGAAAACGGCTTCGAGCGCACCACCATCGATGCCGTCGCGGCCTCCGTCGGGATGGCGAAGCGCACCGTCTATCTGCGCTATGGCAACAAGACCGGGCTCTTCAAGGCTTCGCTGAAGCGCGCGATCGAGTCTTGGATCGTGCCCGTGGAGCGTTTGCGGGCCGCGGAGAGCGACGATGCGGAACAGACGCTGCTGAAAGTCGGCCAGATCCTGGTTGCGAACATCATGAGCCCCGCCGGATTGCGCTTGATGCGCATCACCAACGCGGAGTCGGGGCGGCTGCCGGAAATCGGGGCGTTTGCCTATACGCAGGGCACCGCGCCAACCACCGCGTATCTCACCGACCTGATTCGCCGGCGCGTGCGCCCGCACGGTGTCGAGGTCGCCGAACCGGGGGAAGCGGCCATGGCCTTTCTTTATCTCGTGGTCGGCGGGCCGGCCAGCATGACGGCCTGGGGCCTGGTGCTCGGCGAGAAAGCCATCGACAAGCACACTCGATACGCGGTGCGGTTGTTTCTGCACGGCCTGCTGCACCCGCAGGATCGGTCGGTGGGGACGCCCGCAGGAGCACGCACCTGCGAGGCGCCCGAACATGCGCCGGCTGCGCAGGATGCCATGATGGCGGATGAGCGCCCGCGCGCATCGCTCCTGGAGGAGAATCGCCGGCTCAAGATGCTCCTGGCGGATTCCATGCTGGCAGTGGCCACGCTCAAGGAACGGTCATCGCCGCGGTGAGATCTCAGCGCCAATGCCCGGGCCGACCTGCCTGGCGGGCAGCAGCACCCTCCATTGTCACCCGGATGGTTTCAATTGGGCCCTAGCCGCTGGCGGGTGGGCCCTAGCCGCTGGCGGGAGCGGACTTCGTATCGGCAGCGTGGCCTCTGCGGGCTGCGAGACCGATCCGTGTCGCGTTGCGGGCCTTCGGGGCCGCCTTGGCGACGCGCTCGTGGCTTCGATTGCGGGTGCCCTCCACTCGCCCCAGCAAACGCTCCACGAAAGCCCGGGTCTCCGAGTGTGCGAACGAGATACCGAGCACCTGCTCCATGACGAAGGCGCGAGACATCCCTTCCATCAACATGATTGCGCACGCGGGCGGGCAGCTCTTCGGGTCTATCCCGGCGTCGGCGAGAGCCTCGGCCAGGGTCTCCGCCTGAAACTTGCGCGAGCGCTCGTCGTGCTGAACGATCTCCTTGCGAATGATCTTGCGGTGATTCGCGAGTGCCATGAACTCCACGCCCAGCGCCATGTGGCTCGGATCGGTCAGTATGTTCCAGAGCGCGTGCAGCGGCAGATGCGAAGCGAGCGCCTCGCGAATGCGCTGGTCGTAGCGCTCGACGGTGCGCCGGTAAGCCGCGAGCAACAGATCATCCGTGGTCGGATAGTAGTAGTGCACGAGCGCCGCCGTCAGGCCGACCTTGCTGGCCACCCGCCGGGTGGTCACGGCGGCGTATCCCTCGAGCACCATCAGCCGCTCGGTGGCGTCGAGAAGCAACGCGCGCGTGACCGAGGGTTCCTGACGAACTCGTCGCTTGGGCTTCAAAATATGACCTCCCGGCATTTCACACCCAGTCTCGATGGCGGCCGCGGCTGTGAACATAGCACATCCCGCCATGGGGGGCTCTCGGTCACGGACGCGGGTCACGGCCGCCCGCCCGACAGACGAAGCTGCCCGCATCCGCGGGATCGCCCTTCCCGTCGTAATGGGCGACTTGCGGGAACGGACAGAGCGGGCGCTGGAATTGGATGCCGCGGGCCGGATCGCCGTCGAGGAAATGCGTGGCGACGATCTTCTCCGGCGCGACACCTTGCTCGACCCAGCGCTCGAGCGCCGTCAAGATGTCGTGGTCCGCATCGATGACCGGCGGGTCGTTGAAGCCCCCGAACTCGTTCGCGCCCGGTCCGCCCCCACAATGCGCCATTCCCGGGACCATGAACAGCCGATAGAACCGCTGGATTCTCTCGAAGCTTGCTGCAGTCGTCGATGCGCCGCCCGACAGCAGGGCCCTCACCTGGTTGTAATAGTTCACGCTGTTCAGCGGGGTAAGAGCCGAGTCCGCCCAGCCATGGTACTGAATGATCTTTCCGCCATGGCGCTCGAACGGCCTCAGGTCGGGGTCGATGGCGTCGATGATCTTGCCCACGCGCTGGTCTGCAGCGGCGACCGCGGCGCCGATCTTCAAGGAATGGAAGTCGAGCTTCGGATCCTGGTAGACGAAGTAGGCGAAGAAACTGTTGCCGTAGAATTCTTGCAGCGCCCCGCGGGTGGGGGCCAGCGGCAATGTCGGCGGCTTGGTATTGTCAGTGAGATCCGCCTGGCGCGAGGCTCCGATGATCCAGATGGGCCAGTCGGCCGGGTCGTCCTCGTTGCCCGGCACGAATCCCGGAACGATCCGGCGAGCGGTGCGCGGATCGCGAGGTCCTCCGTAGATGGCTTTGGCCGCCCGGACCTGCGCGGCCGTCAAGCACGAATCGGCGCTTTGGCCCGCGGCGCACTCGACGGTGGCAGGATCGAAGCTGCAGTGAAGCGGATCGCTGAGAAAGGCATCGCCCGGCGCCCCGCTGTCCTGCTTGCCGCAGTGGGCCAGCACCGCCTTGCTCAGCAGTGGCAGCTTCGCGCCCGCAATGTAGCTCGCCGGATCGTCGAGCAGCGCTTGCTCGTTTGCCACCATGCCCGCGAACATGCGTATCCAGTTGTTGGCGGGGGCTCCCACGATGATGCCGTCGAAATCCTCAGGGAAGCGCTGCGCCTCGATCAGCGCCTCGCGACCGCCCCCGGAGCAGCCGTTGAAGTAGGAGCGCTCGGGCGCCCTGCCGGCGAGGGCGAGGAGGACCGCCTTCGATTTGTCGGTCGTCTCCTTCAGGGCACGGTACCCGAAATCCTCGATCTTTTGCGGATGCCCCAGGGCGAACGAGCCGTCTCCCGGCGACTGGTTGCCGGCATCGTCGGCCGCGCCCGCATATCCGCGGCGCAGCGCCCGGGCGAGCGGGATGTATTGATACTGCAGCGTGCCGCAAAACCCGCCGCATCCGACCTGAAGGAACTTGCCGTTCCAGGCGCGGCCGAGCGGAATCCAGATCTCGATGTCGATGAGCGAGTCGGGGCTGGGCGATGACTTCACGGACACTCTGCAAAACGGGGGCAGCTTGTCGAAATGCATCGTGGACCCGGGCGGCGTGAACCGCCCCGTGGTGATCGAGCGCGCCTGCGTGATCGTGGCATGCGGCAACTTCAGGCTGATCAAGCCCTCGCAGTTGGCCTGCGTTGCCGCCCCGCTCGTGTCCGGCAGTGCCGCGAGCGAAAGCGCAACCAGCAGCGCCGCGCTGATCGAAATCCTCAATGGATCCCCCTTCCCTGCTCGAATCCTCGAGCGCCAATCCGCAGGCGGTGTTCCCCGGCGCCCGCACGGATCGTCCCGGCGCCCGCACGGATCGCCGTTCTCGCTCGACGTTACTTAACGTATGTTAAGTCGAGCGCGGGACGCAAATCAAGAGAGAACAGCCCTACAGCCAGCGTCGAATGCGCTCGGCCTGCTCGAGCAACAGCCGCGGGTCGGCTCTCACCGCCGCATGCATGAGCAAGGGCTGTCCCGGGCGCCGGGGTATGATGTGGAAGTGTACGTGTGGGACCGTCTGGCCCGCGGCGGAGCCGTTCACCTGCGTGATCATGATTCCGGGGGCATCGAACGCCCGCTTCACCGCCGCCGCGATCAGCTGGGCGGTGCGGATGCAGGCGGCGGCGCCGTCGGGGGACAAATCGAATATGGTCTCGGCCGGCTCTCGCGTGATCACCAGCGAGTGCCCCTCCGATTGCGGCATGATGTCCATGAACGCGAGGGTATACGCGTCCTCGAACAGCGGGATGCTCGGCAGCTCGTTGCGCAGGATGCGCGCAAAGACGTTTTGCGGGTCGTAGGGCATGCGGTTGCGAGAGATGCCCCGCCAAATTAAGGCATTCCCGCGAGAATGAAAAGGCGTGTCAGCCCTCGCGGAAGTTGAGCTCGAGCAAGATGTCGGTCGGATCCCGGACGAAGATCTGCCGAATGCCCATGTCTGCAACGTGGTTCTCGCGGAAGCTGACATCGAGCGCGATGAGCCGGGCCCGTGTCGCCGCGAAGTCCGCGCAGGAAAGCGCGATGTGGTGAATCGCGCCGCTGCCCCGCGGAGCCTCGGCGGGGAGAACCTCCGACGGCGAATAGGCGACATCGGCGCTCGCCAGATGCAGCACCGGGGCGCCGCCGTGGTCGTAAACCCACGCACCCTTGTCGATCGACTCGCGCGAGGGCGGCGGTGATACCGTCATGCCCAGCGCGTCCCGCAAGAACTCCACCGTACGCTTGAAGTCGGGCGTGCGCACGTTCACATGATCGAGTCCAAGGACCGGCATAGCGCTCTCCAGCGGCAGTATCCACTGCACAGTGTATCCCTTATTTCCTCCGTCCGCGCTCCGGACCCGCCCCGCCGTGGCGCCGCGGCATTCAGCAGGGCTGCGGCATTCAGCAGGCGGAAGCCGCCCTGGCGTGAGTTTGCGGACAATCACAGATGACGCACGTGCCCCTGGGTCGGTTGGGCGCTATCTCGAACCGGGCTCCGATCATCGAGGCGCGGTATTGCATCGTGCGAAGCCCCAGCCCCGCCCCCCTGGCGCCTTCCCTCACCCCCTCACCGTCGTCGCGGACCTCGAGTCGAACGTGCTCGCGTTGCACATCGAGCGAAACCTCGATGGACTTCGCATTTGCATGCTTGAGGGCGTTGCTGAGCGCCTCCTGCGCAATCCGATACAGATGATCCGTGGTCGATGGACTCAATCCGAGTCGGGAGACCTCGCTCACCGAGATATCGAGATGCGGACCCGACGATCCCTGGAGCCTGCAGACGAGCTGGCGCAGCGCGCCCACCAGGCCGCCTTCCGTTGAACCGATGGGGGACAGTCCGCGGGCGATCGTCTGGGACGAATGCAGCGCGTGGCGCGCGACCTCGCCGGCGCGCACCAGATCCGCGGCATGCGGACTGCCCGCGGCGGCCGCCGCCTTCCCGAGAGCGGAAAGCAGCAGCGAGAGACCGGTCAGCTCCTGGCCGAGTCCGTCGTGCAGATCCGAGGCGAATCGACGTTGTTCCCGGCTCACGACGTCGAGCAGGGCGGCCTCGAGGTCTCGGCGTTCGGACACATCGTGAACGACGCAGACGAAACGGCGGTCCGCCGGATGGTCGGCTTCACCCACGGAAACCTCCGCCGGGAAAGCGCTCCGATCTCGCCGTCGGCAGGTCGTCGCTCGTGCCGCGACGAGCAGACGGCCGCTCGATGCGTCGACGGCCGTGTCGCGTCCCCCGGTCGGGGGCGAAGGCATGATGGTCTCGACGTTGCGGCCGATCATCTCTGCGGCGGTATAGCCGAACAGCCGCTCGCAAGCGGAATTGATCATGAGTATGGTCCCCGCCGCATCGAGCATCAGCACGCCGTCGACGGCCGTGTCGATCACGGTACGCAACTGCCGGGCCAACGAGCCGAGATCCGACTCCGCCTTGCGCGCGCTGGTCACGTCGCGCAGCGTGATGGCGGCGCCCACGGCGCGCCCCAGGCCGTCGATGACGCATGACATGCTGCCGTCGACCGGCACCTGCACCCCGTGGCGACTGATCACCACGGCGCCGCTCCCCAGCGCAAGCGTCGACCTCGACCTCAGCACCCGCCCGAGCAGATCCACTACCATCTCGCCGGCGTCCATGAGATTAAGAGCAATCTCCAGCGGCTTGAGCTCGGCCTCTCGCGTGGACCATCCGGTCAGTCGCTCGGCGATGGCGTTCATGAACCGGATGCTTCCCTGCATGTCGACCGCAATCACCGCATCGCCGATGCTCGACAGGATGGTCGCATAGGTCAGCTGACTGTCCTCGAGCCGTCGTTCCATCTCGAAGCGCTCGACGGCCACTTCGATCGCCACGATCAGGTTCTTGATGTGAAACGGCTTGAGCACGTACCCGTAGGCGGAAGCCGCCTTGGCGCGCTGCAGAGTCGTCCGGTCGGAATCGCCGGTGAGGTAAACGACCGGTGTGCGTACCTTCTCGTTGATGAGCTCCGAGGCATGAATGCCGTCGATGTCGCCCTTGAGCCGCACGTCCATGAGGATGACGTCGGGTCTGGTCGACAGGCTCGCTTCGACGGCACTGGCACCGTTGTCGGCCGTGGCGACCACCTCGCACCCCGCCTCCGTCAGCCGATCGCAGATCGCCTCGCAGACCATGCCGTCATCCTCGGCCACCACCACGCGAAGACCGACGATCGAAGGATGTCCAGATGACATAGTGCTCCCTGCCCCAAGCCGACTGCACCTGCGACATTGAATCGGCGCGCGCGAGGATTGTCCATCCGCTTCAATCCTGCGCGGCGCTCCTCACATCGATCTTCCCTCACATCGATTCTCGAGCTCCCGTTGCTCGCCGTTGCCCCCACAAGAGGGCACGCCTGCCGCGTAGGCATTAGGATGATTCGAGCGTGAGGCTCATCCTGATGCGAGGCTGCGCATCGAGGACTGCACAGCGCCGGGTGGCGCTTCAGGCCCTATCGATCCGCGATGGCAAACTGCAAAGCCGCGCCGGCGCCCGCCGCGCATCGAGAGAGCGCCTCGCGCAGCTCGCTCAGCTTGGGCGGCTTCGACAGCAGGCAGTCGATGTTCGCGGGCGAATCCTCGGCCGTCATGCGCCTGCCCCAGCCGGTGAGCATGATGACAGGAGTCGCGGCCGAGGCTGCCTTCACGGCAGCCGCGACCTTCCTTCCGTCCACATCGGGCATGCCCAGATCGGTGATGACGACGGCAAACGGCTCATCGCCCCTGGAGCGGAGGTTGAACAGGTCGATTCCGGCCTGCCCGCCGCTCGCCGCCGCGACCGTGTGACCCTCGCTCTGCAGCGTGTCGCGCAGGGATTGCAGCAGCAACGGATCGTCGTCGACGAGCAGGATCCTCAGGCGCGATGGCTGCTTCGGTGCGATGCGGACGACCCGCGGATCCTGCACCTGACTGGCGGGCACCGGGAAGGCCAAGCATATGGTGGTGCCCCTGCCCGGTTCACTCTCGATGTCGATCGTGGCGCCGTGGCGCTGGACCATTCCGTACACCATCGCCAGCCCGAGACCGGTGCCCCGCTCACCCTTGGTGGTGAAGAAGGGCTCGAGACACCGGGCGCGGGTGGCGTCGTCCATGCCCGTCCCGGTATCGGACACTTCGATGCCGACGCGCGCGCGCGGCAGCGCCGGCGCTGCATCTGCGCAGGCGGGCAGGATCCTGGTTCGAATGCTCAGTGTTCCGCCTTTCGGCATCGCGTCCACTGCATTGAAGATGAGATTGACGAGCGAATCGCGGATCTCGCTTTCGATCCCCGAGACGAGCGGCAAGTCCGCGGCGAGGTCGGTCTGCAGACGAACGTCCACGCCATGCTGGCGCGGCATGTCGCTCCATCGGCTGCGTGTCAGATCCACGACTTGCCGCACCAGACCGTTGAGTTGCAGCGCAAGAAGCTCCGACTCCGGCTCCCCCGGACGATACAGCTGGCGCATGCGCCCGATGGTCTGCGCCACATCGTCGATGGCCTGCCGAATCGTCTGCAGGTAACCTCGAGCGCGCTCGCTCAAGCCGGGCTCATGCGCCAGAAGCGATTCGGTATAGAGCGCGACGGGCGACAAGGCATTGTTGATGTCGTGGGCGACCCCACTCGCCATTTGCCCGAGGACGCGCAGGCGCTCGTGCTGCATGACGACCTGCTGGGTGCGCCGCAGGTCCTCGTATGCCGTCTGCAACTCGCTGTAGAGTTGCACCTGATTCGCCGCGAGGGCGGTATGTTCGCTCAGCTGACGCAAGAATTCGCAGTCGGCGCTGCTGAAACCCGCCGGCTGGCGGCGCGCCAGCAGCAATATTCCGAACACCTTGCCCTCGGTGCATAGCGGCGCGATGACGAGAGACCGCAACCCTGCGCTCGCCAAGCGCTGCGACAGCGGCAAGTCCAGGGACCTCAAGTCCGGCTCGTAGAGAAACTCCCCGCGCATGCAGCGCCACAGGCCGTTCTCCTCGATGGCCAATTGCGCCGGCTCGATCGGCGCCCGCTCCGTGACGAGCGCCTGACTGCGCAGTCCGACGCTCGTGACCAGGAGGAGATTGCTCGGCGCATCGTATCGGCACGCGCAAGCGAGATCCACGGGCAGCTGATCCTCCAGAGACCTCACGACCACCTGAAAGATGCTGAGCAGGTCCTGGCGCTCGCCGATGGCATGGGTTATTTGCTCGAGCAACTTCAGCCGTTCGAGCTGGGACTGGAGCTTGCGTCGCGCTGCCATGCGCTCGACATCCGAGCGATGCAACGACTGGGCCGTATCCCATATCAGCGCACCAAAGACCATGATATTCGACAGGGCGAAGAGCGATACCCCCGCTTCGGTGTCGAACAGTCCGGCGCGCTGTCCTTCGAGCCGCAACCAGCCGAGCACGGCCGGAGCGAACACCGCTGCCGGGACGAGTCGACGCGCAATCACCCCGCCTGCGCTCTGCCCCATCAGCAACGCGACCAGTCCCCGATCGGTTCTGGTGCAGAGAATACCTGCGCTCAGAATCAGAAATAGAATCGCGGTATGCAAGGCCATCTTCGTGTAGGGCAGCAACGGCTCGCCGCCATAGATGTAATGGCTGATCCCGAGCCAGCCGGTCATCGCGACCAGCAGACACAGCGCCTGGAATACGCCGAAAAGGCGTGCGCCGCGGCTCAGCAGCAGTGCCGCGCCGAGCAGCAAGAATCCGAATGCCGTGGCGGGCGCCATGAGGCTGAGCGCGCCGCCGCCCGCCGGATGCGGACCGCCTAGCCCGAGTTGATCGACGTTCAGATTCCAGCCGAAGCCGTAATCGCCCAGCCGGTATGCTCCGATCAACGCGACGCCTGCCGACGCGGCGCGAAACCATGCGGGGCCGGCGCCGGGCCGGATCTCGGATGCGTGGGGCGATTGCGGCGGAGCGGTACCGAGCCAGAGCACCGCGCCCGAGAGCGCGAATGTGAGCGCCGTGAGGGGTGACATCTTGGTCAGCCCCGGCAAGACGCTGGTAAGAGCAACGATCCCCAGGGCCCAGCCCAGGAGCACGAGGATTCCGGCGGCCGCTGCAACGGCGCCCGCCGCGCGAGCTGCCGAGGAGGCATAGCGCGGGCGCGCCGTCGCGCGCTCGGCTAGTTCTATTTCACGCAGCGATGGCGCCACCGACGTCCTTGGAAATGGCCGATCGACTCGCAGGGCGAGAGTCCGCTGGCGGGTGCCGCCGTTGCGGGGCAAGCGGCGAGCGGCGGCAGGTCCGTCGGATGCATAGTGCCTCAGATTCGCGGCGCTGAGGAGCTATTCGGGCCATTTCTGTGATGCCGCGCATGTCTCAACGATCCAGGCTGGACCGATCCCACCGGGCCGCCGCTGCGGCGGCGGCGTAGGTGCCCTGGAGAAACTCCAGCACGACACGCTCGGGATCGGCCGAGCCGCGCACGTCGTCGTAGTCGAGCAAGAACTCGCCGAGATGGTCGTTGAACGCTCCAGGTCCCGCGATCGTCGCTGCGGGCAGGCCGTCCGGCACCGGAGCCCCGTAGCAATAGAAGGCCGCTCGCCCATAGCCTCCGTTGCCGGGCCAAAAGCCGGCGCTGATGCATTCATGGGAGTAGGCCTCGGCTTGAACGGCGTCCGCGGTGGGGCGAACGGGCGCTCGGCGGCCGCTGAAGCGCGTGACTGCAAGATCGAAGGAGCCCCAGAAGAAATGCACCGGACTGATCTTGCCGCAGAAATTGCCCGAGAATCGGTGAAAAATAGTGCTCGCCCGGCCGAGCACCTGCCAGAATCGCCGCGCCGCATCGCCATCGTAGCTGTGATGGACGGTGTCGAGATCGAATCGAATCGGGTGCTCGAGCTCGACCGGCAAGCGGTCGATGTGAACGGCCACCGACAAGGACTTCAGCACCTCGACATAGGCTGCGTAGAATTCGGCAACCGACTGAGCGTGAAGAGGCAGCGCCCTGGCGGCACCCGAGCTGCACCGAAATGCCAGCTGGTGCGAAATGAAATCAAATTCGATTTCCAGCAATCCGCCTTGCGGCAGGGGCATGGCGGAAGTGGACAGGCCGCGCGCCGTGACATAGAGCGCCACGTTCCACCAATGATTTTGCATGGGTGCCAGCGCCAGCCGAGTCTTGCCGACGATCTGCGTGAACATGTGCAAGGTATCACCCGTCTGCGCCCATTGCGGCCAATCGAGGGCGGGCCAACGGGCATGCGCGGATGGCTGCGTCATGGTATGTCGCTCCTGCGTTGCGCGAGCACGATGCTACGCGACGGGGAAATATCGCGAAAGTGCGACCGCCCCGAGGGGGGCCCGCCGGAGCGATGCGAGCGCTGCGAGATCTTGACCGTCGCCCGCATACCCCCCGAAGATGTCCGCTGCCGCACTGCCAGGAGAGATCCGTGACCGAAGTGTTCATCCGCTTCCCCGTTCATTGCCCGGTGTGCAAGCAAGAATGGGCGTCCCAGCGCACCAAGAGCGAGATTCTGGATGCACTCGCCCACGACAAGCCGATTCGGGTATACGCCGAGTGCCACGACTGGCACTGGGATCTGAGCGAGAGCGAGCGCAAGGATCTCGCTGCCCGCGCGCGGGCGTGAGCCGCCGGCCATCGGTGTCGGCCACAACAGTGTTGTTGATGATGATGCCGAATCGGCGAAAGCCCAATATAATGGGTCGAAGCCAGGCCAGAAGCGAACCGGCCCGCGACGGCGCGGAAAACCTCGCACGGATCCGCGGCGGGCGAATGTGGCTCATTGCAAGGCGCGGCCGCTCGTGCGGAGGATTCGATGAGGGTTCAACCTGCTGCCTTTCTGCGGACGACGCTGCCGCTGGACCTGAGCAACCTGCCGCTGATGGACGGCGGCCGATATCACTCGATCTGGCTGCCGGACCACATGGTGAGTTTCTGGCCGGACTCGATCTGGACGCCGGAATTCACCGACCTTGCGACCGCATCGCCATCGCCGCACCGTCATCTCGACGCACTGGCCGTGGCAGGAGCCGTCGCAGTTCAGACCAAGAACGTGCCCATCGCCACCAGCGTCGTGGATACCGTGCGGCGGCACCCGGCGATGCTCGCTCAGAGCGCCCTCACCCTCGATCACTTGGCGAGGGGCCGCTTCATCCTGGGCGTGGGGAGCGGTGAGACCGAGAACACCGTACCCTATGGGTTCGATTTCACCAAGCCGGTGAGCCGCTTCGAGGAGGCGCTGCAGGTCATCAAACTGCTGTGGCAGAGCGAGGGACCGGTTGACTTCCAGGGCCAGTTCTACCGGCTGCATCACGCGCGCATGGATACCGAGCCGTTCGAGGGGCGATATCCGAGAATCTGGGTGGGCTGCAACGGTCCGCGCATGCTCGAGATCACCGGCCGGTATGCCGACGGCTGGTGGCCCGCGGGCGCCTGGACGCCGGAAGAGTACGCGAGCAAATTGCAGGTCGTTCGCGCTTCCGCGGAGCGTGCCGGACGCGATCCGATGGCCATCGTGCCCGCAAGCATTCAAACCTGCCTCATCAGCCACGATGAGGCGGAGCTCGCGCAGATCCTCGAGGCGCCCTTGATCAAGGCCTGGGTGCTGCAGCCCTCCGCCGAAGCGCTGCGAAAGTTCGGCTTCGAGCACCCGCTGGGCGAGAGCTGGCGCGGATATCAGGACATCAATCCGCAGGTGCTGCCGCGGGAGCGCATTCTCGAGATGCTGAAGAAGACCGACGTCGAGGCGATCCGCAGGATCATTCCCTGCGGCACACCGCAGCAGATTGCGCGCCGGCTCAAGGGCTTCGTCGACGCCGGCATGCGCGTGGTGAAGATCATGGATTACGGGGGCATGGCGGGACTGAGATTTGCGGCGCGCTCCGCCGAGAAGGTGCGCGCTGCGGAGGACGAGCTGATGCGGATCGCGGGGTGAGAGGATGAGTTCCAGCGTGCCAGATCTGGATGCCGACGCGCTGCTCGCGCAGGCGCAGGCGCAGACCGGACTTGCGGACTGGGGCGACGACACGCTGCCGGCGCGGTTCCGTCTCGCGGTCGAGTTTCTGAAGAGCTGCCGCATGGACGCGGCCGGCGAGCGCGCCGCAGCCCAGACCTGCCTGTGGCTGCTCAGCTCGCGGCTCAGTTTCTTCGAGGACTTCAAGCGCTATCCGATCGGCGAGGAGCAGATCGTGCAGCCGCTGTTTGCAACCGGCGAGCCGCGCTCCGGTACGACCTTGCTGCATGCGCTGCTGTCGGTGGATCCGAAGGCGCGAGCGCTGCGCTTCTGGGAGGTGATGTACCCCTCCCCGCCGCCCGGCACGACCGGCGCGGATGATCCGCGGCGCGGCCGGGCAGATGCGGATTGGCGCGAGATCAACACCAAGATGGCGTTCTGGCTGAAAAGCCATCCCTACAACGACATGCTGGGCGAGGGCCTGCCCGAGGACGAGCGCACCTGGGCGTTCGATTTTCGAGTGATGACGCCGACGGCCTGGTGGCGCGTGCCCTTCGGCATGAACGTCGGGGGGCTGCCGGCGCAGCCCGCCGCGCAGTATCGCATCCACAAGATGATGCTGCAGCAGTTCCAGTACGCCCGCCCGAAGAAGTACTGGGTCCTGAAGGGTTTCCACGGGCCGCGGCTGCCGGAGTTCTTCGCCACTTATCCGGATGCCAGGATGATCTGGGTGCACCGCGACCCGGTGCAGGCGGTCGCCTCGCGCATCGTGCTCACCGGCGAGCTGGTCGAGGGCCTGACCGGCCGGGTGGACTGGGCCGAGCAGGCGCGCGTGCAGCTGGCCATGTGCCGCGCCGGCTTCAAGAACACGCTGGAGAATCCCTTGGTCAGGGACCCGCGCATTCACCACGTGCGCTACCCGGATTTCATCGCCGATCCGGTCGCCACCATCCGCGGCTTCTACCAGACCTACGGCATCCCGTTCGCACCCGACACCGAGGCGGCCATGCGCGATTACCTGAACAACAACCGGGGCGACCGCTACGGAAAATTCACCTACTCGACCGCCGTGATCGGCGAGGACATCGAGGCGCTGCACCGGGAGTTCGCGCCCTACCGCGAGCGCTTCGGGCTCGAGATCGAGCATCGCAAATAGATCGCCCGCTTCGCCGCCGGACACGCGCGGGCATAGGAGCCCTGGACCGAGATCCCGTGCCAGAATGGCGGGGAAATGAGCGCATGGGAGTGACTCGCACATGGATTACATCCGGTTCGGGCGGACGGGCCTCAAGGTATCGCAGCTTTGCCTCGGCACGATGTCGATGGGCAGCTCCGCCTGGAAGGGCTGGGTGCTCGACGAGGACGACTCGATTCCCATCCTGCGACGCGCCCTGGACCTGGGCATCACCTTCTTCGACATGGCCGACTGGTATTCCACCGGCCGCAACGAGGAGGTGGTCGCACGGAATCTGCTGCGCATGAGCGCACGCGAGCGCTTGGTGCTCGCGACCAAGGTCTACTACCCGATGAGCGACGACGCGAACGATCGCGGACTGTCCCGCAAGCACATCGCGGCCTCCATCGACCGCTCGCTCGCGCGGATGGGGACCGACTACCTCGATCTGTACGTGATTCACGCCTTCGATGCGGGCACGCCGGTCGAGGAAACCATGCAAGCGCTCGACGACACGGTCCGCGCCGGCAAGGTACGCTACCTCGGCGCATCCACGATGTATGCCTGGCAGTTCGCGAAGATGAACCACGCGGCATCGATGAACGGCTGGACCCCATTCGTCAACATGCAGTGCCAGTACAACCTTCTGTACCGCGAAGAGGAGCGGGAGATGCTGCCCTACTGCCGCGACCAGGGCATCGCCGTCACGACCTTCAGTCCTCTGGCGCGCGGCTTCCTCGCGCGCGAGGCGCGCAGCGCACGCACGGCCCATGACCTCTACCAGCAATACTACGGCGATGATATCGATCAGGAGATCGCGCGACGGGTGCGGGAGGTCGCCGTCCGCCGCGGCGTGAGCAGCGCACACATCGCGATGGCCTGGGTCGCGGGCAACCGCAATCGCAACGTGCCGATCGTGGGCGCGGCAAAGACGGCGCACCTCGACGCCGCCGTCGAGGCGCTCACGCTCGAGCTCGATGCCGGCGAGCGGGCCTTGCTGGAGGCGCCCTACCGGCCACGCGATGAGATCAACGACCAGAATCCGGTGCGACGTCCCCGAGCACTGCATCCGGGCTGAGCCACGGGCTGTCCTGTCGAATTTCGATCAGGGTGGGCCGATCGGCGAGCAGCGCCTCGCGCACCGATCGCGCCAGATGTTCGGCGCTCGCGGCGCGGGTGGCATGACAGCCGAGGCTCTTCGCCAGTCCCAGGAAATCCGGACTCTTGGGCTCGAGGCCGATGCGCGGAATCTGCCGGCGGTCCATCTGGTCCACGATCTCCTTCAGGGCGTCGTTGTTCCACACGATGACCGGCAGCGCGAGGCGCTCTTCCGCCGCCGTCGCGAGCTCATTGATCGTGAACATGATGCCCCCGTCGCCCGCGACCGCGACCACCGGCCGATGCGGCGCGGCGATCTTGGCGCCGATGGCCATCGGCAGAGCGACGCCCAGCGCACAGTAGGTGCCGGAATAGCACCAGCAGCGCTCCACCTCCATCGGCATGGCAAACGAGCCCGAGTACACGATCTGGGTGGCATCGCCCATGACCATGGCGTTCGCGGGAAGGGCCGATCGCAAGATCTTCCACACGCGCGCGTGCAGCCTCTCGAGGCCGGTCATTTTCGCGGCGTTGCGCGCGAGGATGTCCCGCACACGGCTCTCGCCCAGGGGGCGTTGCGCCGCCGGCTTGCGGCCCGCGAGGGCGGACGAGAGGGCGAGCATCGCGGCACGCGCGTCGCCCTGAATGGGCACCGCCGCGGAATACATCGAGATGAGCTCCGCGGGATCGATGTCGATGCGAATGATGTCGCCCGATATCTCGAGCCGCGGCAGGAAGTGATCGCCTTGCCCAACCTCGGAGCCTACCAGCAGCACCACGTCGGCCTGCGCCAGGGCCTGCTGGCTCGCCTCCTGCAGGATCGAGCAGCCCAGAGAGAGCGGGTGGGACTCAGGCACGATCCCCTTGCCGGCATTGGTGCAAAGAACCGCGGCGCCGATGTGCTCGGCAATGTCGATGAGCGGCTGCCGCGTGCCAACCGCTCCACCGCCCACGAGAATCAGCGGGCGCTCGGCCTGTGCGAGACGATCCGCGGCCTCCTCGATCGCCGCCGGATCGGGCATCGGCAAGGACGGCGCGCGCCGGGTCTTCCAGTCCGCCTCCACCATCACCGGGAGGATGTCCCGCGGCAGCGACAGATGCACCGGACGGGGCCGGCTGCCGCGAAACAGCGCATAGGCACGCGCAATCAATTCCGGCAGCTCGTCGGGATATCGGATCATGGCGCTGAAGGCGGTGAAGCCGGCGGTCACGGCGGCCTGATCGTTGAGCTCGTGGACGGCGCCCCAGCCTTTCCCCTGGGTGAGCGTGGCGCACGCTCCCGACAGCACCAGCATGGGCTGCGAATCGCAGTAAGCCTGGGCAATGCCGGTGGCCGCGTTGGTGACGCCCGGACCGGCGATGAGGGTGCAAACCCCGGGCTTGCCGCTCGCCCGCGCATAGCCGTCGGCCATGAGGCTCGCGCCTTGCTCGTTGCGACATTGCACGTGACGGATCCCCGCGAGTGCGATGCCGCGATACAGCTCGACGGTCATGGTCCCGGCCATGCCGAATACCGTGTCGACTTCATAGGCCGAGAGCAGCTTCATCACGGCCTCGCCGCATGTCATGGCTGTCAAGCGTTCTCCCCTCGATGTGCGGATGATTCACGACGCCGACGAGCTGCGCAAAGTGATAAGCTGAAATTCAGGGCAATCATCACCGGCACAAGAACATCGACGCGTCAGCCGATCGGCCGAACTGGATGCTAGCAGCAAGCGAGGGCGATGGCTCGAGGTCGTGGGGTGCCCGCCGGGCGGGTGCATCGTGCCGGCGGACTGGTTCCCGCTGGCGTACGCGTTCCCGCTGGCTGGCCGGTTCCCGCTGGCTGGCCGGTTCCCGCTGGCCGGCCGGTTCCCGCGCGCGCGCGCCTTCCCGCTCGGACCGGGATGGAAACGGGCAGCACGTCGCCAGCCATGGGAACATCGCTTGATTGCCGTCGTGATCCAGCGATCCGAAACGCCCTCGGCCGTCGAGCGCTGGTATGTCCTCATCGTGATGTGCCTGGTCTATGCGATCAACATCGCCGCCCGATACGTGGTGACGACCGTGTTCGAGCCGATCCGTCTCGAGCTGCGGCTGACGGATGCGGGCGCGGCGTTCCTCACCGGCGTTCCGCTCGCCTTGTTCTATGTCGTCTTCGGCATTCCAATCGCCTGGCTCGCCGACCGCTCCAATCGGCGCAACATCGTGGCCGCGGCGCTCGTCATCTGGTCCGGGTTCACGATGTTTTGCGGTCTGGCGCAAAATTACTGGCAGCTCCTGGCAGGCCGCGTCGGCGTCGGCGTGGGTGAAGCGGGAGCCACTCCGCCCTCGACCTCGATCGTATCGGACTACTTTGCGCCGGAACGGCGCCCGATGGCGCTCTCGGTGCTCGCGCTCGGCGCGCCGGTCGGCGCATGGATGGGCGCCGACCTGGCCGGTGCCGTCGCCCAGGCGTTCGGGTGGCGCGCGGCGTTCTTCGCGCTCGGCGCGCCGGGGTTGCTCCTGGGTGTGCTCGCCTTCTTGACGGTGCGGGAGCCCAGACGGGGGCGGCTCGATGCGGTCGGCGGTGCAGGCAAGCCTTCACTGGCACAGTCCCTGCGCTTCCTGTGGCGCCAGAGGGCCGCGTTCCATGTGATCATGGCGAGCGGCGTTTGTTCTCTGTGGGGATGGGGTCTGGTGTGGTGGACACCGACGTTTCTCATGCGCAGCTACGCGCTGAATGTCGCGCAGGCGGGCGCGGTCACGGGACACGCTCACCTGGTGGGGGGAATACTGGCGACGGCCGCTACGGCCTGGCTCATGGCACGACCCTGGATGGTCAGTCCTCGCCGCGTCCTCTGGACGCTCGCAGCCATCATCGGATTGACCACCATTCCATCTTTCTTCGCCTACTGGACGCACACGCTGTGGGTGGCGAAGCTCATGTTCTGGATCTATATTCCCGCCATCTATTTCTTCATCGGACCCTGCATGGCCCTGGTGCTGAACCTCGCGCCGAGCAACATGCGCTCCATATTCACCGCCTGGTCGGTCCTCGTCGGCAACGTATTCAATCTGATCGTCGCCCCGCAGGCGGTGGGGATCATGAGCGACTTCTTCGCCGGCGGCCGAGGGGCGGATGCCGCTTCACTGCGCCTGGCGTTGCTGTTTCTCGCACCGACCGGTTTCTGGGCGGTCTGGCACTTTTTGCTGGCCGAGAGAACCGTCGTCGAGGACCAGATCCGGGCCGTCGGCTGTGCTACGGTATGAAGGGGAGATTCGCGTGAAGATCCAGTTACTGGGGCTCGTCCTGGCGGCGGCCGGCGCATGCGGCGCTCACGCCGGTGATATCCGCATCCTCAATGCCGACGCGCACTTTCCCGAAGGACCGATCTGGTATCGCGGCAAGTTGTACTACGTCGAGTACGACCGCAATTCGGTCACCGCCTGGGACGGACACGGAAACACGATCTTCTGGTCGCAGAAAGGTTGCGGGCCGTCCGCGGTCATTGCGACGGCCGAGGGCGAGTTTCTCACCACCTGCTACGACAGCAACTCGATCGGACGGATCTCGGCCGATGGGCGCACTCTGCCGCCCTATACCCACGACAAGGATGGCCACAAGCTGGTGGGACCGAACGATTTCGCTCCGGACGCACACGGGGGCATCTACTTCACGGCCTCGGGACATCCGGGCGCGGCCATCGACGGCAAGGTCTTTTACCTCACGGCCGGGGGGACGATCGAGCAAGAAGCGGAGAACGTGGAGAGCGCCAACGGGGTGGCGGTCTCGAAGGACGGCAAGATTCTCTACGTCATCGAAACCGAGGGACATCGGCTCATCGAGTTCAACATCGGACCGGGGGCGTCGCTGAGCGATCGGCGCTTGTTCCTGAACCTCGACGATCTGACCCACGATGTCGGTCATATCTATCCAGATGGCGTCAAGATCGATTCCAAGGGCGAGATCTACATCGGCCAGAATCCGCGCGACATTCATGCGCCGCTCGCCGGAGTCATCTTCGTCGTGAACGCGGAGGGGAAACTGCTGCGCGAGCTCAAGCTCCCCTCCCCGGGCGTACCGAACCTCGCCTTCAGTCCCGACGAGAAGACCGTCTACGTGACGGCGCTCGATCAGCTGGACAAGCCGCCCTACCACGGTAAGGTGTATTCGATACCGAACAACTGAGGATGGAAGTCCAGCGCCCATGTCCAGCCTGCTCGCCGGAAAAATTGCCGTCGTCACGGGAGCGAGCTCCGGGATCGGCCGGGCAATCGCGCTGAGCTTCGCGAGCGAGGGCGCGAGCATCGTCATTGCGGACATCGATGCCGTGCCGATCGAGGGCGGCGATCCGACCGCGGACATCATCCATCGAGCCGGCGGCGAAGCCAGCTTCGAGAAGACCGATGTGGCGCGCTGGGACGATGTCGACGCCTTGATCGCAGCGACGGTGGCGCGCCATGGGCGGCTCGACGTCATGGTGAACAATGCGGCCACCTATTCCGGCACGGCCCTCGCCGATACCCGCGCCGAGCAGTGGGAACGGGTCATGGCGGTCAATCTGACCGGCATGTTCAACGGATGCAAGCGTGCGATTCGGCAGATGCGAACGCAGGAGCCCCGCAACGAGGTGCGGGGGCGCTTGATCAATCTGGGGTCGCAGCACGGCATCGTGTCCACGCGCGGCGATTCACCTTATGGCGTGAGCAAGGCCGGCGCGATCTATCTGACCAAGCAGATCGCGGTCGAGTACGCGCAGGATCTCATCGTGTGCAACTGCATCTCGCCGGGCAAGATCGTGACGGGCAAGCCCGGTCTCGCCATGGATCCGGCGCTGCTCGAATATGCGCGCCGGCGCACGCCCTGGCCGCGGTTCGGGCGGCCGCAGGACGTCGCCAATGCCGCCGTGTTTCTCGCGAGCGATCGAGCGACCTTCATGACCGGCTCGAATCTGGTGGTGGACGGCGGATGGCTGGCGGGCTGACGCGCATGCGACCCGATCTCGAGCTCGCCGCCAGGCTATTCGATGGCTTGAGCCGCACCACCCGCCAGGGACGGGGCATCGTGCGCGACAGTTATGGAGCGGGCGAGCAGGCCGCGCACGATCTCGTGCGCGCCGCCGCCGCAACCCTCGATCTCGAGATCTCGGTCGACGCCATCGGCAACCTCATGATGACGCTGCCCGGACGCGACCGCAGCGCGCCGCGCGTGCTCATCGGTTCGCACCTCGACAGCGTGCCGCAGGGGGGCAACTACGACGGCGCAGCCGGCGTCGTCGCCGGCTTGAGTGCGCTATCGGCGCTCCGGCAGGCGGGCGTCGAGCCCGCTCACGATCTCACGGTCATGGCGATTCGCGCCGAGGAATCCGCCTGGTTCGACGTGCCGTACATCGGCAGCGCCGGCGCCTTCGGACTGCTGGACCCCGCCTGCCTGTCCGTCAAGCGGTCGGACAACGAGCGCACCCTGGAGTCGGCGCTGATCGAGCGCGGCTTCGACGCACGGGCGATTCGCGACCGGCGGCGCCTGCTCGAGCCTGCACGGATCCGCGCGTTCCTGGAGCTGCATATCGAGCAGGGCCCGACGCTGGTCGCCAGGGGACTGCCCGCCGCCGTGGTGACGGGCATACGGGGATGCAAGCGATTTCGCAACGCCCGCTGCCTGGGCAAATACGCCCATTCCGGCGCCGTCGATCGTCCCTATCGCCAGGATGCGGTGGCCGCCACCGTGGCGCTCCTGCATCACCTGGAGACGGTCTGGGTGCAGGCGCAGGACGCCGGGGCCGACCTGGTACTCACCAGCGGAGAGCTCTACACCGACCCTGCCCTGCACGGACCGAGCAAAATAGCGG
>Ga0335073_10001378_pt1 | contig 32351 bp, 26 predicted proteins | sample Lox_Sample_22_FD_207093 | JGI IMG/M metagenome (GOLD analysis project Ga0335073, IMG submission 207093) | Soil microbial communities from Loxahatchee National Wildlife Refuge, Florida, United States - Lox_Sample_2.2 | ecosystem: Environmental > Terrestrial > Soil > Wetlands | place: USA... | reverse complement strand
CGCGGCGATGCGCCTGTGGCTATGCCTGGGCACCGCCGCCGCGGCCGCCGGCGCCCTGCCAGGCATCGCCGCGAGCGGAGGCCGGGCGATCGTGCCCCAGACGGCCATCCGCGGCCTGCCGCTCAACTTCGAGCCGAACGTGGGTCAGGCCGCCCGCGGCGTCGATTACCTGGCGCATGGCCCGGCGTATGCGATCGGCCTCAATGCGCAGGGTGCCACGCTGGTGCAGCCGGCAACCCGCGCGCGAGGCGTGGGCGACCGCCATGAGATCGGCTTGCGCCTGGTCGGTGCGCGTGCGCAGGCTCGGGGGCAGGGCGAGTCGCGCGGCAGCGGTGTCGTCAACTACTACATCGGCAATGACCCCGCTCAGTGGAAGAGCGGTGTCCCCGTCTTCGACAAGGTGCGCTACGCCGGCGTCTATCCGGGCGTCGACCTCGTGTATCACGGCAACGCCGAGCGCCTCGAATATGATTTCGTGGTCGCGCCGGGCGCGAGCGCAAAGCCGGTCGAGCTCGAGATCGAAGGAGCAACGGCTCGCATCGACGCCGCCGGCAATCTCGTGATCGGATCGGACCGGGGCAGAGTCAGCTTCGACCGGCCGATTGCCTACCAGGAGATCGAGGGGGAGCGGCGTATGGTCGAGGCCTCCTACCGGCTCGAGGGCAAGCGCGTGCGTTTCGCGCTTGGCGCCTTCGATCATGCGCGCGCCCTGATCATCGACCCGGTGCTCACCTATTTCAGCTATCTGGGCGGCACGGGCTACGACGTGATCGGTCCGACCCCGCCGCAGATCGGCGAGATTTCCGGTCAAGCAGCGGCCGTGGACCGCGCCGGCGAGCTGTACGTGGCCGGCAATACCTCCTCAGCGAACTTTCCGACTCAGGCGGCCTACCAGGCATCGCCCCCCATCAAAGTCGCCGGCAACACGTGGGCCTTCGTGACGAAGTTCGCCGCCGACGGCCAGTCGCTGGTCTTCTCGACCTATCTGGGCGGCACGGGCGGTAACGACTACGGCTACGGCATCGCGCTCGATGCGAGCGGCAATGCGTTCGTCGTCGGTTACACGAGCTCGAACGATTTCCCGGTCACGAGCGGCGCCTATCTGACCATCTGCTCGCCCAGTTTCATCAATAGCCCGACCGCCTACGCGAACTGCAATGGGCAGCAGCCGAGCGCGTTCGTGAGCAAGTTGAGCGCCGCCGGCGCGCTCACGGCGTCGACCTTCCTCGACGGCGACAGCACCCAGGCCGCGGCCTGGGCGGTGGCCGTGGATGCCGCCGGCCGTCCGTATGTGACCGGCTCGACCTATCCCGGAGCGAACATCCCCAGCGCGCCATTCCAGAACGCGTTCGTGGGCTTTCCGACCACGGCGGGCGCGCTGGTCAGCGCCTACCCCTACACGCCCGGCCAATCGGTCAACGGCGCGCTGCAGTTGGATGCGTTCGTCGCGGTCTTCGATCCGACGCTCTCGACGCTCGTCTATTCAACGCTGATCGGCGATGACCGGCCGTTCAGCGGTATCGAAGCGAATGGCAGCCAGGCCAATACCGTCGGCACGGCGATCGCGCTGGACCCCAGCGGCAACTTCTACGTCGCGGGCTACACGGGCGATGGGTATCTACCGACGACAGCGGGCTCGCTCGAGCCGCTCGCGACGCAGTGCGGACCCTACGGTACCGGCGAGACCGCGCTCGCGGGGAACTGCGGCTTCGTCGCCAAGTTCTCCGCGATCAGCGGTGCCAATCCCCCGAGCCTCGTCTATGCCACCTACCTGGGCGGCAGCTACCTCCTCGATATCCCACCGCAACCGGGCTCATGGCAAAACGTCGTGACCGGTATCGCGGCCGATACGTCCGGGAATGCCTACGTTCTCGGCTACTCGAACGCCGCCGGCTATCCGACCACACCGGGCGCTTATCAGCGAACCTGCGACGGCTACAACGTCGCGACCAACACCGGCAATGCCGATTGCAATGTCGCGACCATTGCCAAACTCAACCCGACCGGCTCGGCGCTGCTCGCCGGCACCTACTTCGGCTGCGTGACCTGCAGCGGGGATGAGGTGGGCACCGTCGGAGCGATCGCGCTCGATGCTTCCGACAACGTCTACATCGCGGGTTTCGGCGGCAACGGCCTGCCGCTGGTCAACGGATTTGCGAGCAACAATACCATCGGCGGTGCTGTGCCATTCGTCGCCGAGCTCGACCCGAGCCTGGCCACGCTCAAGTTCTCCACCTTCATCAACGTGGGCAACGCCGGTCAGATCGCCCCGGCAGGCCTCGCGCTCGACTCGCTGGCCAACATCTACGTGGCGGGCAACGTCAATTCGCCGAGCAGCTCCGCGGCCACCAGCGGCGCGTTTCAGCCGGCCTATGGCGGCGGCTCCTCGGATGGTTTCGTCGCGAAGATCACCGTGTTTGCGCAAACCGCGACGGCACTCACCGCCTCGCCCGCGTCCACCACGACGGGCACCCCCGTCACGCTCACGGCGACGGTGAGGCAGGTCTCCGCCAGCGGCGTGCCGACCGGCACGGTCACTTTCGACGATGGTCCGACGCCGATCGGCAGCGGCAGCTTGAACGGAGCGGGGGTCGCGACCCTCGCGACCTCCGCCCTCGCGGCGGGTACGCACTCCATCACGGCGTTCTACGGCGGAGACGCCAACGACGCGGCGTCGAGCTCCGCGGCGGTCACGGTGAGCATCACGATCACGGTGCCGAGCGTCGTCGGCGCGACGCAGGCCGCGGCGAGCGCGGCGATCACGGGGGCGGGCCTCACGGTGGGCGCGATCACGACGCAGTCGAGCTCGAGCGTTCCGTCGGGGTCGGTCATCAGCCAGAGTCCGGCGGGCGGCGCGAGCGTCGCGGCGGGCTCGGCCGTCAATCTGGTCGTGTCGAGCGGAGCGGCGGCAGCGACGATTCCCAACGTCGTGAACCTGAGCCAGGCGGCGGCGGCGAGCTCGCTCGCGAGCGCCGGGCTCACCGTGGGCACGGTCTCCACGGCGATCAGCTTCACGGTCGCAGCCGGGAATGTCGCGAGTCAGAGCCCCGCGGCAGGCACGAGTGTCGCGGCGGGCTCGGCCGTGAATCTCGTCATCGCCAGGAACCTGCCCAACTGCGACGTCAATGGCGATGGACAGATCGACTCGCGCGACATTGCATTGATCGATGGGGTGCTCAACACGGCAGCGGCCGGCCCATACGATCCGCGCGATGCCGATCACAACGGGACCATCAACATCCTCGACGCGCGCAAGTGCGTGACCCTGTGCACCCATGCGGGCTGCGCGATCAATTAACTCGATTCATCCAGGGAGTTCATGCCCATGAAATCTACGTCAATCGCCGCTCTCGCGCTGCTGGCCTGCGCCGCGGGACAAGCGCTCGCGCAGAGCGAGCCTACGATCAGCATCGGCTCCGACACGGTCTCCCAAGGCAGCGTCGCCACGGTCGATCTCAGCATCTCGGGGCTCGGGTCGGGGACCCAGCTCGGCGCCTACGATCTGAATGTCGCCTTCAATTCCGGCATCCTGAGCCTTGCCTCGGCCACTTTCGGAGACCCGGCGCTTGGCGATCAACTCAATCTGGAGGGCTTCGGCACATTCGCCTCGGCAACACCCGGCAGCGGCACGGTCGATCTCGCCGAGCTGTCGTTCGATGCGCCGGCAGCCCTCTTGTCCTCGCAAGCATCGGCTTTCACCCTGGTTCAGCTCACCTTCGACAGCCTCGGGACCGGTGTGTCCGCGCTCGATCTGTCCATCAATGCGGTGGCGGATCAGAACGGCAATTCACTGACGCCGGTCCTATCGAACGGCTCGATCACCGTCACCGGCGCAACCGCGGCGGCGCCCGAGATGGATGCGAGCTCGGCGCTGGCCGCGCTCATGCTGCTGGCGGGCGCGCTTGCCGTGATGCAGTCGCGCCGCGCGCAAGGCCGTGCGCCCGCATAATGTCGTATCGGACGGCCGGCGGCGATCTTGCGTGATAGAGTTGGCTGAGCGGGCGAAGTAGATGAGGCACCCAGGGATTCACCCCGGACCCCCTGAGCCCCGGGGACATGACGGATTCAGCCGATTCGCAAACGTCGATCGTTGCGGGATTATTGCAGCGCTGGTCGCAAGGTGAGAAGGAGGCGCTGGATCAGCTCCTGACTCACCTGTATCGAGACGTGCACGCGATCGCGGTGCGCGAGCTGCGCAATGAGCGGCAGCTCACCATCCGGCCGACCGCCCTGGTCAACGAGGCGTACATGCGGCTTGCCGGGCTCACTCAGATGCAGTGGCAGGATCGCGCGCACTTCCTGTCCATGGCGGCACGCGTCACGCGTCAGGCGCTCGTGGACGAGGCCAGGCAGCGCAGGGCCAGCAAGCGCGACGGCGGGAGCCCCGTGACATTGAGCGATGAAAACCTGGGGTCGAACGAGGCACCGTACGACGCTCTCGACGTCGATGGACTGCTGCGGGAGCTCGAAACGTTCGACAAGGTCGCTGCGGAGGTCGTTTCGCTGCGCATCTTCGGGGGCCTGTCGATCGAGGAAGCGGCCGAAGCGCTCGAGGTCTCGGTCGCAACCGTCAACCGCCGCTGGGCAACGGGCAAGGCGTGGCTGACACGAGAATTGACCCGCAACGCATGAGCTCCGGGGCGGACCGCGCCCACATCTACCGGATCTTCGACGAGGCTCTGGACCTGGAGGGCGCGGTGCGCGCGGCCTTCGTGCACGAGCGCTGCGGCGCGAATCCAGCGCTCGCGCGCGAGGTCATGGAGCTCCTCGACATCGCCGCGAGCGAGCTCAAGGATACCGCGGCGTTGTTGCCCTCCGGCCGCCCGGCGGCGCGTGATCTCACGGGCCGCGAGTACGGCCAGTTCCGCCTGGCCAGCCTGATCGGCGAGGGCGGCATGGGCGTCGTATACCGCGCCGAGCGTGTCGGTGGCGTGCCGCAGACCGTGGCCATCAAGCTGCTGCGCACCGAGATCACCGATGCGACCGCCGCGCGCTTCGTGCGCGAGGCGCGCCTTCTGGCGCGTCTCGAGCACCCGGCGATCGCCCGGCTGATCGACGTCGGGGTCAAGGACGGGGAACCGTGGATCGCCATGGAATTCGTCGATGGGCGGCCGATCGACGAGTACTGCGAGCGGCGCAATCTCGATCTGCGCAGCCGCGTGAAGCTGCTCGCGTTGCTCGCCGACGCGGCGGCCACCGCGCACCGCATGCTCGTGGTCCATCGCGACATCAAGCCCACCAACGTGCTGGTGACGGATGACGGGCGCCCCAAGCTCATCGACTTCGGCATCGCAGCCGCGCTGAGCTCGACCAGCGATGCGCGCGAGCCCACGGCCGACATCCGCCAGCTGTTCACGCCCCACTATGCGGCGCCCGAGCAGGTCGCGGGGGAGCCGGTGACCGTGGCCACCGACGTTTTCGGCCTGGGCGCTCTCGCCTACCGAGTCCTCAGCGGCCGCGCGCCCTTTTCCCGATCGACCAGCGCGCTCGGCTACCTGCTCGCCGTCTCCAAAGAGCAGATCGCGCCGCCGAGCCGCGCCGCGCTCGAGGCCGGCATGGACCCCGCCAAGGCCCGACGGCTGCGCGGCGAGCTCGACGCCATCCTGCTCAAGGCGCTCGAGCGCCGGCCGGCGCAGCGTTACGCGAGCGCCCAGGACCTGCGCGCGGACCTGCATCGCTACCTCGACGGCGTTCCGGTGAGCGCGCGCCGGCATACCGCAGCCTACCGCGCGGCGCGCTTCGCGCGCCGTCACGTCGTCGGATTCTCGGTTGCGGCGGTGGTGCTGCTGGCGGCAGGCGCAGGGACGATCATGTACGCGCTTCAGGCCCGCAGCGTCGCGCAGGCCCGCGACATGGCGGCGCGACGCGACGAGTTTCTGGAGAGCCTGCTCAAATCGGCCGATCCGCGCAGCGGGCGGCACGAGACGTCGGTCGCGCAGCTGCTCGATTCGGCGACCCAGGAGCTCGATCGCAAGCTGTCCGGCGAGCCGTTGGTGGAAGCCTCGATGCTGAGCCTCATCGCCCAGACCAACGTGGGACTCGGTCGCTACCAGGAGGGCCTGATGGCGAATGAGCGCGAGCTCAAGATACTCAGGGAGCACCATGGCAGCGCGCTCGAGATCGGTCAGGCGCTTTCCACCCGCGCCGAGCTGCTGCGCGAGGAGGGCAGGTGGGGGGAGGCGGAGCCGGTGGTGCGCGAGGCGGTCTCGGTGCTGTCGCCGCTGCACGCGCCGCGCGATCTGTGCGGCGCGCTGTATCTGCTCGCGGTGGTGCTCGCGCATACCGAGCACGAGAAGGACGCCGAGACCACCTACCACGCGGTCCTCGATCTGGAGGAGCATGGCGATGCGGATCTCAAGCGGCAGCGCATCTACCCGCTGCACGGGCTGGCGGTCACGCTCGCGGATCTCGGCCGCTATCAAGAAGGCGCGGCCTACGCGAAGGCCGCGCTGGGATTGGCTCAGGCGAACTGGCCGGCCGACAACCCGGAAGTGCTGGCGTTGGAAACGACCTACGCGGGCGCGCTCGTGAACACGCAGCGCGCGGCGCAGGCGGAGCCGCTGTTCCGGCAGGTGATTGCCGCCGAAACGCGCGTGCTGGGGGCGGGGCACAAGGACACGTTGCTCGCGCAGCTGCTGCTGAGCGATGACTTGCTCGAGCTCAACCGCGATGCCGAGGCCATGACCCTGGCGCTCTCCACCGCGCAGCAGCTCGAGGCGCTGCTCGGTCACGACAACATGTATACCTTGACGGCCTGGAACAACTACGCGACGGCGCTGTGCAGCGGCGGGCGCGAGCAGGATGGCCTCGCGGTGCTTGCGCGCGTGCTCGAGGCGCGACGCCGGCTGCTGGCGCCGGGCGATCGCTACATCCATGCCACGCAGGTGAGCATGGGCGTGTGCCTCATGGGCCTGCATCGCTATCCGGAGGCGGAGGCGGTTCTGAAGGCGGCAGCCTCCGGGCTCGAGGCGGCGCGCGGCTCCGCCTATCGGCGCACCCAGCAAGCGTACCGGGCGCTGCGAGACCTCTACACGGCGACCGGACGCGCCGAGGAGGCGGCGCGCTGGGCCGCCAAGATCGGCTCCTGAGGCTCCCGCGCCCGCGAGAATCCTCAGCCGTGCCTGAACGAAGCGGCTTTTGCGCGCAGCGCGGGGGACACTTCGACGGGCACGGGAAGTCCGCGCCCTGAACGCGGCGGCGCCGCCGCGCGCAGCAGCTCCACGACCGCGCGCGGCGCGAATTCGCACCACTCGAGCCCGACACCGCCCGGGTAGGTGCGGACCACGTAGGCACTGATCACGGGGGTCGCCGGCGCGTATTGATGCGAGCTGATCCATGCGAGCTGGACCCGCGACAGCCTGCGCAATTCGACCGTCAGCTCAACGGCGGCGCCGCTGAGGCTCAGGTTGATCAGCCGGCCCTGACGCACCGCAAAAGGCCGCGCCGCGATCCGTACCGCCAGATCGACCGCGAACCTCTCTCCCCACCGATGCTCCATGGCCGAAGCATCGCACGCCCGGAAAATCCATTCTGTCAGGCAACGACCGACACCCGACCACGAAAAATCGGCAATGACTCGCAAATCTCGCATCGGCAGCGGTCAGAAGTGGCGCGATAGATACAGCACCACGCTTTCGACCTTGTAGAAGCTGTCGGGCCGGGTTCCCGCCGGGTCGGCGGGCAGCACGTGATCGCGCGCGATGTTCTGCGCGTGGCGCAGGTCCAGTCCGAGATCCCACCTCGGGAGCCACGAGCGCAGGAAGTTGCGCCACTCCACGCCGAGTCCGCCGTACATCGAGTAGGCCGGCGTGGCCAGCTGATAGCGATCGACGCCCACGAACAAGCCGAACGCGAAGGCGTCTCCGAAGCGATGGCGGTAATCGAGCGCGCGCAAGCCGTACAGCGCGTGCGCGGCGACCTCGTCGAGCTCGACGCGCACACCGAGATCGTCGTAGTCCGACACCGCACGACGCGCGCCGAAGGCGAAGTGCGGATCGATCCCGACCTTGCTCCAGCTCTGCGGCGCGCCCGGCTCGGTATCGATGTGTACCTTGTTTAGGTTGCCGCCCACGTCGACGAACAGCTCGCTGCCGCGCGGATTCGATCCGCCGGCGTACGAATCGTCCTCGACCTCGCCGTCGTCGCGAGTGCGTGCATCGCCCCCGTAGCGCACGAAGCCGGAGATCCGCCAGAATTTCTCTCCGTATACATCGCGGCCGCCGAAAACTTCACCGCCCAGCGTGAGCTCGTGCCAGGGCCGCGAATACATCACGGAGAAATCGTAGTAGTGGCGGTAGGGGAACGCCGCGGGCTCGCCGATGTAGTACTGGCGCAGATCGCCGCCGTAGTACGTCTGGTTGATGGCGGTGCGTACGCGCTCCTGCAAATAGCCGCCGAAGGGAGGCTCCCAGCCGATCCGCAGCATCTCAGTGCGCGCACCGACGCCGTCGCCAAAATTGCGTTGATCCGCGCCCCAGTTGCCGAGCACCAGCCCGTCGTTGCTCATCCCGTCCAGGAAGATGTTGTGCACATACCAGATGTTCTGCCACTCGGAGATCTCGTAGGTGAGGTCGAAGTGGTGCCAGAGGCGCGGGAAATCGATGCCCACCGACAGCGCCGCGTTGCCGAGCAGGTAGCTGCCGCCGTCGGAGTTGTCCTCGCCCGCATACTGGGCGTAGACGGCGAACGGCGTCTTGCCCGGAAAGATGAAGCGGCTGACATAGGATGCTTGCTGATTGCCCTGGGTTTGCGACAGTCCGCTCGGCTTGAAGAAATCACGCGCCAGGAAGCTGGCGGAATCGGGCAGGCCGCTCCCCCCGCCATACTCGAGCAGGCGATTCACCCCGATCGACCACCCGGGAAACGGCGCGATCGAGAGTTGCATGCCGAACAGGCGCGGATCTCCCCGGCTCGAGACGCCGTTGTAGGAGATATTGTCGCCGGGCGGATTACCCTTGCCGGTCTGATCGAGCTTGGTGAGGAAGAACTCGTACTGGAAGCCGAGACGCGTGAGCGGCTTCCAGTTGGAAAGCGTCACCGATGGCGTGGTGGGAGCTTCGGTGCTGAGCAGCATGCTGCTGTCGGTCATGGGCGACAACCAGTGATCGCGATAGCCGACATCGAGCTGCGCCCAGCTGAAACCGAGGCCGAGCTCGCTGCCGACCGGCACGGCGCGCCCGGAATAGGCGTCCACGCCGGCCACGGCCAGCAGGTAGTCGCTCGGCCGGACGAAACCCTGCGCCGACAGGTCCCACTGGCTGTTGACCGGCAGTCCGTACTCGTTGGGCACGGTTCCTGCGTCCCTGTCGTGAGTGGCGGAGCCGGTGATGCTCGCGTGCGTCAGCGCGTAGCTGCGCGAGTAGCGCTGTAGATAGCGCTCGACCTTGTGGCACAAAAGTTGGTCGACCTTGCACGCCTCCGGCAGTGCAAGTTTCACCAGCTCGACCGGGAACGGCCGCTGCAGGACCGGCTCGTCCGCGAGGATCAGCACGCGCTCGATCTGTCGTTCGATCTCGGGCTCGAGATTCAGGGGAAGGTAGCCGCTCAAACCCTCGGCGCGCGCCGGTGCGCTGGCGGCGCCGATGAGCAGCGCGGAGGCAAGGGGCAGCGCTGAGGCCCGGATCCAGGATGCCACGATGGTGAAGGGGAACTCGTTGCCGATTGCGGTTTGGCGCAGTACACGCCATCCCGCGCACTCCGGTCAAGCGCCGCGTCGCGCCGCGGACCTGCGGCATCACCGAGCCTGTATCATGGGCCGATGAAATGGTCGGTACTCGATCAGTCGCCCTGCTCCGAGGGCCACAGCGAGGCGCAGGCAATTCGCGAATCGTTGCTGCTTGCGCAGGACTGCGATCGCCTCGGCTACGAGCGCTTCTGGTTGTCGGAACATCACTCGCTGGCGAGCGTTGCCGGCACCGCGCCCGAGATACTCGCCGCGGCCGTCGCCGCCACGACCCGGCGCATACGCGTGGGCAGTGCCGGCGTCATGCTGCCGCACTATTCCGCGCTCAAGGTGGCCGAGCAGTTTCGCGTGCTCGAGGCGATCGCACCCGGTCGCATCGATCTCGGCGTCGGGCGTGCGCCGGGCTCGGACGGCCTCACCGCCCGCGCTCTCAATCCACATTCGAACGTCGAGGATTTCCCGCGCCAGGTCCAGGAGCTCGACTACTGGGTTCGCAACGAGCCGCTTCCGCAGGGCCATCCGTATCGCGGCATCGTGGCGCACCCGAGCGGCCCGACGAGCCCGGAGCTGTGGATTCTCGGCAGCTCCAGCTACGGCGCGCAGCTCGCGGCGCATCTCGGCCTTCCGTACGCGTTCGCCTATTTCTTCAGCGACGGCGCGGGAGTGGAGGAAGCGCTCGCGCTCTATCGCCGGCTTTTCCGCCCGAGCGGAAGGCTGGCGGCGCCGCGCGCGGCGGTGTGCGTGTGGGCGCTCGCGGCCGACACGGCCGCGGAGGCGCGGCGCCTGCTCACGGCGCGCGAGCACTGGCGCATCGGGTTCGAGAAGGGCCTGCGGCAACCGCTGGTGTCGCCCGAGACGGCCGCGGCACATCCCTATACGGATGCGGAGCGAGCCACCCTCGAGAGACTGCGCACGGCCGCCTTCGCCGGCACCGCGGCGCAGGTCGCGGCGCGTCTCGCCGAGCTCGGCCGGCAGCTCGGCCTCGACGAGATGGTCATCAACACCTGGACCTACGATCCCGCGGCGCGCCGGCATTCCTATGCGCTGCTGGCGGCGCAGCTCGGGCTGTCGCCAGGAGAGGGCGGGTGACGGCGCTGCTGTCGACCGCGCGCCTCGAGCTGCGCGAGCTCGAGCTCACGGACGATGTGTTCATCCTGAGGCTCCTGAACGAGGAAGGCTTCGTGCGGCACATCGGCGACAAGGGCGTGAGAACGCTCGCTGATGCGCGCGAGTACCTGAGCACGGGGCCGATCGAGAGCTACCGCCGCAACGGCTTCGGACTGTACTTGACCAGCTTGCGGGGCGGCGAGCCCATCGGCATGTGCGGCCTGGTGAAGCGCGAATCGCTGCCGGACGTCGACGTGGGTTTCGCGTTCCTGTCCGAGCACTGGTCCAAGGGCTACGCGGCCGAATCGGCGGCGGCGGTTCTCGCCTACGGCAAGCAGTGTCTGGGACTGCGCCGGATCGTCGCCATCACCGCGCCCGACAACCGCGGCTCGATCGCCGTGCTCGAGAAGATAGGGCTCAGGTTCGAGCGCATGGTGCGGCTCGCGGACGACAGGCAGGAGCTCAAGCTGTTCGGCCCCGCGGAGTTTGGGACTTCGGCATGAGAGTGCCGCTCGCCTCCGCCCTCGGTCTGGGTTTCGCGCTGTCCGAGATCGCACTGTCGCTGGTCAAGTACGCGGGCAAGGACGCCGCGCGCGCCGATCGTGGCTCCCTGTGGCTCATCTGGGCGGTGATCCTTGCGAGCGTGACGCTCGCCTTCGAGCTGGAGCATGCGCTGCCGGAATGGCGCTTCGGCCCGGAGCCGGCGATGCGCGCGCTCGGAGTGGGCGTGTTCGCGATCGGCATCGCCTTTCGCTGGTATGCGATCATCTATCTGGGACGCTTCTTCACCGTCAACGTCGCCATTGCCGCGGATCATCGGCTGATCGACTCGGGTCCGTATCGGATCGTGCGCCATCCCTCCTACACGGGATCGATAACGGCAATCGCCGGCTTGGGCATTTGCCTGTGCAACTGGGCCGCGCTCGCCGCGCTCCTCATCCCGACGCTGCTGGTATTCTCGAGGCGCATGCGCATCGAAGAGGATGCGCTCACCGCCAGATTCGGAGACCGGTACCGCGATTACATGCGGCGCACCCGGCGCCTGATCCCGGCCATTTACTGACAATCCTATCGGAGACGCTCATGCATCCATTTCCCCACCGCTATACCGTCGCCGCCGATGCACGCCCTGATGGCGACGTGCCGCTTTCCTCGGAAGGCGTCAGGGTGATCGAGTCGGCCCCGCCGCGCGAGTTCGACGGCCCCGGCAATCAATGGTCGCCCGAGCAGCTGCTCACGGCCGCCGTGGTCGACTGCTTCGTTCTCGGCTTCCGCGCCATCGCGCAGGCCTCGAAGTTTCGCTGGCTGCACCTCGAGGCCAGAACGCAGGGCAATCTCGACCGCATCCAGGGGAAGATGCAGTTCACACGCTTCGATACGCACGCGAAGCTGCAGGTTGCGGCGGGAACGGACCTGGAGCGCGCCAGGCGGCTTCTGGAGAAGGCGGAGCTCTCGTGCCTCGTCGCCAACTCGCTGGCGAGCGAGCGGCACCTCACCTGCGAGATCGTCGAGAGCTGACCGACGGCGGCGCGCGGCTAATCGTCCATCAAGAAGCTGCGCAACTGCTCGCTGCGGCTGGGGTGGCGCAGCTTGCGCAGTGCCTTGGCCTCTATCTGGCGAATGCGCTCGCGGGTGACGTCGAACTGCTTGCCGACCTCTTCGAGGGTGTGGTCGGTGTTCATGTCGATGCCGAACCGCATGCGCAGCACCTTGGCTTCCCGCGGAGTGAGCTGCGCCAGCACCGAATGGGTCGTCTCGCGCAGCGATTCGGTGGTGGCCGAATCGATCGGCGAGGAAACCGAGGTGTCCTCGATGAAGTCCCCCAGGTGGGAGTCCTCGTCGTCGCCGATCGGAGTCTCCATGGAGATCGGCTCCTTGGCGATCTTCAGCACCTTGCGGACCTTGTCCTCGGGCATTTCCATGCGCACCGCGAGCTCTTCCGGCGTCGGCTCGCGCCCCATCTCCTGCAGCATCTGACGGGAAATGCGATTCAGCTTGTTGATCGTCTCGATCATGTGCACGGGAATGCGGATGGTGCGCGCCTGATCGGCGATCGAACGGGTGATCGCCTGGCGGATCCACCAGGTCGCGTAGGTCGAGAACTTGTAGCCCCGGCGGTACTCGAACTTGTCCACTGCCTTCATCAGGCCGATGTTGCCTTCCTGGATGAGGTCGAGGAACTGCAGTCCGCGATTGGTGTATTTCTTCGCGATCGAGATCACCAGGCGCAGGTTGGCCTCCACCATCTCCTTCTTGGCGCGGCGCGCCTTGGCCTCGCCGATCGAGACCTCGCGGTTGATCTCCTTGATCTCGTTGATGAGGACGTGGAACAGGGCCTCGAGCTCCTTGAGCTTGTTCTGGCGCCGTTCGACCTCCTCCTTGAACTTGCCCAGCGCGGCCGAGTAGCGCTTCTTCGCCTTGATGTGCTTGTCGAGCCAGCGCGTGCTCGTCTCGTTCTTGGGGAAGGTGGAGATGAAATCCTTGCGCGGCATGCCGGCCTGCTTGATGCACAGGAACATGATCTCCTTCTCGAGCAGCCGCACTTCGGTCACGTGCTGGCGCAGATTGTCGATCAGCTGATCGAACATCTTCGGCGAAAGCTTGAGCTCCATGAGCTCCGCACAGATCTTCTTGCGGATCTTCTGGGTCTTCGGCTCCTTCGAGCCGTGCTTGTCGAGCGCGTGCAGGAATTGATGGTGCGCCTTGGCGAGCGATGCGAACCGCCGGGCAGCCTCCTCGGGATCGGGTCCGGTGTCGATCGCCTCCTCGTCCTCGTCGCGCTCCTCGTCATCGTCGTTCGCCGCCTCGTCGCGCTCGAGCGCGATCATCTTGGGGTTTTGCGGCTGGGCTATCTCGTCCGGAGCGTTCGGGTCGACGAACCCCACGATGACGTCCACCAGACGCATCTGCCCGGCCTTGACGCTCTCGTACTGGCGCAGCAGCAGATCGTAAGTGCCGGGATAGCTGCCGAGCGCGATCTTGACCGCCTCGAGGCCTTCCTCGATACGCTTCGCGATGCGGATCTCGCCTTCGCGCGTGAGCAGCTCCACGGTGCCCATCTCACGCATGTACATGCGCACGGGGTCGGTGGTGCGACCGAATTCCGCGTCGAGGTTGGCGAGCGCCGCGGTGGCCTCCTCGACCGCCTCCTCATCCGGCGCGGTCGTGGCATCCGTCAGCAGCAACGACTCGGCATCCGGCGCCTTTTCGTACACCGGAATGCCCATATCGTTGATCATGTTGACGATGTCTTCGATCTGCTCGGGATCGACGATCTCGCTCGGCAAGTGATCGTTGACTTCGGCATAGGTGAGGTAGCCCTGCTCCTTGCCGCGCGCGATCAACAACTTGAGTTGCGACTGACGCTCGTCCGCGATTTGCGTCGCCGTGCCTGCTGGCGCTTTTTTGATCAAAGTGGACGCCTCATGAAAAGGTCGACAGTTCGAATGCCAAGCCGATAAGTATACGATTTTGGCCACTCCGTGGCCAGGCTAATGTCCCTCTCCAGCCTCGCCCCCCGGCTTGCTCCTGGATTTCAGAAGTAGACTTAATTCGGCCTTTTCCTCGTAATTCAAGCCCATATCGGCTGCTTTTCGCAGCAGTTCGTCGAGCCTGCGACGCGGGCCCTGGCTTTCGAGGAGCTTCTGCACCGCCATCGTGAGCTCCTGCTCGGCGCTGCGCGCATCGTTGACCATCGAAGGTGCCATGGCGAGCTCGGTGAGGCGCGCCTGCTCCGGCCGATCGCGCCAGCGTTCCAGGAGCAGCGCGGTGCTCGGCTGCGCCATGCCGCTCGCTTGCTCGAGGAGCTCTCGCAGTACCGGCATGCCCGGCAGATCGACGCCCTCGAGCGCTTGCCGCGCGACCGCGCGCGCCGCGAGCGGGTGGTGCAATACCAGGCCGATCGCTTGACTCAGCAAATTGCCGCGCCCGACGCTGATCCGACTGCGGCGCCGCGCGATTGGTTCCACGTTGACGGGTTGCGTGGCGGTGCGCCCGCCGGCGCCCGCCTGCATGTGCTCCTTGAGCTTGGTCGCGGGCATGCGGATTTCAGCGGCGAGCCGGTCGAGCAGCAAATCCCGATAGACGCCCTCGGGCATGCGCGCGAACAAGGGTGCGGCCAGTGCCGCCAGCTTGGCACGCCCATCCACGTGGGTCAGATCCGCCTGCTTCATGAGTTCCTGCAGCAGATACTCCGACAGCGGCATCGAGCCGCGCACGCGTTCCTCGAAGGCTTCCCGTCCCTCGGCCGCGACCAAGGTGTCGGGGTCGTGCCCTTCGGGCAGGAACGTGAACTTGATCTCGCGCCCATCGCGGGCGAGCGGCAGCGCATTCTCGAGCGCGCGCCAGGCGGCCTTGAGGCCGGCGCGATCGCCGTCGAAACAAAACACGAGCTCGCTGGTGAGGCGGAATATCTTGTGCAAATGCTCCTGCGTCGTCGCCGTGCCGAGCGTGGCCAGGGCGTAGTTGACCCCGGCCTGATGCAGGCGCACGACGTCCATGTAACCCTCGACGATCAGCAGGCGCTTGAAATCGATGCGCGCCTGTCTCGCTTCATACAGCCCATAGAGCTCCCGGCCCTTGTGAAACAGCGGGGTCTCGGGAGAGTTCAGATACTTGGGCTCCCCCTGATCGATGACGCGTCCTCCGAATCCCAGCACCCGGCCGCGGGAGTCGCGGATCGGAAACATCAGCCGGTCGCGAAAGCGGTCGTAGAAGCCGCTCTGGCCGCCGCGCTCGCCGCCGCGCTCGCCGCCGCGCGCTTCGCGCTCGATGATGAGTCCGAGCTGGGACAGGCGCCGGCGCTCATCCTCGTGCGCCCCGAACCGGTTGAGCAGCGCGCTCCAGGAATCCGGCGCATAACCGAGCGCAAAGCGAGCGCAGGTGGCCGCATCGATGCCGCGCTTGGCGAGGTACGCTCGCGCCCGGTCGCTATCCGCCAGCGTCTGCTCGAAGAAGCGCGCGGCGGCGGCCATCAACTCGTAAAGATCCAGGCCGCCGCTTTCGCGGTCTGCCGATGCCTCGCGCGGCAACTCCAGCCCGGCGCGCTCGGCGAGGTCGGCGATCGCGTCCACGAACCCGAGCTTCTCGTATTGCATGAGGAAGCCGACCACGGTGCCGTGCGCGCCGCAGCCGAAGCAGTGATAGAACTGCTTCTCCGGGCTCACCCAGAAGGACGGAGACTTCTCCGCGTGAAACGGGCAGCAAGCCTTGTATTCGCGTCCCGATTTCTTGAGCGCGACGCGCGCCCCGATGAGCTCCACGATATCGGAGCGTGCGATGACCTCGTCGATGAACGGTTGTGGAATTCGACCGGCCATGGAGGCGCGGCGCCCTGCGATCAACCGCCGAGCTTGGCTTTGATCTTGGCGCCGACCGCGGCCATGTCGGCCCGTCCTTGCGCTTTTGCCTTGATGATGGCCATGACCTTGCCCATGTCCTTGACGCTCGCCGCGCCGCTGGCCGCGATCGCCTCGGCGATCAACGCGTCGAGCTCCGCAGGTCCGAGCTGCGAGGGCATGTAGGACTGGAGCAGGGTGATTTCGGCGGATTCCTTGTCCACCAGGTCCTGGCGGTTCCCCGCCTGGAACTGTACCAGCGATTCCTTGCGCTGCTTGATCATCTTCTCGAGCACCGACAGGACCTGCGCATCGTCGAGCGTGATGCGCTCGTCCACCTCGCGCTGCTTGATGGCGGAGGTGATCATGCGGATGACGCCGAGCCGCTCCTTCTCGCCGGCGCGCATCGCAGCCTTCATATCATCGGTGATTCGATCTTTCAGCGACACCGAGGGACCGGCAGGCGCGGCTCAGTAGGGGCGGGACGGTGCGCTCGGGGAGGCGCTCGCGGGCGCGCCGCCGGCACCGCGCATGTTCTCGCGCGACAGCCGCTTCAGATGCCGCTTGACCGCGGCGGCCTTCTTGCGCTTACGTTCCTGGGTCGGCTTCTCGTAGAATTCACGCCGACGCAGCTCGGTGAGCACACCGGCCTTTTCGCAGGCGCGCTTGAAGCGGCGCAGGGCTGCATCGAAATACTCGTTCTCGCGAACACGAACGCTGGGCATTCAAACCTCAATTTAGGGCCTAGGACCGGCGCCTTGAATCGGCGTCAGGGGGGCGCATTCTAAGGTGCCCCCTTACAAAAGGCAAAGGTGGTCCTTTGGCCGTGCGCTTCGCGTCGCACTCGTTGCGGCGGGAAATGCGGTGATCTGACGGTATCTTATGCGAGTAGTCGGCGTCGAAAGCTCTTGTGACGAGACCGCGGTGGCGGTCTATGACGACGCGCGGGGGCTCCTTGCCCATCGCCTGCACAGCCAGATCGCGCTGCATCAGGCCTACGGCGGTGTCGTCCCGGAACTGGCCTCCAGGGACCATGTCGCGCGGCTGTTACCCTTGGTGCGCGAAGCGCTGGCCGCGGCGGACTCGACGCGCGACAGCATCGATGGGGTGGCCTACACCGCGGGCCCCGGCCTCATCGGGGCGCTTTTGGTGGGCGCGGGCTTCGCCCGCAGCCTGGCGCTCGCCTGGGGCATCCCGGCGATCGGCGTTCATCATCTGGAAGGACACCTGCTCGCGCCGCTGCTGGAGGCGCATCCTCCCGAGTTTCCGTTCGTGGCGTTGCTGGTGTCCGGGGGCCATACGCAGCTGGTCGACGTGCGCGGCATCGGGGAGTACCAGATCCTCGGCGAGACTCTCGACGATGCGGCGGGTGAGGCATTCGACAAGACGGCCAAGATGCTCGGGCTGCCTTACCCCGGCGGCGCGGCGCTCGCGCAACTGGCCGAAGGCGGGCGTCCCGGAATATTCGATTTTCCGCGTCCGATGCTCGATCGCCCGGGTCTCGACTTCAGTTTCAGTGGCTTGAAGACCGCGGCGCTAGTAGCCTTGCGGGGCCGCGAGCTAAACGAGGAGGTCCGAGCGGACGTCGCGCGCGGCTTCCAGGAGGCTGTGGTGGATACGCTCGCGGAGAAGGCTCGTCGGGCACTGGCCGCAACCGGACGCCGCCGTCTGGTGGTGGCGGGCGGGGTTGGCGCCAACCGCCGCTTGCGCGAGCGGCTGCTCGAGACGGCGCGCGGCGCGCACGCGGAGCTGTATTTCCCGCGGCCGGAGTTCTGTACCGACAACGGCGCGATGATCGCGCTGGCGGGGTGCCTGCGCCTCAAGGCGGGCGAACGGGGGAGCGGCGCGGTCAGCGCGCGCGCCCACTGGGCGCTCTCCGAGGTGGGTGCGCCGCGTGCCTCTCCTTAGTTGATTCCAAGGACTCAGCCGACAGCAGAATGGACAAGATCTTCATACATGGCCTCAAGACCGAAACCATCATCGGCATCTACGATTGGGAGCGCCAGGTCAGGCAAACGGTGATCATCGACCTCGAGATCGACGCCGACATCCGCAAGGCCGCGCTCACCGATTCGATCGAGGATACGTTGAACTACAAGCGCGTGGCGAAGCGCGTGCTCGCCTTCGTCGAGAACTCGGAGTTTCACCTGGTCGAGACGCTCGCCGAGCACCTCGCCATGCTCATCCTCGAGGAATTCGGCCTTGGCTGGGTGCGCATCACGCTGAGCAAGCCGGGCGCCGTACGCAGCTCCCGCGACGTCGGCGTCGTGCTGGAGCGCGATCGGGCCTCGCTCGAAAGCTGGCGCGTCCGCCAACCCGTCGCGGTCCGATGAGCGCCGCGGTGGTGCTCGATCGCCCGCTCGGCTGGCGGCAGATCGGTGCGCTCGCCGACGACCATCAGCCGCTCGAGATCTCGGCGGCGGCCAGGAGCCGGATCGATCGGGCGCATGAGCTCGTGCTGGCGATCGCCGCGCAGAACCTGCGGGCCTACGGTGTCAACACCGGGGTCGGCGCGCTCTGCGACACCATCGTCGAGCCCGAGCAGCGGCGGCAGCTCTCGCGCAACATTGTGATGAGCCATTGCGTCGGTGTGGGGCCTCCGCTCGAGGCGCCGGCGGTACGGGCCATCATCGCAGCGGCAATCAACAATTACGCGCACGGCCATTCGGGCCTGCGGCTCGAGGTCGTCGAGCGGCTGGCCGGTCTGCTGGCGCGCGGCTGCATACCCGAAGTGCCTGCCCGCGGCTCGGTCGGCTACCTGACGCACATGGCGCACATCGCCTCGGTGCTCATCGGCGTGGGCCACGTCCGTGTGGACGGCGAGCGCCTCGAGGCCGCGGAGGCGCTGGCGCGCGCCGCTCTCCCTCCGTTGACGCTCGAGGCGAAGGAAGGATTGAGCCTGGTCAACGGCACTCCCTGCGCCACCGGGCTCATGGCGCTCGCCGTGGCGCGTGCCGAGCGACTGCTCGACTGGGCGGACCTGGTCGCGGCCATGACGTTCGAGAACCTGCGCGGGCAAGCCGCGGCCTTCGATGCGGCGGTTCTGGCGCTGCGCGCCGCTCCCGCGCAGGCGCTGGTCGGCCAGCGTCTGCGGGCTTTTCTCGAGGGCAGCGGCATTCTTGCGGCGAGCGCCGGCAGCCGTACTCAGGACCCCTTGAGCCTGCGCGCCATACCGCAAGTCCACGGCGCGGTGCGCGAACAGTTCGCGCATGCCGCGGCGGTGGTGGATGCGGAGCTCGCCTCGGTGACGGATAACCCGGTGGTGATGGGCAGCGTGCAAGCGCCGCGGGCGGCATCCGAGGCGCACGCCGTCGGTGCGAGCCTCGGCTTGAGCGCGGATGCCCTGGGCATCGCCCTGGCGGAGCTGGCCGCCATGTCGGAGCGGCGCATCGATCGTCTGGTGAACCCGCTGGTGAGCCGGCTGCCGGCGTTCCTCGCCGCGGACCGCGGGGCGGGATCGGGATTCATGATCGCGCAATACACCGCGGCCGCGCTCACCGCCGAGAATCGCCGCCTGGCTGCGCCGGCGAGTCTGGACGGGGGAGTCACCTCGGGACTGCAGGAGGATCACCTGGCCCACGCGACGCCCGCGACCCTGAAGTTGCTCGAGATCATCGACAACGCCCGCACCATCCTCGCGATCGAGCTGCTGGCCGCGGCGCAGGCTTACGACTTCGCGCCGCCCTCGCCAGCGCGCGCCGCGCGCACGGACTCGATGTACCGCCGGGTGCGCAAGCTGATCGCTCACTATCGCGACGACCACCCGCTCGCCGACGACATCGGACGCGCGCGCGAGCTGCTTCGCGGCGAGCGCGCCGAGCCGGTCGAGCGCGCTTGACTTCGCGGGGCGCGTATCCGGAGCGCGCGCCGGCGTGCCGGCTGGCTGCTAAATGCTGCGGCCGCCGTCCACCGCGATGATCTGGCCGGTGATGTACGGCGCGTCCCTGACCAGGAACAGCGCGGTCCGCGCCACGTCCGCGGGACTTCCGTGCCGCTTGAGCGCGGTCTTGCCGACGATCTCCTGCTTGAGCGCGGCGTCCATGGCGCGCTCGGGCCAAAGCACGGGCCCGGGGGCGATGCCGTTGACCCGCACGTCCGGGCCCAGCTCGCGCGCCAACGAGCGGGTCAGCATCGCCAAACCCGCCTTGGCGACGCTGTAGACTGGATAGCCCTTCAGCGGCCGCAGCCCATGGATGTCGACCACATTCAAAATGAGTCCGCGTTGCCGGGCGAGTGCCGGCGCCGCGGCCTGTGCCAGGAACACGGGCGCACGCAAATTGATGCCGATCAGCTCGTCCCAGGCCGCCGCGGTGATCTCGCCGACCGAGGTCGGATAGAAGGTCGAGGCATTGTTGATGAGCACGTCGAGGCGGCCGAAGCGCGCATCGATCGCGGCGACCAGCCTGGCGGGGGCCTGCGGATCGAGCAGATCGGCGGCCACGGACGTCGCGGAGTCCCTGCGTGCATGGTTGAATTCTTCGATCAGCGCCGCCGCGGCGGCCGACGAGGAGCGATAGTGGAGCAAGATGTCGGCGCCGGCGGCATGCAGGGTCCGTGCGATCTCAGCCCCGACGCGCCTCGCGCCGCCGGTGATCAGAACTGCGTGATCCTTGAGGGAGCTGCCCTCGATGATGGCCGCCATGCGGCAGAACGATACCGGATTGCAGGGAGCGCGGGTACTCGTGGCCGCTGAGGGCACGCTCACCGGGGCGGAGCTCGAGCACACGCTGCGCGTGCGCGAACGGATCGGTCAGGAGATCCGTGCAAGCGGTGGCTGGATCAGTTTCGAGCGTTACATGGATCTTGCGCTGTACGCCCCCGGCCTGGGCTATTACAGCGCCGGGTCCCGCAAGCTCGGCGCACACGGTGATTTCATCACCGCGCCCGAGATCTCGCATCTGTTCGGCGCCTGTGTGGCGCTGCAATGCGCCGAGGTGCTCGCGCAGCTCGGCAGCGGCTCCATCATGGAGATCGGCGCCGGCAGCGGAGTGCTCGCCGCGGATTTGCTGTCGCGCCTGGAAGCGCTCGGCCAGCTGCCGCATCGCTATCTCATCCTCGAGGTGAGTGCCGATCTCAAGGAACGGCAGCGGCATCGGCTCGCGACCCTGGCCCCGCATCTGCGCGAGCGCGTCGAGTGGCTGGACGGCCCGGCCACCGAGCCGCTGGACGGCCTCATTCTTGCCAACGAGGTGCTCGATGCGTTGCCGGTGATGCGCTTTCGCTCGAGCGCCGGGCGTTGCGCGGAGCTCGGCGTTGCGCTCGAGGGCGGGCGGCTCGTCTGGGATGCGCGCGCCGCCCCGAGCGCGCTCGAGCGGGCTTGTCGCTCGCTCGCGCAGTGCGCCGGCGGGTGGCAGGACGGATACGAATCGGAGTATTGCGCGCGCCTTCCCGGCTGGGCGCGGGAGGTGACCGGCTGCCTGCGCAAGGGCGTCGCTCTGTGGATCGACTACGGCCTGCCTCGCAGGCAGTACTATCTGCCGGAGCGGCGCGAGGGGACCTTGCTCTGCCACTTCCGGCAGCGCGCCCACGCGGATCCATTCCTGCATCCCGGACTGTGCGACATCAGCGCCTGGGTCGATTTCACGTTGCTCGCCGAGGCCGGCGCGGCCGCGGGTCTCGAGCTCGCCGGCTTCACCAGCCAGACCTACTTTCTGTCGGCGCTCGGCATCGACACCGAGATGCGGCGCCTCGCGGGTGATGATCCGCAGCGATTCGCGCGGCTGGCGAACGAGGCGCGGCGGCTGCTGCTCCCCGGCGAGATGGGTGAGCGCTTCAAGGTCATGGCGTGGGCCAAGGGCGGGGATTTTGCGTTGCGGGGCTTCGCGTTGCGCGATTTGCGCCACACGCTCTAGCCGGTGTTTCGCGCGAAAGCTAGGTCGCGTCCCGCACGTGCTGAAACAAGATGAGTCGCGCCTTCTCCCAGTCGCGCTGCACGGTGCGGCGCGAGGTGCCGCGCTGCGCGGCGATATCGTCGAAAGTGAACCCGCAGAAGTAGCGCAGGTCCACCACCTCGGCGAGGCGCGGGTCGCGCGTTGCAAGCTCGTCGAGCGCATCGGAAAGACGTGACAGGCTCGCGTCATCGACCGCCGAGAGCTCCGTCGGCAGCTGGGTGATGTGAAAGCCGGCGCCGCGCTTTTGCGCGCGCCGCTCGCGCACGAAGTCGATGATCAGGCCGCGCATCACGCGCGCGGCATATCCCATGAAGCGCTCGCGGTCGGGAAAGCGCGCGTTGCTCCCCAACATCCCCAGATAGGCCTCGTGCAGCAAGGTCGTCGGACTCAAGGGAACGTCTGCGCTGCGCTTCAGCTGGCGCTCCGCCAGTTGACGAAGCTCCGCGTACAGCGCGCTGAACAACCTCTCGTTCGCGGTCGGGCCGGCGCCCGGACACGGCGCCGGCACCGTCTCTCCTTCCATCCCGGCGCTCCGCTGCTGGTGTGGCGATTTCAGATTGCCGAATGAGCCCTGGATTTGCAACCTCCGCGCGCGCTGCGGCGGTCGAGAATTGAACAATAAGCGAGCGCCGGGAGCCCTCGAGACTCACTGGTGCAGCTCGGCTGCGGCGCGTCGGTCCGCGGCGGGCGCGCGGCGGGCCCGCGGAGGGCGCGCGGCTTACGGCGCCGCAAATCCGGCGCGCACCGCCGCGACCGCCTCGAGGCGCCGACGCCGCAGGCGCTCGGCCAGCTTGGCTCCCGCGAACGCGGCGAGATCTTCGGGAGTGGGCTTCACGGATGCGGCGGCGAGCCGTGCCGCCAGCAGATACTCGCGCTGCGGGTACGGCGTCGTCTCGAGGCCCGTGCGTCCGCGCGAGTCCGCCTCGCAAGCGATGAGCGCCTGCACGAACCGCTCCGGTCGCCTGAGCGCGTCCGTTTGCTCGAGCAGCTCGACGACCGTCTTGGGCTTGAGCTCGAAGGCGCGATGCACGATGCCGTGATGGCGCGCGACGATCAACGCCAGATCGCGGAACTCGCCCGGAATGCGCAGCCGTGCCGCGAGAGCCTCGATGAGCGCGACGCTGCGCTCCTCGTGCCCGCGGTGACTGGGCCATTCCGCGCGGGGCGTGGTCCCCTTGCCGAGGTCGTGCACCAGCGCCGCGAAGCGGATCCGCGCATCGGCGCTCAGCAGGGCCGCCTGATCGAGCACCATGAGCGTGTGCAGCCCCGTATCGATCTCCGGATGCCACCGTTGCGGCTGCGGCACGCCGAATAGCGCGTCGAGCTCGGGATAGATGCGCGCCAGCGCGCCACATTCGCGCAGCACCCTGAAAAAAGTGCTCGCCGCCGGTTCGCGCAGCGCCTTCTCGGTCTCCTGCCACACGCGCTCGGGCACGAGTGCATCGACTTCCCGCCGCGCGACCATGCTGCGCATCAGCACGAGGGTCTGCGGATCCACGCGGAAGCCGAGCGGGGCGAAGCGGGCAGCGAAGCGCGCCACGCGCAGCACCCTCACCGGATCCTCGGTGAACGCGGCCGAAACATGGCGCAAGAGGCGCGACTCGAGATCACGTGCTCCGCCGAAAGGGTCTATCAGAGATCCATCGCTCGCCTGGGCGAGCGCGTTGATCGAGAGATCGCGGCGGGCGAGATCCTCCTCGAGGGTCACCTCGGGTCCGAACTCGACGCTGAATCCGCGGTAACCGGGCGCCACCTTGCGCTCGCGCCGCGCCAGCGCGTACTCCTCATGAGAGTCCGGGTGGAGAAATACGGGGAAATCGCGTCCCACCTCGCGGTAGCCGAGCCGCAGGAGCTCCTCGCGCGTGCCGCCCACGACCACCCAATCGCGTTCCTTGACCGGCAACCCGAGCAACGCGTCTCGAACCGCGCCGCCGACCAGATACACTTGCATGAGTGAATAGTATCAGCATCGCCACGCGAGCCCTGGCGCTGGCGGCCATTGCATTGCTCTGCGCCGCGAGCGGCGGCTGCTATCTGCTCGAGAGCGCGCAGGGGCAGCTCGAGCTCATGTCGAAGCGCAAGCCGATCGCGCGCGTCATCGCCGATCCGGCGACGCCGGCCGCGGTGCGCTCGCAGCTCGAGGCGGTCTCGCAGATTCGCGAATTCGCGATCCATGAGCTCAAGCTGCCGGACAACGGCAGCTATCGCAGCTATGCCGATGTCGGCCGGCCCTACGTGGTGTGGAACGTGTTCGCGGCTCCCGAGTTCTCGGTGGATCCGAAGGAGTGGTGCTACCCCATCGTCGGTTGCGTCGCGTATCGCGGCTACTTCGTCGAGCGGCGGGCCGAGAGGTTCGCGGACAAGCTGCGGCGTCGAGGATACGACGTGTCCGTAGGCGGCGTGGCGGCCTACTCGACGCTCGGTCATTTCAACGATCCGATCCTCAACACCATGCTCGGCTGGAACGACGTCGAGCTGGCCTCGATCATCTTCCACGAGCTCACGCACCAGCTGATCTACGTGCCGAACGACGCCGATTTCAACGAAGCGCTGGCGACCGCGGTCGAACACGAAGGCGTGCGGCGCTGGCTCACGGCGCTCGGTCGGGAGCGCGACCTCGAGAGATATGACCTGGAACAGAAGCGGTTTCTCGAGGTGCTCGCGCTCTTGAATCGAACCCGGGCGGAGCTGCGCGCCTTGTTCGCCTCGAATCTGGATCCGGCGAGCATGCGTCGGCAAAAGGCGGCCGAGTACGCATCGTTGCGCAGTGCCTACGGCGCGCTGCGCGCCAAGTGGGGCGGCCACGCTCCCTTCGATGCATGGTTCGACGGCGAGGTCAACAACGCCCACCTCGCTTCGGTCGCCACCTACTACGATTGCGTGCCGGGATTCGAGCGCGAGCTCGCCTCCGTCGGCGGCGACCTCGACGCATTCTATCGGCGAGTACGGCAGCTGGCGCGGCTCAGCCAGGCCGAGCGTCACGAGTTGCTGTGCGGCAAGCGCTGATGCGGCCCGCGGCGCGGCCGCGTGCGTCCGCCGCCGCCCCTCAACGGGTCAGGCTTTGCGCGCGTCGCGTCGCCGCACGGTCGCGGCTCAGGCGCGCATTGTCCTCGAGCGCTCCGAGAAACTGGCGAGCCGAGGCCGCCATCGAGTGCGGCTGGATCTTGAGCTTGGCGAAGCCATCGTCGCTGCAGACGCTGTCGACCGTGAGCGAGCGGTAGTTGTCGCTCGAGAACGGCCGTCCCGGCACGAAGTTCATGACCATCCCCTGCATCCATGCCGCGATGCGCGGCAGGCCCACGATCAGCCGGTGATGCCCGGTGATCTTCGCCACCATGCTCACGATCTCGCGCAGCGTGTAGGTCTGCGGCCCGCCGAGCTGATAGGTTTGACGGATGGACGGGCCCGGCTGATACAGGCAACGGACGATGGCATCCACCACGTCGTCGACGAACACGGGCTGAAATCGAGCTCGAGGCATCGCAAGAGGCAATGCGAAGGGCACCGCCGCGAGCAGTCCGGCGAACCGAATCAGGAACGAGTCGCCGGGGCCGAACATCACCGAGGGCTGGAACAAGGTCCAGGCCAGGCCCGGGCTCTCCTCGCGAATGAGCTTTTCCGCTTCGCCCTTGGAGCGCAGATAGTAGCTCGGCGCATCGACCGCCGCCTTCAGCGCCGACACTTGCAGCAGGCGATGCACGCCGGCCGAACGCATGGCTTTGAGCACGCCGCGAGTGAGCTCGACGTGGGCGCGCCGGAAACCGCCGCCGCCGAAACCGCGCTCGTTGAGGATTCCGACCAGATTGATCACCGCGTCCTTGCCGCGAAAACGCTCGCTCAGCTGCGCTTCCTCATAGACGTCGCAGTTGTCGAGCGTCAGGCCGGGTAGCACGAGCAGGTGCTTGTGCAGCTCTCGGTCGCGCGACAGGACGGTGACCTGGTGGTTGTCCTTGATCAGGCGCGCGACCAGGCGCGTGCCGAGAAAGCCGGTGCCGCCGAGGATGCAGATGCAGAGCGGTTTCATGGTCAGCGAATCGGTATCAATACCACGGCGGAGCCGCGCCGAATATTGAGCAGCAAGAGATTGAGCCCCTTGCTGGCCTCGCGGAACGCCTTGGTGTTGGCGACCGGCGTGCGCCCCACGCCGACGATCAGGTCGTTGGCGCGCAGTCCCGCCTGAGCGGCCGGGCTTCCCTCCTGCACCGAGCGCACCAGCACGCCGCCGCCGTCCGCCGCGTCGCCGAGGTCGGCCCCCTCGAGCCCGCGGCTGATGTCCGCCGCGTTGGCGGTCTCCGCCTCGCTCCGCTCAGCGACCAGCGCCGTGACCTTGTGAGGTTTGCCGTCGCGCAGCAATCCGATCTCCACCTGGTCGCCGATCCGCAGCATGCCGATGGCATTACGCAGTTCGCGGGCATTCTTCATGGCTGTCCCGTTGACGGAGACGATGATATCGCCGGTCTTCACGCCTGCATGCTCGGCGGCGGATCCCTGCGCGACGCCTGCCACGAGAGCGCCGCTCGCTTCGGATAGCCCGAACTCCTTGGCCACGTCCGGCGTCACGTCGTAGATGTTCACGCCCAGCACGCCGCGCTTCACCTGTCCGTACTTGATCAGCTGGTCCATGACACCCTTGGCCATGTTGACCGGGATCGCGAATCCGATGCCGATGTTGCCGCCGCTCCCCGACAGTATCGCGGAGTTGATGCCCACGAGCTCACCGCGCAGGTTGACGAGCGCACCCCCGGAATTGCCGGGGTTGATCGAGGCGTCGGTCTGGATGAAGTCCTCGTAGCCCTCCGGGTTGATCCCGGTGCGGCCGAGCGCGCTCACGATGCCGGCCGTCACCGTGTGCTGCAGGCCGAAGGGGTTGCCGATCGCCACCACGTAGTCGCCGACCTCCAGGTGGGAGGAGTCGCCCAGCGCCATCGCCACCAGGTTGGGCTGCTTGGCCTGCAGCAAGGCGATGTCGGCGCCTTCGTCGGAGCCGATCACCTTGGCGGTGAAGCTGCGGTTGTCGAGCAAAGTCACCGTGATCTCGTTGGCATTCTCGATGACGTGGTAATTGGTGATGATGTAGCCGTTCTTGGCGTCGACGATCACGCCCGAACCGGCGCTCTGGAACTGGCGCTCGCGCGGCCTTACGTCCGGCGGCACGTCGAAGAAGCGGCGAAAGAACGGATCATCGAGCAGTGGGTTGCGCTGCCCCGGCTTCTCCTTGATGGTGCCCCGGGTGGCGATGTTCACGACCGCGGGCGACACGCGCTTGACCATGGGAGCAAGCGACGGCATCGGTGCCGCATCGCCCGCGGGCGGCGTGACCACGGCGGGTGGCGGCTGCGTGACCCCGGCGGGTGGCGCCGGCGAAGCGGCAAATGCAACCGGCCCCGCAAGCCCAGCGAGCGCGATCGCCGCGAATGTGAGACGCAAACTCATGGGCAGTCCTTATATAAGAGAATATCCCGCGCAGGGCTTGGACGAAAAAGGGGGCCGGACCCACCGGTCCGGCCCCACTCATCCCTACTCCAGGCCCGAGATCTTACACGTAAGAATCTCGCGCGGCGGATGTCGTCAGGCTGCTTGCACCGCGATGCGCTGGGGTTGCACCTGCGCAAGCTTCGGAATTGAGACTTCGAGCACACCGTTCACGGCCTTCGCCTTGATGTTCTGCACGTCGGCCGAGTCCGGCAAGCTGAAGCGGCGCTGGAACTCGCCGCTCACCCGCTCGATGCGGCGATAGCCGTCACGCGTCTCGTGGCGCGACTCCTCGCGCTTGCCCTTGATCGTCAGCATGCCTTGGTCGGTGGTGATCTCCACCGCCTTCGGGTCGACGCCGGGCAGGTCGACGCGCACCAGGAATTGGTTGTCTTCCTCGTTGATGTCCACCGGCGGCAACCACGCACCGGAATCGGCGGCGGTCGTTTGCGGCGCACCGAACAATCGATCGATGTCCCGCTGGAACCTGTTCACGAGTGACCAGGGCTCATATCGCACGACAGTCATGTTGCTACTCCTCGAAAATAAGATCGTTGATGAATTCGCCAGTCGAAGTTTTCGCTTGACCCCTCTGTTGGGACGGCGCTCGTCATTTCAACGGTTGGCATCAGGGGCGACGGCCGGCGTCGCAGGCGCTGCCACGCGCGCTCTGGGGACAGTCTTGCGAATATCAATTGGACATATTGTGAATAAGATGTGGAACACAATATGTTGCGATTCGTCCTTTTCCCCCTTGACCTCAGCCGGCGAGAAGTGAAATGAGGCTAATTCTCGTAATATTTATATAAGTTGTTGAATTTAAATATATAAATAAGGGTAAAAATAGCAGAAAAAAATCTTGACGCTGATCTGCGTCGGCGATACCTTTCAATTCAGACACAATATGTAGTGGTCGGCGGTTCGCGGTAGTCCCCCTCGTAGCAGGAGTTTTCCGCAAGGCGTGCCTTGTCGGGACGAGCGCCCACTTGCCTTCGTTAGTCGCGCCATAATTATAAGGGAGTGTTTTCGTTAACCATGAACAGCGTGGTCAAGATTCAACCGAAAGACGTGGGCAGTATTGCGTACCAGGAAGCCTCCTACGACATCTGGGACAAGAAATACCGCCTCATCGCCAAGGATGGAACGCCCGTCGATCGAACGATGGACGACACCTACAAGCGCGTGGCGCGCGCGCTCGCGGACGTCGAAGCACCCGAACTTCGCGAGCAGTGGTACGAGTCGTTTCTATGGGCGCTGCGGCACGGTGCCATCCCCGCCGGTCGCGTGACCTCGAATGCGGGGGCGCTCGAGCACAAGCCCGCGACCTCCACCATCAATTGCACGGTGTCCGGCACCATCCGCGATTCGATGGACGACATCCTGAACAAGGTGCACGAGGCGGGCCTCACGCTCAAGTCGGGCTGCGGCATCGGCTATGAGTTCTCGACGCTGCGCCCGCGCGGTGCCTATGTAACGGGCGCGGGCGCCTACACCTCGGGCCCGCTGTCTTTCATGGATATCTACGACAAGATGTGCTTCACCGTGTCCTCCGCCGGCGGCCGCCGCGGCGCGCAGATGGGGACATTCGATATCGGCCACCCGGACGTGCTCGAATTCATTCGCGCGAAGCGCGAGAACGGCCGGCTGAGGCAGTTCAATCTGTCGCTTTTGATCACCGACGAGTTCATGCGCGCGGTGAAGAGCAACGAGGAATGGAAGCTCGCGTTCCCGCTGGCGCGCAACGAGCACGATGCCGAGAAGCCCGATCTCGGGGACGCATCGAGGTTCATCTGGCGCGAATGGCCGGATACCACGGGCTACGTGGCGAACGAGGAGGGCCTGGTCGCCTGCAAGATCTACAAGACCTTGCCGGCGCGCCGTCTGTGGGACCTCATCATGTCCTCCACCTACGATTTCGCCGAGCCGGGGTTCATCCTGATCGACCAGGTCAACGAGATGAACAACAACTGGTGGGACGAGAACATCCGCGCCACCAACCCGTGCGGAGAGCAGCCGCTTCCGCCTTACGGCTCGTGCCTGCTCGGCTCCGTCAATCTCACCAAGTTCGTGCTCGATCCGTTCACCGAGGACGCGCGCTTCGATTGGGAGACCTACCGCAAGGTGGTGAAGGTATTCACGCGAATGCTCGACAACGTGGTCGAAGTGAACGGCCTGCCGCTCGCGCCACAGCGCGGCGAGATCCTGCGCAAGCGCCGTCACGGCATGGGATTCCTGGGGCTCGGCTCCACCATCACCCTGCTGTGCATGAAGTATGGCTCGAAGAAATCGGTGGCATTCACCCAGAACGTCTCGCGCGAGATGGCGCTCGCGGGCTGGGAGGCAGGGCTCGACCTCGCGCGCGAGAAGGGCCCGGCGCCGATCATGAACGAGGAGTTCACGGTCACGCGCGAGATGCTGCGCAAGCGCCCCGAGATGGCCCGCGACGGCTGGCGGGTCGGAGCCAAGGTCGCCGGCCGCGTGCTGCACGCGCGCTATAGCCGTTACATGCAGCGGGTCGCGGAGGCCTCGCCCGAGCTGGTCGACGAGCTCGCCGAGGTCGGAGCGCGCTTCACGCACCATACCTCGATCGCGCCCACCGGGACGATCTCGCTGTCGCTCGCGAACAACGCATCCAACGGCATCGAGCCGTCGTTCGCGCATCATTACTTTCGCAACGTGATACGCGAGGGCAAGAAGTCGAAGGAGAAGATCGACGTATTCTCGTTCGAGCTGCTCGCGTATCGCGAGATGGTCAATTCCCGCGCCATGCCGAATTCGCAGAATCCGGCCGAGAAGCTCCCCGATTACTTCGTCTCGGCGGACGACATCGGGCCGAAGGAGCACGTCGACATCCAGGCCGCGGCGCAGCTCTGGGTCGACTCCTCGATCTCGAAGACGGCGAACGTGCCGACCGACTACAAGTACGATGACTTCAAGGACATCTATCTCTACGCTTACCAGCAGGGGCTCAAGGGCTGCACCACCTTCCGCTTCAATCCGGAGGCTTTCCAGGGCGTTCTCGTCAAGGAGGACGACCTCAAGAACACGGTATACGTGTTCACCCTCGAGGACGGCACGGAGATCGAGGCACGGGGCGACGAGGAGATCGAGTACGACGGCGAGCTGCACACCGCGGCCAACCTGTTCGATGCGCTCAAAGAAGGCTACTACGGGAAGTTCTGACATGGCTCGTATCAAGATCGAGAAGAAGATTGCGAAGTACCGGGTGCAGAAGCCCGAGGCCAAGGAAGCGTCCGCGCCGACCGCCAAGGAGCCGGCACGGAGCCAGGACAACGTCATCTGGATGCACGAGAAGGTCGAGCGTCCGGAGATGCTGGTGGGGTCGACCTACAAGATCAAGACGCCGGTCTCGGATCACGCGATGTACGTCACCATCAACGACATCGTGCTCAACGAGGGCACTCCGCACGAACAGCGCCGGCCGTTCGAGATCTTCATCAACACCAAGAACCTGGATCACTTCCAGTGGATCGTCGCGATGACGCGGGTGATCTCCGCGGTCTTCCGCAAGGGCGGCGATGTGACCTTCCTGGTGGACGAGCTCAAGGCGGTGTTCGATCCGCGCGGCGGCTACTGGCAACCGGGCGGCAAGTTCATGCCCTCGACGATCGCGGAGCTCGGCCATGTGATCGAGCGGCATCTGCAGTGGATCGGTCTGCTCAAGAAGCCGGAGCTCGATGCGCACCAGCGCAAGCTGGTCGAGCAGAAGCGCTCGGAGTTCGAGGCGCGCGCCAAGCAGACCGACGCGTTCTCCAAGTCGCATTTTCCGGAAGGGGCGCAGCTCTGCGTCAAGTGCAGCACGGCGGCCGTGGTGATGATGGATGGCTGTACCACGTGCCTCAATTGCGGCGACTCCAAGTGCGGGTAGGCGACTGCTGACGAATTGCAGATAGGCAAGCTACTCAAGGTCGCGGCGCTCGGCGTGATGCTGGTGTCGCTGCTCGCGGGCCGCTCCGTGCATGCGGAGCAGCCGGACCCGTTCGTGCATCCGCCCGAGCTCGAGCCCGACATACGCTTCTGGATCCGCGTCTACACCGAGGTCACGACCGACGGCGGCCTGATCCACGACGATTGGAACTTGAGCTTGGTCTACGAGGTGCTGCGCTTCGATCCGGCCTCCTCGCCCGCGCAGCGCGAACGACGCGTCGCCGAGGCGAAAGCGCGCTACGCGGCTCTGCTACGGCGATTCGCAGCGGGGCAGACCGGCGAGCTGAGCGCGCACGAGCGACGCATCCTGCACGCCTTCGGCGACAGAGCGACGCCGCGAGATTATCTCGACGCGATCGAGCGTATCCGCTTCCAGCTCGGCCAGGCGGATCGTTTCCACGAGGGCTTGATCCGTGCGGAAGCCTGGGAGTCGCACATCGCCCGGGTGCTCAAGGATCGCGGCGTCCCGATCGAGATCGCGGCCCTGCCGCACGTCGAGTCGTCCTTCAATCCCGCCGCGTACTCCAAGGTCGGTGCCGCCGGCCTGTGGCAGTTCATGCCGTCGACCGCGAGGCGCTTCATGCGCGTCGACGGGATCGTCGATGAGCGACTCGACCCGTACAGCGCCACCGATGCCGCCGCCAATCTGATGCTCTATAACTACCGGCTGCTCGGCTCCTGGCCGCTCGCGGTGACCGCCTACAATCATGGACCGGGCGGCCTGAAACGTGCTCAGGACGAGCTCGGCACGAGCGATATCGCCGTGATCGTGAAGCGCTACCAAGGCGCGACTTTCGGATTCGCGTCGCGCAATTTCTACGTGGCGTTCCTGGCGGCGCTCGAGGTCGATCGCAACGCCGAGAAATACTTCGGCGCGCTCACCCGCCTGCCGGACACCGAGAATACGCCGGTCGA
>Ga0335073_10001377_pt1 | contig 32356 bp, 29 predicted proteins | sample Lox_Sample_22_FD_207093 | JGI IMG/M metagenome (GOLD analysis project Ga0335073, IMG submission 207093) | Soil microbial communities from Loxahatchee National Wildlife Refuge, Florida, United States - Lox_Sample_2.2 | ecosystem: Environmental > Terrestrial > Soil > Wetlands | place: USA... | reverse complement strand
CCATCCGATCGGCGCCTCGGGCCTGCGCATGATGTACGAGATGTGGCTGCAGATGCGCGGCGAAGCAGGCCCGCGTCAGATCAACAACCCGAAAGTTGGCCTGACGCACAACCTCGGCGGCGCCCCGGGCCGCTGCGTGAGCTTCGTCTCGGTAGTAGGCAACGAGATCGGCTGAGCCCGGTTCGATTAGCGATTCAAAAAACGCGCGCGCGGCAAAACGCCTCGCGCGCGTTTTTCTTTCGTCGCGCAAAAATGTGATGCTCGAATGCATCACATGAAGACGGCGAGTATTCGCGACCTTCGCTATCGATTCCCCGAATTCGAGCGACCACTCGCAAAGGGCGAGACAATCGAGATCACGCGGCGCAATCGAGTGACCGCGCGCCTGCAAACGGTTGAAGCGCCTTGCACCCAAATTGCCTGACTTCCTTGCTAGACTCCGCTCGATCCACGGCAAGAAAGTGATGAAAGTCAGCAACGCCGCAATGGTCGGTTGGGATCGTCGGCAGGATTAAGCAGCTATCTCGACACCGTTTTTCTGCTGTCTTTGTACGTGGCTGATGTCAACTCGGGTGCAGTTGCCGCTCGCATGCAGCCGCTCCATTTGTCCTGTCAAAATGTGATGCTAGGATGTATCACATGGGCAAGGCGAGCATCCGCGATCTGCGTTACAACTTTCCCGAAATCGAACGCCGGCTTCAGCGCGGCGAAACGATCGAAATAACGCGGCGCAAACGAGTAATCGCGCGCCTCGAACCGGTCATGCCCGAAGTCCCTCAAATGCCTGATTTTCTCGGTCGCACGCGCGCGATCTTCGGGAAGAGAGTCATCAAACCGAGCGGCGCTGAACTTCTCGCGCGGGAGCGCTCGCGCTATTGAGCAGCTACCTCGACGCAAGTTTTCTCGTTTCGTTGTATCTGCCCGATAGCAACCACGCCCGCGCTACGAGGCGAATGCAAGCGATTCGCGCCCCCGCACTGCTGAGCGCGCTCAGCGACCTGGAGTTCACACACGCGCTACAACTATACGTCTTCCGCAAGCAGACCACCGTAGCCGAAATACGCAAGGTCCACGCATCCATGCGAGAAGATGCGAGAGCGGGAATAATCGGAATTTTACCGGTGAGCGAGGAAGTTTTCGCACTATCGCACCGCCTCGCGGAGCGCTGGACTACAAAGCTTGGGGTACGAACGCTCGACATTCTCCACGTCGCGGCGGCTCTGGAACTAGGCGCCGACAGTTTCGAAACCTTCGATCAACGTCAGAGAACTTTGGCGGAAGCGATTGGATTGAAGGTCCAATAGCTTGCTGCCTCGCTCCTCGTTCCGATCACTTCGCGACGACCTTCTCGTCGCTTGGCTCTGCAAGGTGGCGGCTGAACGCTGCGACCTGTGTCCTCCACTTGTCGCCAAAGACCAGGAGCATCATTTGCTGGTCGATGCTGCCCTGCTCTGCGGCGAGGCTTTTCATTTCGCCGCCGCCTGCTTGGGCGATTACCTGGTAGGCGGAACGCGTTTGCCGATAGAACGCCGGCAGCGGCGAGATCTCGGGCGGCGGTTCCTCGCGATGGACCTTGAGCCAGAAGGCGCGCTCGAAGCGTTCGTGCTCCTGTTGTGATACGTCGACCGTGTTGAGCGTTCCGTTTTCGGTCTTGAACTTCTGCTCCAGCGCGAGCAGCGGCTCGAAGTCTTCTTTTTGCGGCGGCGAGTCGCCCACCAGCACGATTACCTTCCTGGCGTAGGGCTTCCAGTCGAGTTGCTGCGTCGCCGCCTTGATCGCGCCGTACGTATTCTCCTCCCACTCGTCGCCACCCCGCGCCTGCAGGTGATCGAGGAAACTCGAGAGCTTCGCTGGATCGAGCGTGAGCGGTTGGATCTGCATCGGATCGTGCTTGCCGCCGAAGACCACGATTCCGACGCGCGCGATCGGCACGAGCCGATGAATCGATTGCACCAGCTCCTGCATCTTCGCCCGTACGTCGTCGACAATCAGGTTCATCGAGCCGGTGCCGTCGATCACCAGTGCAACGTCGAGGCCCGTGCGGCGCAGGACGCTGACGAATCCGCCGAAGCCGTCGCCCACCCCGGGGCCGACTCCCGAGCCGATTCCGCCTCCCCCACCCGTTCCGATTCCGCCCTCCTCCGAGCCGGTAACTCCCTCGACCAGGGGCATCTTGCTCATATCCACCGTCGATGGCATTTCAGTCTTCATCGGCTCCGCTTCCGGCATCGGCACCATCGGCTGCTCAATATCGGCCCTCGCCGCGTCGCTTCCGCCCCCGCCGCCCGGCTCGAGGTTGACCATGATCAGCTCGCGGCCGCGCTGCTCGTGAATCGTAATAATCAGAAACAGCAGCGCCGCGACGTGCAGCGCGACAGAGAGCGGGAATGGGCCCGCGAAACAAACCGCGCGGCGCAGGAGATTCCGGATATTTGCAGGTTGACGGATAGTCATCGCGCATCCTCCCAGATGCGCCCGGGTCGGACCGCGCCGCGTCATCTTCCGCCGCGCACTTGCAGAGGCTTTTCTGCACGCGACGGTCAGCGGCCCGCCCGGGCGCTATGTCACGTCTCTAAGATCGTTCGAGGGCGGAATTTCTTGCGCGCGGAAAAATCGCAGACAGAAGATCAGATAACCACAAAGACACGAAGACAAGACACGAAGGACGCTAAGAGAATTATATCGAAGCGGTGCAGCCGCTTCGCTTAGTGCTCTTGGTGCCTTTGTGGTTCGCCTGCGCTCTGTGGTTTGCCTGTGCTTATTCGCTGCCGCCGCCTGAGCTGCCTGACGACAGGCTGCGGCCAAATGCGGCGACCTGGTTCTGCCATTGCTCGCCGAAGGCAAGGATCAGCACCTGCTGGTTGATGTGCGAGTCTTTCGACAGCGAGCGCATCGCACCGCCGCCTGCCGTCGCGAGCACGCGATACGCAGCCTGCGTCTGGCGGTAGAACGCGGGCAGCGGCGAGATCTTCGGCGGCTCCTCGCGATGCACCTTCAGCCAGAACTCGCGCTCGAACCGCTCATGTTCTTCCGCCGCCACGTCGACTGTGTTGAACGTGCCGTTCTCGTCCTTGAACTTGTGGATTAGTGCGAGCAATGGCTCGAAGTCTTCCTTGTGCGGCGGCGAATCGCCGACTAGCACGATGACCTTCTTCGCGTACGGCTTCCAATCCATCCTGTCGATCGCGGTGTCGACTGCGCCGTACGTGTCTTCTTCCCATTCGCCGCCACCCATGGCCTGGATACCGCTAAGGAAGGTTTGCAGCTTCTGCGGATTCAAAGTGAGCGGCTGAATCTGCATCTTCTCGCCCTTGCCACCGAATACGATGATTCCGACGCGCGCGATCGGCACCAGGCGATGCACCGCGGTGATGAGCTGCGCCATCTTCGCTTTAACGTCGTCGATGATGAGGCTCATCGAACCGGTGCCGTCGATAACCAGCACGACGTCGAGGCCCTTGCGCCGCAGTTCGCCAATGAATCCGCCGAAGCCGGAGCCGATACCGCGGCCATAGCCCGCGCCCATCCCGCCGCCGCGGCCGATACCGATACCGCCGCCGCCCGCCGACCGAATGTAGTCGTTGGCGAGGCCGACCGCCTGCGAGGTATCAACCGCGGTGGGAGATTCGGCGGTCTGCGGCGCGGAGTCAGGCATCGGCACTTCGGGCATGTCGAGATCCTGCATCTCATTGCCGCCGCCCCCGCCGCCGCCCGCTTCGAGGTTGACCATGATCAACTCGCGGCCGCGCTGTTCGTGGACCGTGATGATCAGGAAGAGCAGCGCCGCGATGTGCAACGCGATCGAAAGCGGGAACGGACCGAGCATGAAGCGAACCGCGCTGCGCAGCGCCTCCAGGAATCCGCCGGCCTCGTGATGCGCTTCCGCTTCGTCAACAGTCTCGATTGGCTCGGACGCCGCCGGAGCGTCGAGGGCGCCGCCGCGCGCGATCGCAACCATGCTCCTTTGGCATAGTGCGCATCCTGAAACGTGACGCTCCCAGCGCTCGTGCTCATGCTGATCAAGCTCGTGCGCGGCGTAAGCAGCCAATAAATCGGCGTCGGGACAATCGCGTCCCGAGGCGTCGAGGCCGGCGCCGAGCGCGCTTTTAAGCGCGCGCTCGATGGAATCGTTGTCGTCGCGGGTCGGCATCACTTAACCTGCAGCACGCGGCCGAGATCGAACGGCCAGTCCTCGACCGCGTACTCAAAGCATCTAGTTATCTGATCGTCGCTGAGGCCATCCGCTTGCCTGAGCTCGCGCTCGACGGCCTGGCGAATTTCGACGCGAGTGCGGGCGAGCGCACGCGACATCGTCGATTCATGCTCGCCGAGCAGGGCGGCCGCCGCGGCGAGTGTAAGTTCCTGGACGTAATAGTAGGAAAGGCGCAGGCGATCGCGCGGCTGAAGCGCCGCTATCGCGCGATGGAGCGCCGTGCTCAACGCGGCTAGCAACTGCGCGCGATCGGGATCGCCATTGTGATCGCCGGCACCGTCCATCGGACAACTGTGCGCTGCGTCGAGCGATTCGGTCGGTCGCGCCGCGCGCCATTCATCGACTTCGCGCCGCGCGATCACGACGCGCAGCCACGCCTTGAGCGAGCTGCGGCCGTGATAGTGCAGCAGCGGACATTTGCGATCGCTGGCGCCATCGCGCAGGCCGTAGAGATCGGCCCACAGCGAATCGACCGCATCGCGGGCGCGGCCTGGGTCGCTCATTATTGATCGTGCAATCGCTTCCGCGATCGGACGAAATTCCTTGATGAAAAATTGCCAGGCCTCGTGGCTTCCCGCGATACACGCGGCGGCCAGCGCAAGGTCTTCGATATGCAGAGAGTCGAGAAACCGAAGCGTCGCGTCTTCGCCGGGATCGGCGCCATCGAATCTGCGCGCGACGCTGCGGCTCAGCGCGGCCTGGAACGCGGGCAGAGGAAGCCGCCATTTTTCCGCACCGCTTTTGGCATAGAGACGCTCCATCGAGGAGCGATACTTTTGCGCAAAGCGATCTTCCGCCTGCTTCATGGATCGGCGTCCGCGTTCCCAGGATTAATAAAGGCCGTCGGCGGGGATTTTTCAAACTCCACTAACAATCGGTGGATTTTCTATCGGCCAATCCTCATGAATTCATGGCCGCCCGTGCGGCCAAGCAAGAAATTCCAATGGCGCGAAAACAAACGGCAGGAAGCCGGCCCGCCGGAGGCAGAATCCGGCCTGGCGGTCGCTCAGTGCATTTCGAGTAGCGACCCCCGCTTCAAGTCGAACTGAACCGGTCAGCCGAGGCTTTTCAAAAACTCCACTAACAGTTGGTTGATTTCCTTCGGCCGTTCCTGCTGAATCCAATGGCCCGCGCCGGGGATGATCACCTTCTTTTTGAGGTTCGGTGTGAACGTGCCCGCGTGGTCGTATGCGCCCGGGACCATCTTGCCGACGCAGTCTTTGTCGCCCGCGGCGAAGAGCGCCGGCTGGCGCAGCTTGGCCCCGTCGAGAAACGGCGTCAGCTCCCAGTTGCGATCGAAGTTGCGATACCAGTTGATACCGCCGCGAAATCCGGCGCGCTTGAACTCACCGGCGAAGAAATCGATATCCGCATCGGTGAGCCAGGCGGGCAGCTTCTTCGGTACGGCGCCGGTCTCGATAAAGCGCATCGATTTTGGAAAGACGAACTTCCATTCCTCTTCGGGCGAAGGATCGCCGGAGGCGGAATAGAGCATCATCGCCATCGAACGGCGCGGATCTTCGTCGAGCTCGCTTTCCACTTTACCCGGCTCCTGGAAATAGAGCTGGTAGAAATTATTCTCGCCGGCCATCGCTTTCATGCCGTCGCTCGGACGCATCGGACCGCGTGGAAAGTAAGGGACCGAAAGCAACGCGATTGCACGGAAGATATCGGGGCGCAGAAGCGCCGAGTTCCACGCGACCGGCGCACCCCAATCATGGCCGACGATCACGGCGGATTCGACGCCGAGGCTGTTCACGAGGCCCACGATATCGCCGACCAGATTCAGGATGTTGAAGGACTCGATCGCTTGCGGACTTTCGGTCTGTCCGTACCCACGCTGGTCGGGAGCAACGACGCGAAAGCCGGCCGCGGCGAGCGCGGGAATCTGATGGCGGTACGAGTACCAGGACTCCGGCCATCCGTGGCACAGCACGACCAGCGGGCCGCTGCCCTGCTCGACATAGTGCATGCGAATCCCGTTGGTCGTGACGAACTGATGCGTAAGCTCGGACATCGCGGCATCCTCCGCAGCGGACGTTACACCGCGCGAAAGTTCGACGCGAATGCATCGGAGGAGCCGGCGAGGTGCTTGTAGACCAACGCCTGCCACACGAGCGTCGTCGTCCACGAGAGCGTGACGATCGCGCTGAGGATGGCGGCGAGCAGGAGCTGGGCTATCGGACTCGGCAGGCTGGCGGCCGCGATGCGCACGATCGTCGTCAGGATCGAATACGGTATCGCGGTGAGAAGCGCGATCGTCGCGATGCGCCAGAAATTACGACTCGTCAGTATGCATGCGATTCGCGGGCTGGCCGCGCCTCCCGCGGCGATTGCGGGAAAAAGAAGAATCAGTCGCATCACGATGAAGAGTGCGATTGCGAGCCAGGCGAATACGAGCGCTATCGTCAGCCCGACTGGCAATTGAAGGTTCCTGAGGGCGACGATGAATACGATTGTCGGCGCGCCGAAACCCAAGGTCATCAGCAGTGCAGCGACCGCATACCGGAACTCAGTCGTCGAATATGCAAGCGCGCTGCGGCCCTCAACGCTGGCAGGACCCGAAATCAGATACATCGTCACCGTTACCGCGTAGGACGGCAGGACAAACTCGACCAAGACGATAATCACGAGCGGCGAGACGACGAAGATGCGGTGCATCGCCTCGAGCGAAGGTGAGTCTGACGGCGCGAGCGCACGCAGCAGGAGCGTCGCCGTGAGCATCGCAAAGAAAGGAAGGCTCGCGAGCCTGAGCAGCGCCGCAACGTTGATCAAAGGAAATCGCAGCGCCTGCCCGATAATAGTGAGTGCGGGTAATTTCGATCGCGGCGCGGTGTTGCTCACTCGCGGACGGCCCCCTTCGTAGGAGAGGGGACCAGAAATGGTCTCCCTCTATCAGCGAATGATCGTGCTCGCGGCGACACAAGTGGGTGAGCGGCGCGGCGCCAAAAAAAGAGGCGCAGCCAACGCTGCGCCTCTTTAGCATCGCAATGATTTCTCCGCGTCAGGAGTGCTTCAGCTTCTTCACTTCCTCGGCCATCTCGGGAACCGCTTTGAAGAGGTCGGCGACGAGGCCGTAGTCGGCGACACTGAAAATCGGCGCTTCCTCGTCCTTGTTGATCGCGACGATGATCTTCGAGTCCTTCATTCCGGCCAGATGCTGGATCGCGCCGGAGATTCCGACCGCGACGTACAGCGCGGGCGCGACGACCTTGCCCGTCTGCCCGACCTGCAAATCGTTGGGAACGAAGCCAGCGTCGACCGCCGCGCGCGATGCGCCCATCGCAGCGCCCATCTCATCCACGAGCGGCTCGAGCACGATCTTGAAGTTCTCCCCAGACTTGAGCCCGCGGCCGCCCGACACGACGATATTGGCCTCAGTGAGCTGCGGTCGATCGCTCTTGGTCGCGTTGAACGACACGAATTCCATCTTGAGCGCGCCCGCATCGATCTCGGCCGCCTGCTTCTCGACGGGCGCGGCAGAGTCAGCAGGCTTGGCCGCATCGAATGCGGTCCCGCGCACCGTCAGAATCTTTATTGGACTGTCGAGCTCGACCGTCGCGAGCGCGTTGCCGGCGTACATCGGGCGGACGAAGGTTCCGTCATCGTTGATGGTCACGATTTCCGAGGCCATCGGCGCTTCGAGCCGCGCCGCCAGGCGAGGAAAGAGGTCTTTGCCGATCGCGGTCGCGGTGGTAATCACGAATTCCACGCCGAGCTTCTTCGCCAGTGCGGCAAGCGCCTGCGCATGAGCATCGGCAAGATAGTTCTTGAGCGCGGCATGCTCGAGCGCGATCACCTTGCTCGTGCCGTACTTGGCGAGCTCGCCGGCGATCGCCTCGGGCGCATCACCCGCGACGACTGCGATCGCCTTGCCGGAGCGCTTGCTCGCCAGCTCGAGTCCGGCGTGCATCGCGACCAGCGTGGTCTTCGGAAAATGTCCGCCCTGATGTTCCGCGAAAATTAAAACGTCACCCATTTTTCGTTCACTCCCCGCTTGCTGGCTGCCGATGTGTCAGCCGCGCGCGGTCAGACAGATATCGTCGTTGCGATGCTCCCGCGCGTCAGATCGCCTTGGCTTCCGTGTGCAGTACCTGCACCAGCTCCTGCACCGACGCGACCTTGCGGCCCGCCTGGCGCTTGGGCGGAGAATCGAGCTTCTTGATCTTGAGCTTGGGCGCGAGGTCGACGCCGAGGCTGTCAGCCGCGATTTCCTTGAGCTCTTTCTTGCGCGCTTTCATGATGCCGGGCAGCGACGCGTAGCGCGGTTCGTTGAGGCGCAGGTCGGTGGTGATAACGGCAGGAAGCTTGAAGGCGATCGTCTCGAGGCCGCCGTCAACTTCGCGCACGACGGTGCACTTGTCGGCCGCAAATTCGATCTTCGACGCGAACGTCGCCTGCGGCCATCCGAGCAGCTCGGCAACAATCTGGCCGACCTGGTTCGAATCGTCGTCGATCGCCTGCTTGCCAAGGATCACGAGGTCAGGCTTCTCGTCGCCGGCGACCTTGGCGATGATCTTCGCGATCCCAAACTGATCGAGCGCCGTGTCGGACTTCACCAGGATCGCGCGGTCGGCGCCCATCGCAAGCCCGGTGCGGAGCTGCTCCTGCCAGGCAGTCTGGCCGACGCTGAGCAGGATAACTTCGCCGGTCTGCTTTTCCTTGATGCGCAATGCTTCTTCGATCGCGATTTCACAGAACGGGTTGATGACCCATTTGACGTTGTCGGTGGCGATACCGGAGCCATCGGGCAGCACGCGGATCGTTGTCGCGGGGTCGGGCACGCGTTTGATTGGAACGAGGATTTTCACAGCAATATCACTCCACGCACTGATTCATGCGGCGATGCGGTCCGGCGAAAATATCAAGACTGCTCGGGAATCGCGCCGATAAAACGCAAAGAAACTAACAATGGTTAGATGACCAGTCAAACTATCCTTATACCCGCGTGGACTGCGAGGAAAGCAGCAACAGAAAGCAACGGGAAAAGATAACCACTAAGACCACAAAGGCACCAAGGAATATTTTTTCGAAGTGGCGTCCGTGCCGATTCGCTTCGTGCCTTTGTGATCTTTGTGGTGAGTTCTGCTTCTGTCGCTACTCGTTGAAGCCGAGCCGATGCGATAGCTCACGGCCCGCGTCGGTGAGGGCCGGCGCGATCTCGGCGGCGATCCTTTCCGAATCGACGCGATACGACGGCCCCGCGACTGCGAGTGAGCCGACTACCGAGCGCGTGTAGTCGCGAATCGGAACCGCGACCGACGATACTTCATCGACAAATTCGCCCGCATCGACGGCATAGCCCTGGCGCACCACCGCTTCGAGTTGGGCGAACAGCGTCGCGCGATCGGTTATCGTGCGATCGGTGTAGTTCCGCAGGATGTCCGGAAGCGCGGCTTGCTGCGATCCTTCGGAATCAAAGGCGAGATGAACTTTGCCCGGCGCCGTGCAATAGAGCGGCAGCGTGAGGCCGATCGGCGGCGTGATGCGGACGGCGCGCTCCTCGGCCTCCGAAGCTTCGAGCGGCACGACGCCCTCGCGCCGGGCGATCGAAACGTAGGCGGTCTCGCGGCATTTTCGCGCAAGGTCGAACAATATAGGGCGCGCTTGCCTCACCAATCCCATATGGTGAATGTAGCGACGGCCGAGATGCAGGCATTTGATGCCGAGGCGATAATTCTCGGTGGCGCGATTCTGTTCGATATAACCGCGCGCTTCGAGCGTCGCCAGCAGGCGAAACACGTTGTTCTTATGCAGCTTAAGGCGCTTGGAAAGCTCGGTGACGCCGAGTTCGTCGGCCTCGCCGAAGAACTGCTCGAGCACGTCGAGCGCGTGCGCGACGGACTGAATGACGTAGTTGGTTTTGTCGCGTCGGACCATCAGCTGCTTCCTGCCGCCGATCAGGTCCGAAACTGAAGCCGAGGGGCGGTTTGGAAAGACGTTTTAATCTAGACGGCCCCTCCAAAGGCTGTCAACGATGCTATCGCTGAAATTGAAAAAATGCTCTAAGTATCCGAAAATAAAAGAGAAATGTGACTTTTCTGCGGCAAACTGAGCAGAGCCCCGTTATGACGACGAAATACCCGCCTGAATTTTTCCGCCGCCTCGATGACTCCGATGATGAGGCATTTTACTCGATGCCGCGGCTCGTCGTTCATATCGACGACGGTGCAATCGCCAAAGTTCGTGAGATATACGGGCGCATCCTGCCCAAGGGCAGCGCGATCCTGGACCTGATGAGCAGTTGGCGATCGCATCTGCCAAACGATCTCGAAGCGACGCGCGTCGTCGGACTCGGAATGAATCGCATCGAGATGGCAGACAACCCGGCGCTTACCGAGATCGTCGTGCATAATCTAAATCGTGAGCCGCGAATGCCGTTCGGCGACGCGGAGTTCGATGGCGCAGTGGTAACGGTGTCGGTGCAATACATGCAGCGGCCGGTTGAGATCTTCGCCGACGTCGGTCGCGTGCTGAAACCCGGAGCGCCGTTTGTTGTGACCTACTCGAACCGGATGTTTCCGACCAAGGCGGTTGCGATTTGGCAAAACCTCGACGACTTCGATCGCAGCAAGCTCGTGGCGCGCTACTTTATGGATAGCGGAGCATTTGAGAAAATCGATTTCATCAGCATGGCCGACCCGACTGACCCGCCCTCCGATCCGATCTGGGCAGTAGTCGGCTTGCACGGCGAGGCGAAATCTTGATCAAGAACCAGGGGCTGCGTCATTTGGCGCTCAAAGTTGCCGACGTTGCACGCGCGGTCGATTTCTACCAGCGCGTATTCGGGATGAAAGTCGTATGGGAGCCGGATCCCGAGAATGTTTACCTGAGCTCAGGATGCGACAACCTGGCGATTCATCGCGGCGAAGGTGGCGATCCCGCACGGCAGCATCTCGATCACCTGGGTTTCATCGTGCCGACGATTGCGGACGTCGAAGCGGGATGGGAATGGGTCAAGGCGAATCGGATAGACGTCGTGAATCCGCTCAAGCATCATCGTGACGGCTCGGTGTCATTCTATATCCGCGATCCGGACGGCAACGTGATACAGGCGCTGTACGAGCCGACGATTAGTCCTCAGTCGTTCACGAGTTGATCATTCCAGCAGGCGCGGCTTGCGCGCCGGAGAAAACCTGATGCTCAAGGGACGCGCCTCATCAGCAGGCACCGCGAACTACGCGAGCCGCTTCTCGAATCTTCCCGGCAACTTCCGCCCGATGCTCGGATGCAGCGTATCGTCGATCGGCATCGGCACTTATCTCGGCGAGCCGACCGAAGCGGATGATGAATCCTACGATGCTTCCCTCAAAGAAGCGCTGCGCGGCGGAATCAACCTCGTCGATACGGCGGTGAACTACCGCTTTCAGCGCTCCGAGCGCACGATCGGCAAGGCGATAGCGGACCTTACCGCGGCTGGCGATCTAACGCGCGAAGAGTTCATCGTCGCGACCAAGGGCGGATACATCACGTTCGATGGCGAGGTGCCGCCCGATCCACGCTCATGGTTCGAGCAGCATTTCATCCGCACCAATATCGTGAAGCCGGGCGACCTGGTTGACGGGTCGCATTGCATGACGCCGAAGTACATCGGCGTGATGCTGGAAACCTCGCGGCGCAACCTGGGCCTGGAGACGATCGACATCTACTATCTGCATAACCCCGAGACACAGCTCGAAGTCGTCGATCGCAGGGAATTCCTCACGCGCATCCGCGCCGCGTTCGAGTTTCTCGAGATCGCGGTGAGTGACAACAAGATCGGCGTCTATGGCGTCGCGACCTGGAATGGCCTGCGCGCCGAGCCGACCGCGCGCGGATGGCTTTCGCTCGATGAGCTGCTCAAGACCGCGCAGGAAGTCGGCGGCGAGGGCCATCATTTTCGCGCGATCCAGCTGCCCTACAACCTGGCGATGCCCGAAGCGGTCACGCGCGGCAACCAGATCGTCGGCAACGGCCGCGCGACCACGCTCGCGATGGCGCAGCAGCTCGGCATCGGCGTCTCGGCCAGCGCGACGCTCCTGCAAGGTCAACTCTCGCGAGGGCTGCCGCAAATCCTGCGCGACGCGTTCAAGAGCTTCGCCTCCGACGCGCAGCGCGCGATCCAGTTCGTGCGCTCAACGCCCGGCGTCAACGTCGCTCTGGTCGGCATGAAGTCCGCAGATCACGTCCGCGACACACTCGCCGCGGCGACGCATCCGCCGGCGACGGTCGACGAGCTGATGCAGCTATTCAAACGCAGCGATGAGCCATAGGCGTCTTTTCATCATTGGCTCGCGATTGCCGGCGGGAATAAAATCCCGCGCGCGTCAGTCCTGCATGTAGGAACGCTCTGAACTCTCTCCGCGGTGAATCCCTCTCCCTGACCAGGGAGAGGTCGGTGCCGCAGCGCCGCGCCGGGTGAGGGTCGTCTGGCTCTAGATCGCAGCGCCAGAAAAAAGATCCGGGCTACCCTCACCTAGCCTCTCCCTGGTCAGGGAGAGGGATCAGACGCAACAGGGAGAGTAGAGGCAGCGCGCCCTTTAGGAGCTACTGCGACGGTTGCTGGACCCGCACAAAGACGTGGACTTCGAGCATGTTTTCCTGCCGCATCTCGACTCGGCCTACAACCTCGCCCGATGGCTGATGCGCAATGACGCCGACGCACAGGATGTCGTGCAGGAGGCTTACCTGCGCGCGCTCAGGTTCGCCCACGGATATCGCGGTGGCGATGCGCGCGCGTGGCTGCTCGCGATCGTCCGTAACACGGCGCTCACGTGGATCCAGCGTAATCGCAGATCGAATGAGGCTGCCGAGTTCGACGAAGAAGCGCACGGCACCTGCAGCGGAGCAGACAGCCTCGAAGCTGCAATGGTCCGCGACGCCGAAGGCAAAGCGATCCGCGCCGCGCTCGAGGCGCTGCCGATCGAGTATCGCGAGGTTATCGTGATGCGCGAGATCGAGGGTCTGACATACAAGGAAATCGCCGACGCTGCCGAGCTGCCGATCGGCACCGTGATGTCGCGGCTGGCGCGCGCGCGCAAACGCCTGCAGAACGCACTGGCAAGTCTCGTCGGCAGGAAGGTGACGCAGTGACCTGCGAAGACGCACGCCTGCTGCTCCATGCTCATCTTGATGGCGAGCTCGACGCGGCCCGCGATCTCGAGGTGGCGCAACATCTCGAGGGATGCCTCGAATGCTCTCGCGAATTCGAGCGTGCGCGTGCGATGCGGTCTCGGCTGCGCAGCGGCGAATTTCACTACGCTGCGCCCGCGGGCCTCGAAGCTCGCGTCCGCAGTGCTCTCGCAAGCGAACGCCGTTCGGTACGCACTGCAACACCGCGGCGCATGCGATGGTCGCTCATCGCGGTGCCGCTCGCGCTCGCGGCTCTTTTGCTCGTGATGTTTGCCCCATCGATGATGCGTCCGGCGGCTAGCGATCTCATTGCCCAGGAAGTCGCCGCGAGCCATGTCCGGTCACTGATGGCCTCGCATCTCATCGACGTGGCTTCGACCGATCAACACACCGTCAAGCCGTGGTTCGCAGGCAAGCTCGATTTCTCACCGGTGGTGAAAGATTTCGCTAGCGCAGGTTTTCCGCTCATCGGCGGGCGGCTCGACTATATCGACAATCACACCGCCGCCGCGGTCGTTTATCAACATGGCAAACACGTCATCAACCTGTTCATGTGGCCCGAGAGCCAGGGCGAGGGCAGCGACGCGTTCAAGACCCTCTCGCGCAATGGCTACAACCTCGAGAGCTTCAGCAAGGAGGGGATGCAGTGCTGGCTCGTGTCGGATATGCAGGCAAGCGAGCTCGATCGCCTCGCGCGCCTCATAGCCGGCGAATCGGGCTCAAGTACAGGACGCGAAGGGTCTCCATCGTCAAAATAACCGCCGCGTAACGCGCTGCGCTTTACTGTTAGTCGAAACGCCGCTACATCACGATCTCGTTTCAGGATCGCTGATCGCTCGGGGAGGGGACATCATGCGCAATTTGCTGGCGGGCGTGACCGCTTTCGCGGTGGCGCTTTCAATCGCTCAAGTTTCATTAGGCGCGGCAACGCCGCTCGTTCCCACGCAGACACCGATCAAATACCTGGTCGTCATTGACGATGAAAACGTCGCGTTCGATCACTACTTCGCGACGTATCCAATCGCCGCAAATCTTCCCGGCGAGCCGAAATTCAAGGCCTTACCCAACACGCCGCCGGTCAACGGAATCGCGGGCGTGATTGCGACGCAAAACCTTAACCTCGCAAATCCATTTCGCCTCGATCGCTCGCAGAATTTCACTTGCGACAATACTAACTTCTATATGAACGAGCAGCAGGCCTATAACGGCGGGCTTATGGACATGTTCGTGCAGTTCACGAGCCCGATAAATCCGATGGGCTGCCCCCCAATCGACAACCTGCCGATGGGCTACTACGACGGAAATACAGTCACGGCGATTTGGAACTACGTCCAGTATTACGCGATGAGCGACAACTCGTTCGGTACTAATTTCGGCGTTACCGTAGTTGGTCATTTGAATGCCGTGTCGGGAGAAACGCATGGCGCCACGCCTGCCGACGTTGCGGGCAAAGTAATCAATGGCACAGTGATAAAGAATGTCGAGGCCGGATTCGACAACTGCGCGAGTGGAACTCTGGTGCAGATGGCGAGTCAAAATATCGGCGATTTGCTGACTGCCAGAAAAGTCACATGGGGATGGTTCTACGGCGATTTCGGCAATGTCGATGGCGTTTGCAACCCCGCCTACAATAGTCACTACATGCCGTTTCAGTATTATGCATCAACTTCCAATCCCAACCATCTGCCGCCGTCGTCACCTTTCCTGATTGGCACCAACGCTGACCAGGCGAATCATCAGTACGATCTCAGCAACTTCTGGCAAGGAGTTGCGGTTGGGAACATCCCGCAGGTCTCCTTCCTCAAGGCGATGAGCGATTCAACCGGCCATCCGCTAACCTCAAGTCCGCTGGCGGAGCAGACCTTTCTCGTCAATACCATCAATGCTCTCCAGCGGACGCTCCCGTGGCGTCTCAAACAGATGGCGATAGTCATTACTTACGACGATTCGGACGGGTGGTACGATCATGTAATGCCGCCAATAGTCAATCAGTCGAGCGATCCCTCTCAGGATCGGTTGCTGGGTGTGACTGGGCTTTGCGGCAACGCTGCGCCGGGTGCTTACCAGGATCGATGCGGCTACGGACCGCGGCTGCCGCTGATCGTTATTTCGCCGTGGTCGAAGAGCAATTACGTGGATCACACGGTGACCGATCAGACCTCGGTGCTGCGCTTCATCGAAGACAACTGGAATCTCGGCCGGCTCAACGATCCGCAATCATTCGACAAGAAGGCCAATTCGATGAACTCGATGTTCAATTTCGGCGGATTCCCGCTCGCGCCGACGCTACAGCTCAATCCGTCCACCGGACAGATCGTCGGCCTGCCCCCGTGGTGAGCGAGACACTATCCCGCAAGCCGCGTGAAGAAACGACGCGCGTTATCGGCGAGAATCGCGCGCTTTTCATCCGCTGCGAGCCGCTCATTGTTGACAACGAGTTCGCCGGCGTCAGGGAATTCCGCGTCGAAATGCGGATAGTCTGAGGCCCACATCACGCGACTCGTGCCGATGAGGCGCAGCGCCTCGGGCAGCATCGCCTCGTCAGGATCGAAGGTGTAGAAGCATCTCGCTCCACGCATGTGCTCCGAGGGCAGGCACTTGAGGCGCGGCGTGTGGCGCGCGAAGTGCTTGTAGTGGCCGTCCATGCGATCGGCCCACCACGGCACCCATGACAAGCCCCCCTCGAAGAAGCCGAAGCGCAGGCGCGGATAGCGCTCGAAGAGCCCCCCTCCGACGACCGCGGCCATGATGCGCATCTGATGCCACACATGCCCCGTCAGATGCATCATAAACATGTTGTTACCGACGTCCGCGCGTCCCGGCGCGAACGGAGGCCGATCCGTACCGCCGTGGAAGCATACCGGCAGATCGGCGTCCTGCATCGCATTGTAGAAGGGATCGAAATACGGATGGTCGGCGAGCTTGCCCTCGAGGTTGCCGAAGGTCATGACTCCGACGCACCACGGCTCACGCGCCAGATACGCGACCTCCGCGGCGCATCGATTCATATCGCGCTGGGGGACGATGCCGACCGCCTTGATGCGATCCTTGAACGGCGCGCAGTACTCCCCGGCCCATCGATTGTAAGCGCGCGCGAGTGCCGCCTCGAGCGCGGGATCCTCGGCGCCGATAACTGACGTCGCGACGGTCGCGAAGCAGACCGCGATATCGATCCCTTCCTTGTCCATGTCGCGGATACGCTCGCTGGGATCGTAGCCACCCGCCTCCGACGCCAGCGGATGATTCCTGCCCGATGGCAGTTTGCCGAGGCCGGGGACTTCAGCAACCTCGCCGAGCGGGCGTTCCGCCGAGCGCCAATTCGGCAGGAGCGCCGCCACCAGGCCAAGGTTGCCGGCACCAAGGCGCGTCAGCAATTCCTGCGCGCGCGGCCGCATCGCAGGATCGATATGAGTGCCGTAGAGCGATGCGGGCTCGGTGAGGTGACCGTCCGCGTCGAGAATCGAAAATCCGTTGAGAGCCATCGCGGCAATTCTTTACGCGCGTTAAGTCTCGCGTCAAATGCGGCTGCTCTGACGGGTTGCGCAGATCGGAGCACGCTGGAACAATGCTCCGGATACCGTCGGCTAGCGGGCCTGCGGTATTAACCTATTAATGCGCCGCATCGAAACCTGCTTCATCGTCCTCGCGGTTATTTTCTACGCGTGGTTCATATCGCACTACGGCTTGAGCGATTTGCTCGGCTATGTGCGGCTGGTGGGATGGGGCCTTGCCGGCACGATTGCTTTCGAATCGATATCGCGCATCTTCAATACCTTCGGCTGGCGCGCGACGATTGAAGACTACCCGCCCGACCTGAGCTTCCTTGAATTGTTCGCCGCCCGAATCGGCGGCGAGGCGGTTGACTACACGACCCCGTCGGCGCAGCTCGGCGGCCAGGTTGTGATGGCGCTAACCGTCAGGCAGCGGCTGCGGATGCCGATCGGATTAGCCAGCGTCGCGGTCGCAGCGCTCGCCGAGATGCTCGGGCAGATCGGCTTCGTGATGATCGCGCTGTTCTTCTCGCTCAGGCTGGTGCCAATCGCGGCCAGGCTCTCCTGGGCGATCATCGGCGGCTTCTCGATCGCGGTTGTGCTGTCGGGGCTCTTCTTTTTCGTGCAGCGCAAGCAGCCGTTCACGCATCTGTTCAAAGCTGCCGCACGCCTCGATCTATCGCGCCTCAAGACCGACGAGTTGAGAGACGCCGCCGCCGAGGCCGATTCGGTTCTCGCCGACTTTTACGCGCACCATCGCCTGCGCTTCCTCGTCTCATGCCTGTGCTACGTCGTGGCCTGGAGCATGGGACCGGTCGAAATTTATATTCTATTGCGCCTGATTGGCCATCCAGGATCGATGCAAATCGCGATGCTGGTCGAAGCCGCGGGCCTGCTGGTCGAGCGCGCCTTCTTCCTGATCCCTGGAAAACTGGTCTCGCAAGAAGGTGGCAAGGCGTTTATTCTCTCGATGCTTGGATATCCGGCGGGCGTGGGATTCGTGGTAGGCTTCCTGCGCCGGATAAAAGAGCTGGTGTGGGTGGCATTCGGTCTACTCGCGCTAATGATTCACCGAATAATCACCGAGCGATCGGCGGGCGCATCTAAAACTCCGGCCCCCGTCATCAAAGGGCAGGTCGTGAAAATTAAGAGGGCACAAGGAGAGCATTCGCTATGAAACATCTAACCGCGCTGGTGGCCGGCGCCGCGATCGCACTGAGCGCGATGACCGCCACGGCCGGAGTCGTGATCGAGCAGGATCAGACCTCCAATCGCGGCTCAAAGGACATCACTCAGCACCAAACGATCATGGTTCAGGGCAACAAGGAGCGCCTCGAGACGCCCAGCCATATCGTCATCACCGATCTCGACAAAGGCAAGCTTTACATTCTCCAGCCCGCCGCCAAGAGTTACCTGCAGATGGATTTTCCACCCAAGGGCCCGATGGCCCAGATGATGGCGAATAAATCTCAGAACGCGATGAATTTCACCAAGATGGGCTCGACGCGCTCGGTCGCCGGCTTCAAGTGCGCCGACTACAAGGGCGAGGGCAAGGTCATGAGCGGCGACTACACCATCACCGAATGCTTCTCGACCAGCGCCCCGGGGGCCAGGGATTTCAGCGCATTTCAGGATGCGATGAAGGAAAAGTTCAAGGGCACCCCGATGGCCGGGATGGAAGGCAATATCCCTGGCGGTATTCCGCTGGCTTCGGACTCGACCATGAAGATGAACAAGATCTCGATTCCGGGATTGCCTCCGGAACAGGCCAAGAAAATTGAAGAAGCGATGGCGAAGCGTCCACCGGTTGTCACCAAGACGACGGTGACCAAGGTCACTTCGCAGAAGCTCGCGGAATCTACATTCGAGGTTCCCTCCGACTACAAGGAGCGGCAGATGCCTGGGCGCACCGGGACGGGTCCGGGCATGGGCATGATGATGAAGCCGGGCGCGTCGGGTGCGGCGGCGGGCGCACCGATTACGCCGGCTGCGTCAGCGGCGGCATCGCCGGCAGCGCACTGAGCGCGTCGAACACTGAACTGCACAAACAAAAAGAGCGGGCCCCTTGGGACCCGCTCTTTTTAATTGTCGTATCGCGATCGCGCTCAGGCCGACGCCGAGGCGCCCTGCTGCGGCGCATTGAGGGCCGCACACGCATCCCACAGCCATTTCGCCGTTGACAATTCGTCTTCAGCAAAGAGCCGCAGCGCTTCCTTGGTGCCGAGGTCTTCCTGGATCGAATCGGCGAATTCGCAGATCGGCTTGATCGCGTCTTCAGGGCGGCCAACGCGCTGCGTGAAGCCGAGCAGCTTTTCGTTATCGGGAATCGACGGATCGGCGAGGTAAGCAGTGAACTTCATGCCTTCTTCGGTAACCGTCGCGCGCGCCTCGCCACCGAGCTCCATCAGGCGCTGCCCGAAAATGCGCGAATGGTACGCCTCGCGCTCGGCAACCATGCGGATTCCAGAAAGGATGCAGTCCGTCTTGCAGACTTGGGACCAGCGCGCGAAAGCCTCGCCGCCATTGGCCTCACCAGCGCGGACCTTGTCGAGGAAGCTCACGATCGCGTCGCGCTCCGAGCGATAGGTGCGGCCAAACGCGCGGAATCCCGCGCCGTTGCCGTTTCCGTTCGAGGCGTGGCCGTTTTCCATCGCGTGCATCTCGTGCTCGAATGCCGCTTCGCTGATGATTCCGCTGCGGTATGCGCGCAGCAGCTGCTTGAATTCGAAGTCGCGGTTCATCGCAATCCCTCCGGGAATTTTGACCGATCGTTTAGTTATTTGCAGGCTGTCAGAATGCCAACGATAGAGCGATTCTGACGCTACTGTCAATTGAGATCTTTCGTCGCGTTTTCGCTGGCGTCGCGACTTTCATTCGCGGATCATGAGCCGCGTCGAGGTGAGCGATGAGCGAAGTAAAACATCGGTACGTTCAGACCAACGGCATCCGGATGCACGTCGCCGAAGCCGGCGAAGGCTTCCCAGTGGTGATGTGCCACGGCTTTCCGGAGCTGTGGTACTCGTGGCGGCATCAGATGAAGGCACTGTCAGAGGCCGGCTTCCGCGCCATCGCGCCAGATCAACGCGGCTACGGCGAGACCGATTGCCCGCAGGCGATCGAGTCGTACTCGATGAAGAATCTCGTTGCCGACCTGGTCGGGATGCTCGATGCGCTCGAAATCAAGAAGGCCGTCATCATCGGGCACGATTGGGGCGGCGCCGTCGCATGGGCCGCACCAATGATGGTGCCGGAGCGATGGGAACGCGTTGTCGGCGTGAACACTCCGTTCCTGCCGCGCGCTCCGATGCGCCCGACGGATGCGATGCGCGCGATGGCAGGCGACAACTTTCACTACATCCTGTATTTCCAGACGCCCGGCGTCGCCGAGGCCGAGCTCGAACGCGACGTAGAGCGCTCGCTGCGCGGCTTCTACCAGGATCCCGCGAACATCGATCCGGAGGAGATGCGCAAGGCGCCTCCGGGCGTGTTCGGTCCCAAGGGCGGTGGATTGCTCGAGCGATTTACCGATCGTCCGCACGGCAAGTTCCTGACCGCCGAGGATTTCCAGGTCTTCGCGCGCGCCTTCAAGAAGACCGGCTTCCGCGGCGGCCTCAACTGGTATCGCAACATCGATCGCAGTTGGGAGGAGAGCGCGTCGATCGAGCAGCGCGTCAATCAACCTGCCCTCATGATCACGGCGGAGCTCGACATCGTGCTGCGCCCCGAGATGGCCGAAGGCATGACGCAGTGGGTGCCGAACCTGCGCAAAACGGTGCTCGTCAAAGGCTCAGGCCACTGGACGCAGCAGGAAAAACCAGCCGAGGTGAACGCGGCGATCCTCGACTTCCTGTCGGATATGAAGAAGTAGAACTGCGCCGCGACTATTTGAACTCGAGCCCGCGCGCATAGCGGCTGAGCTCGATACCACTGCCGACTTGCAGCAGCATCGACTGCATATCGGGCTTCGCGCGCACGTGCCTGCGGTACTCTTCGGCGTCTTTGCGCGAGAACTCCGGGAACAGCATGTTGTCGGCGACCACGATCGCGCCGGACGCAAGCTTCGAATAGAAGAGGTCGAAGCACGGGATATAGAGATCCTTCCATAGATCGAGCAGCACGAAGTCGATCGTGCCGGAGAGCGCGGCGATCGATTCGCGAGCGTCGCCAAGTTTGAACTCAACGTGATTCGCGAGACCCGCTTTCGTCAGCGCATTGCGCGCATAGTCCTGTTTGCCAGCATGAACGTCGAGCGTGATCACCTTGCCGCCGGTAGCGCGCGCCGCTTCCGCCAGCCAAACCGTCGAGTATCCGTGAGAAGTTCCGACCTCCAGGATAGTGCGGGCCTTCGCTTCCTTGATGAGGATATTCATCAGCTCGCCGGTCGCGGGTCCGACCGGGAGCAGAAACTCGTCGATATGCTTCGCCATCTCGGCAGGCGGCATCTCGCGCATCCGCTTCATTTCGGTCTCGGCGCGCTGGTCATACTCGCGCAGCACTGCTTCGATCGCGCTATCCATTTTTTGACACTCCTGGATCCCGAAGTGAGGTTTCGATCGGCGGAGGCGCAACGCGCTCGCCGTTCCTAAGAATCAAGTACTGGCGATCAGGCGCGTCGCAAGTCGCGTTCGCTTCCACGATGCGCGCGCCGTCGGGCGCATATTGCAGGATGTACGCCTTGCGCACACTGTTCTTGAGATTCGGCCCAGTGCGATGCGGCGTCAGCGAGGAGAACACAACGATCCCGCCCGCGCGAACAGGAGCCGCGACGGCGTCGGGGCCATCTTCATCGCGACAGACGAAGCCAGCTTCGCTCGCGCGATGCTTCAACGTGCCCTTGCGATGACCACCGTCGATAGTCCACGGGCATCCGTTGTCGAGCGTCGCGTCGGTGAGCGCGAGCCAGCATGTCAGATACGCCTGCGGTTCGACGTAGGTGTAGCCGTTGTCCTGATGCCACGGAAAATGGCGTGGGTACCCGGGCTTCTTGTACACCGCCTGATCCCAGTACAGCCGCGCATCGGGGCCGATCAGATCGTGACAGAGATCGGCGAAGATTTCCGACGCGGCGAACTCGCGCAGCAACTGCGAGCGCTTAACGAGATGGATCGTGAACGTGATGCCGTCGGCCTCGGCGATGAACATCCGCTTGCCCGGCCGGGTTCGCAGAGACTCTTCAGCTTGTTGCTCGAATGGATCGATCTCAGCCGCAACGCGCTCGATCGTCACGCGATCGAACGCATCTTCGAGCAGGAAGAAGCCGCGCTCGTTGAACGATCGCGCCTGCTCAGCGCTGATGCGTCGAAAAGGCCCGCGCACCGGTGTCCACTCGAATCCCTGATTCAGTGGATGCGGTTCCGGTGCATTCTTCATCGATCTACTTGGCGTGGGCGCCGGTTGAGTCCGCGACGATCTCGGCGAGGTCGCGCACCTTCATCTTGTCTTCGAGTGAGCGCGACTTGACTGCGTCTTCCATCATCGTCATGCAGAACGGACATCCGACCGCGAGGCATTCCGGTTTCGCCTCGTTGAGTTGATCGAAGCGCTTCTGGTTAATGCGCGTGCCTTCGTGTTCTTCCTTCCAGAAGCAGCCGCCGCCCGCGCCGCAACAGAATGTTCGATTCTTCGACTGATCGACGTCCTCGACCTCCGTGCCGGGAATCGCGCGCAGCAACGAGCGCGCGCCGTCCCATTTGCGATTGTGCCGCGCCATGTAGCACGGGTCGTGATACGTCACGCGCGCGTTGAGTTCTTCGCGCGGCTTGAGCCGCCCAGCCTGAACCAACTCGTCGATAAATTCGGCTTCATGCAGAACGGTATAGTTGCCACCGAAGTCCGGATATTCGTTTTTCAGATTGTGGAAGCAATGCGGACATTGCGTAACGATGCGCCGCGGCTTGTAGCGGTTGATTGTCTCGACATTCTGTTGTGCGACGGTGGCATATAGATACTCGTTGCCGAGGCGGCGCGCCGGGTCTCCCGTGCACGTCTCCTCGCGGCCGAGGATTCCGAACTTGACGCCCGCCTGTTTCATCAACGCGGAAAATGACTTCGACACTTTCTGATTGCGCTCGTCGTACGAGCCCGCGCATCCGACCCAGTACAGCACGTCGAGATCGCTTGGGTCCTCGACTTCCGCCATCTCGGGAATATCGAGCCCCGCGGCCCACTCGGCGCGCTTTTCCTGCGCGAGGCCCCAGGGATTGCCCTGGTTCTCGATACCCTTGAAGGCGCCCGTGATCTGCTGCGGAAAGCGGCTTTCCATCAGCACGTCGTAGCGGCGCATATCGACGATACGCTGAATGTGCTCGATGCCGACCGGGCAGCCCTCTTCGCACCATCCGCACGACGTGCATCCCCAGACCGCTTCCTCGGTCGCGACCTCGGTGATCATGTCGGGGCCTTCCCACACCGGCGCCTCCGCACCGTCGCCATTCGCGGCGTGCGCCTTGGCCGCGAGCAGGAAGGGCGCCTTCTGCAAAAGATGCTCGCGCTGTTCAATCACGAGGTACTTGGGATTGAGCGTTTTGCCGGTGTTAACCGTGGGACAGTTGATCGTGCATCGCCCGCATTCGAGGCACGCCGACATATCGAGCAGTTGTTTCCATGTGTACTGCTCGACCTGCGACACGCCGAAGGTCTCGGCGTTTTCGAAATCCTTGATCGGCGCGAGCCGCCCGCGCGGCCCGAGATTGCGGAAGAAAAGATTCAGCGGGCCAAAGATCAAATGCCGCAGCTTCGTGAACGGGAAGCAGAACAAGAGGACGTACACAAAAAGCACATGCACGAGCCACAGCCAGCGATGGAATGTCGCGCCCGCGCCCATCGCGCCTTCGATCGAACCGACGACGCGGCCGACGTACGCCCATTCGGTGAACTTCGGATGCGTCGTGTTGATACGCGCGCCCTCCAGCATCAGGCCCGTGACGGCGACCGCGACCATCATCGTCATCGGGAACCCGTAGCCGAGCCGGTTCTCGAAATTGTCTGCGACCTTCTCCGCCGGCGGATCATCGAGCACCGTCGGCTTGCGCACCGAGCGGCGCATCCCTTCCATCAACACGCCGGCGATGAGCAGCAGGAAGAAGGTGTCCATCATCAATTTGAACACCAGGTAAAAGTCGCCGTAGTAAAAATAAAGATCGAAGCCGAGGAGATGAAACAGGTCGCGCACGTCGCTATTGATCGCGACGATCGTCGTGCCAATGAGCAGTCCCACGAACGCGACGTAGAACGCGTAGTGCATCCAGCCCCATGACTCGCGGATGACGTTGCCCTGGCCGAACGCGTCGCGCAGCGCCAGCACGAGGCGATCGATCGGGCGGTCGAAGCGATTTTCCGCGCCGCCGAGGCTCACGAGCCGCCACCATTTCAGCCCCGCGTAGGCAAAACCCGCAATCAATGCCACCAGCAGCGAGTACATCAGGACGATGAAAGGAACCGGGATGTTCCACAGGATCTGGCGGGTAACTTGTTCGTTCATTCAGCGCTCCGGGCAAAAGTGCGCGCGCAACGATCTCAAGCATCGAGGCGAACGCACGGGACCTGTAGGAGGTTAAATCAGACCCGCGAGTAACAATTCAATCCGATGAAAGAGTGAGTTCGGGAACGGGGCGGAGATGAAAAGGCGGCGAGCTACGAGCCTCGCCGCCTCGTGATCTTCGACTAGCGCGCGGCCGCGCTTGCGAGCTCTTCGATCGCGACGCGCTTGTGCGGATTGAAATGCGGCAGCACGTACTTCGCCATCAGTCGCAGCGAGTTCATGATCTTCTGATGCGGGATGCGCCCTGCCTGCTTGAAGCAGATCACCTGGGTCACGCCGGCTTTCTCGAAGCCTTCGAGCTTGCGGATCACTTCGTCGGGATTGCCAACCACGACCATCGGATGCTGCTTCAGTTGCGCGTCAGGGATGTCCTTGGGATCGACATCGACCGCCATCAGGTTGCGCAGGTACTCGTATGAATAGAGCTGGTTCTTGGTCATGAGCGGCTGGAACAGCTTCGCGACGTTATGCATGAACCATCGCGCGCCTTCCATCCCGACCGCTTCGTCGTCCTTATTCTCCGCGATATGCAGAATCAGCATCGAGCCGAAAGCCTGGTTGGGAAGCTTCGGAACCTGATCGGTGCGATTTTCGAAAGACTTGTTGTAACTCTGGATCGCTGACTGCACGAACTCGAAATTCAGACTGAAGCTGAGCACGCCGAGACCGCGATCGCCTGCCATCTGGTAACTGTCGGGCGCAACACACGCCATCCACATCGGAGGATGCGGCTTCTGGATCGGCTTTGGCACGACGCGGCGGGGCGGGATCTGGATGAGCTTGCCGTTGTATTCGAGGATGTCGTCGGTCCATGCTTTGACGATGACATCGAGCGCTTCGCGGACCTCGGCGCGAGTGCGATCGTAATCCACGCTGAAGCCATCGAGCTCCTGGGCGGTCGTCGAGCGGCCCGTGCCGAGATCGACGCGGCCGTTGCTCATGATGTCGAGCACGGCAGCCTGCTCCGCCACCTTGATTGGATTATTGAACTTGAATGGCAGCAGCCGCACGCCGTGTGCGATACGGATGTTGCGCGTGCGCTGCGTCACCGCGCCGTAGAACACCTCGGGCGCGGGGCTGTGCGAGTATTCCTCGAGGAAGTGATGCTCGACTTCCCAGACGTAGTCGATACCAATCCGGTCCGCGAGTTCGATCTGCGCCAGCGCCTCCCAATATACGTTGTATTCGCTGAGCGCATGCCACGGCCGCGGAGTTTCCATCTCGTACAGCAGTCCGAATTTCATGGGGCTCTCCTTTCCCTCGCTTATCGCCGCGCTTGGCGCGTGCAGTCCAAGGTCGAAAGATTCAATTATCGAACGATTGACAGATCGCATTATCGAGGCAGGCTGTCCACCCTGAGCGCGACTAAGTGGGAGGCTCGATCTGGCTCGGCAGTGTGCGCGTCGCAGCCATCATCTCGAGCAGAGCACTTTCGAGGCGGAGACGCTCGAATTGATATTGAATCGGAGTCGGGCGGTGAGCGAGGTTGGCGGTCTCGAGCGGGTCTCTTATGAGGTCGTACATCTCGTACTCGGTCGGATAAGCTCCGGCCGGGTCGAAGTACATCGCGAACTTCCAGTTCGCTTCGCGAATACATCGAATATGCGCCGCACCTTGTACCGGCAGCGGTAAAAACAACCCGTCGTCGTATGTAAACAGGATGCGCTCCTGGATCGAGCCCCGTGGATTGTCGAACAGCGGCGCGAGGCTCTGGCCCTGCAGATGCAGCTCGGGCTCCGGCTTGATTCCCGCGACCGCCATCAGAGTGGGCAACACGTCGATCAGCCCGCCCAGCGCATCGGTTTCAAGCGGTCGCGGAAACAGGAGCGGATTCGAAAAGATCATTGGAATATGGATCATCTCTTCGTATGCGGCGTAATCCTTCTGCCGCAGTCCGCCGTGCGCAAGGCCCAGTTCGCCGTGATCCGCGACTCTCACGATCAAGGTTTTCTCGGTCAGCCCCTTGGCGTCGAGCAGATCGAGGATCTGCATCAGTTCAGCGTCGGCCAGGATATTGAGATAGGCATAGAAGCGCGAGTACAGAACCGGCTCGGCCCCCATCGCGAAGGGCCACACGTTGTTTAGCGATTCGACGAATGAGGCCTGCACCGCGGGCTTGGTCGAAAGATCCTCGCCGTAGGTCGGCGGCAGCTCGATTGGCAGCGAGCTGAATGCCGAAACATCGTAGCCGGAAGCAACGACGTCTTTGGGATAGACGAAAACATCGTGCGGATTCACGAGCGACACGATCAGGCAAAACGGAGCATCGGAATCATACGTCGAGAGAAACTGCAGGACGTTGGTCGCCGTCCCGGCACTCGTGCCCGAAACATAACGAGCGTCGTTGCCGCCAAGTCCGCCGCCGAGGCTTGCCGCCTGCGTCAACGAGGTGCCCGCGTCGGGCGAGTTCCATCCCGAAAACCCGTACGTCGCCTGCATCGCCTGGTCGCTCGCGATTATGTCGCTAACATCCTGTGAACTGTCAGCCGCGAAAGGGAGGACGAAAGAGGCCGTCAGATGCCACTTGCCCTTGTACACGACGTTGTATCCCGCCGCCGCGAAGATCGTGGCGAGATTCGGCAGCGCAGGATTCAGAGTGGCCGGCGTAAGCGTCGCGCGATTCACGGGCGCATACGTACTCGTAAGAAACGTGCTGCGGCTCGGCGAGCACTGGCATGCGTTGGCAAATGCCGAGTTGAAATTGATCCCATGCGCGCGCAAGCGGCCGAGCGAGGGCAGATTGGCGTCGGCCCATCCCGCCGGCCAATCGCGAACCGCGCGCTGCTCATCGGTCATGAGAATCAGGATGTTCGGCCGCTCGAGCATCGGCGCGGTTCGCGAGATCAGCTCTCTGATGTCGCCAAACCCCGCACTGGGCAGCATCGCGCCCAACCCGCCAAGCCCCGCAAGCCGAAGAAACTCCCGCCGATTCATGACGCCACCTCGACGAGAAATCTTTACTCGAAGTAGATGTCAGGCACCACGTTGTTTTTTTAAGGCTCGAACAATCCAGCACCAAAACCTTGTGCCTGGCTGCATTCTCCAATGAATCGTCGACTGATCTGCCGCCAGACACTTTAGTTAATCGCATGACCGTCAGCAGCCTGCCGCCGCCATCGCGACAAACGCGCGCCAGGCAACTCTTTCGGAAACTATTCAAGCTTCGACTCGCTACCTTGCTGCTGGCCGCGGTCTATGCCGGATGTGGCACCGTTCAACCTCGTTTCCCCGCCGCGCCACTCAATCCACTCGGGAAAGTGCCGCCCAAGTCCACTGTCGGGATCGCGCGGGTCGAGGATTCACGGACGAATGAGCTGTGCGGTGCCGGACAGCACTTCCGGTGGATTGATTGCCGCCGCCGCGGACAAAGCGATCAAGGCATCGTTCAATGACCCGAACTTCCTGCAAGCGCTGAAATGAGTGCCCTTGGGCCAAGCGTTATCTCCGCATTGTGCGCGATATCCGTGTTGATGCCGGGATGCGGAACGATGGTGCGAGGCACCAGGCAAACGGTCACGATTTCCAGCGAACCTTCGGGCGCGAACGTGACGGTGGACGGCAACGACGCTGGAACGACACCCACATCAATCAAGCTGGCGCGGCACGAAGCTCACGCAATCTCAATCAAAAAGGGCTGGTTACCTGCCCTACCAGACGAGGACAACGACTACATCATCCAACGGGGTTTGGACTTTCGCGGAACTTGCACCGATGGTGATTTTCCCGCCGTGGATTTTCTTTGCATTTTTCGATCGAGGGTCTGAATCGATCGTGCCTTCCGAGGTCTCCGCCAAGCTGATTGCAGGGAACATCGGCGCTTCACCGTCAGCACCTGCATCGCCATCCTCAACTCAAACGTCTTCGATCGCTGCAACCCCGACTGCGACTCCCACGACGATACCGTCCGGTTCTCCAACTCCGACTGAGTCTGCGACCCCTCGCGCGATGCCTTAGCTCAAACCGCTGCCGAAGCGGAGCCTTCGCCTGTATCAGGTTCGTCGTAATTTGAAGCATCGTTCCGCGCCTCGTGCTCCGCTTGGGCTCTTGCGATTAGCGAGAGGCGCGTCAGCAGCAGGAGCGCGCACAGGAGCGCGAAGCCGGCGCATGCGACCACCGCGACACGGGGGCTCAAATGCTCGCCGATCAAGCCGACGCCCAGGCTGCCGAGCGGGGCTGTGCCAATGAACGAGAGCGTGTAGATGCTCATCACGCGGCCGCGCAGCTCGTCCGACACGAAGAGCTGGAGCATGGTGTTGGTCGTCACCATGTGATTCATCAGTCCCGCGCCGATGAACATCTGCGCGAGCAGCGACAGCCACATCCAGTACGAGATGCCGAACGCCGCGATCGACGCGGCCATGCAGAAGAGCCCGAACACCAGATTTTGCCGCAGCATGCGCGGCTCGTTCGATCGCGAGTTCATCACGATCGCGCTCAGCACTGCGCCGAGTCCCTGCGCCGCCATCAAAAACCCGTAGCCGCGGGCGCCGCTGTGCAGCAGGTCGCGCGCGAAAAGCGGAATCAGCACCGTGTACTGAACGGCGAAGCCGCAGTTGATCGCGACCAGCACCAGCAGCCAGAACGTCGGCCGATGACGCCATACGTAGGCGAGGCCGAGCCGCACCTGCCGCATCATCTCGGCACCGAATTGGCGGCGCTCACGGCGCGGGATGTCCATCTGGAACAGGCTCCAGATAACAGCCAGGAACGAGAGTCCGTTCAGAAAGAAACATCCTGTCACGCCGATTACCGCGATCAGCAGTCCGGCGACGGCAGGGCCGACCATGCGCGCGCCGTTGAAGATCATCGAGTTCATCGCGATCGCGTTGGGCAGGTCCTCGCGCCCGACCATCTCGACCACGAAAGCCTGCCGCCCCGGCATATCGAAGGAACTTACAAGGCCATTGAGCGCGGCCAGGATGATGACGTACTCGACGCGCACGACGCCCATGAAGGTGAGCGCAGCGAGCGCGAATGCACTCAGCATCAAAAGTGTCTGCGCCGCGATTATAAGCCGGCGGCGATCGACATGATCAACGACCACGCCGGCGAACAGCGCCACCAGCACGATCGGCAGGTAGCTCGCGAACGAGACCACGCCGAGCATCAGCGATGAATTGGTAAGCTTGAGGACCAGCCAGGCCTGCGCGACCGACTGCATCCAGGTGCCGATCAGCGAGACTAGCTGGCCGCCAAAGAACAGCCGGAAATTGCGATGCCGCATGGCGCGGAACGCCGCCAGTCGGCCCGTCCACGCGTCAGCTTCGAGTAAATCCGCAGCCTCGTCATCCGCCTCCGCGGCCTCAATCTCCGGTACCGTGTCGATGGCTCACTCTCCAATCCGGGGGACAGTGCAAGTCTGTCAGAGCCGGCCGGACCGGTCGAGTCTTGATGCGCATGCGGGGCTTTGTCACGGTCATCAGATGCGGCTGAGGCGGCTCGAGTTGCGATATGCGTCGGGAGATGGCGCGCGCAAAACCATAAGCGCGTCTCTGGATGCGTTCGATTCGGAGTTTGCGTCGATCCTCGAAGGGGTCGAGCTCGCCGCTCGATTCACCAATCACAACGGCCGGCCGGTGATTCGCTCGGCGATTCGCAATTGTCGCGACGAGCCCATCACGCTCGACGCGCTGCTCTTTGAAGTTGAAACTGGGCTACCGGCAGATCGCCCTGCCCGCTTCTTCAAGCACGGCTATCAATCATGGAGCGCGTCCGGCGCCGTCGACGTCGGCATGCGCGAGCATCACCGCGATCACGCATCGTCGATCACGAGGCTCGCGCATCAGAGCGAGGCGACGCGTCCCGCCGTTGCACCCGAAGCGGCCACTTCGGAGTTGTTCACGATCATCACAAGCGTAGCGGCAGACGACAGCGTGCTGGTTGGGTTCATCGAGGGGGCGAGCGAGCTGACGACTGTCACCGTGACACGCCCCGATCTCGCGATCGCGCGCGCATTGCTCGATGGAATCACGCTCGCGCCCGGCGACGAGCGCGAAATTGCACCGCTCACGATTGAATCGTATCGCTCACAGGGCGACCTCGCGGCCAACTGGGCTGAGCTGTTCGGTGACTTCATGAAAGCGCGCACAAGCGCTTCCTATCAGCGCGGATGGTGCTCCTGGTACCACTACTTTCACGACATCAGCGAAGAGGCGATGCTCGCGAATATCCGCACGCTCGCCGCGATGCGCGATCGGATTCCGATCGAGGTCATTCAGCTCGACGATGGATTTCAATCGGCGCTCGGCGACTGGGACACGACCAACGCGAAATTTCCGAGCGGCCTGAAACGGATCGCGGATGAGATCCGCGGCGCGGGATTCGCCGCCGGCGTATGGACCGCGCCGTTTCTGTGCGCGCGCGATTCGCGGATCATGCAGGAGCATCCGGAGTGGCTGCTAATGCACGCAAATCGCGAACCGCTTCGCGCCGGATATAACAAAAAGTGGACAACCGACCCGGAGGGGTTCGCGTACGCGCTCGATCCAAGCAATCCGGAGTTCCGCGAGCATCTGACGCGCCTCTTCACGCGCCTTAGTCGCGCGTTCGGCTTCACCTATCTGAAACTCGACTTTCTTTTCGCGGGCGCCGCCGAGGGCAAGCGCCTGGACACGAACATGACGCGCGCCACAATGCTGCGGCTCGGCCTCGACGCGATCCGCGCGGGCGCGGGCGAGGAAGCGTTCATCCTGGGATGCGGATGCCCGCTCGGTCCCGCTGTCGGCGTCGTTGACGGGATGCGCATCGGGCCGGATGTCGCACCCTATTGGGGCTCGTCAGCAGAAGATCCTTCGACGGTGCACGCGCTCGACGCAATCATCGCACGCAGCTTCATGCATCGCCGGCTTTGGCTCAACGACCCCGACTGCCTGATGCTGCGCACACGCGACACGCAGTTGAACGCTGAAGAACGCGGCGCGCTCGCCGCGACGATCGCATCCAGCGGCGGCATGCTGTTGATCTCAGACGACATGGCGCTCATCGACGATGAAGCGGCGGCACTTTATCGCGACGCCGCGCGCATCGGCACGGCGGTCGATGCGCGTGCCGCGCGCGAGACGGTCTATCCGCTTGACTTGATGTCATCAGCGGAGGTGCGGGGAATGGTCCAGGCCGAATTCCGCGGCACGCTTGAATCCGACGATACGATCGTGACGCTGCTGAACCGCGGCGACGATCCCGCACAGGTGAAGCTCAGCGAATTGGATCTGGGAACCGGCCGCGCATCGTTAGTGAGCCTCTCCGGCACCGAAACGCCTTTGGCAGAGGTCTTTTCCATGCCCCCACACTCAGCGCGCCTCGTCAGACTCCGCCGTTAAGCTTCTCTCTATCTCTGAGAAAAATTCAGTGGGGCGCGGAATCGCGACGGCCTCTCCCGATGGGCGGCTGCAGCCTTGCTGCAGCCGCGAGAGAGGCTATTCACGCTGCGGCGATCTCGATGACACTCGCGCCCGGGCCGACGTGCAGCACAGCGCGCGATTGCTCAGCGGAGGCGCCGCGCTTTTCGTAGTAGCCACGATCGAGCTCGGCGATCACGCGTGGAGCGTCGTCAGTACGGCAGAGTGCGACGATCGAGCCGCCGAAGCCGGCTCCCGTCAGGCGCGCGCCGAGCGCGCCGCCGCGCCGCGCGCATTCTACGAGCGCGTCGAGCGCGGGCGTGCTGCACTCATAGTCGTCAGCAAGGCTCGCGTGCGAGGCATTCATCAGCGCGCCCATCTCGTCGAGGCGGCCAGTTTGGAGCGCCACGACCGCGCGCATCACTCGCGACGTTTCGCCGAGCACGTGACGCGCCCGGGCGAGAATTTTCAGAGGCCGCATCGGATCAAGAGCGATGCGGGCGGGACCTTCGCCGAGCAGTTGGTTCGAAAGCGTGTCGCGCGAGGAACCGAGGATTCGCGCTGCATCGGTGAGATCGGCGCCGAGCTCCGCACGTGCGGTGTCACTCAAAACGCGGACCAGCTCGCTGAAGTCGAATAACTTGACGCTCTTCACGACGTCGCC
>Ga0335073_10001376_pt1 | contig 32356 bp, 23 predicted proteins | sample Lox_Sample_22_FD_207093 | JGI IMG/M metagenome (GOLD analysis project Ga0335073, IMG submission 207093) | Soil microbial communities from Loxahatchee National Wildlife Refuge, Florida, United States - Lox_Sample_2.2 | ecosystem: Environmental > Terrestrial > Soil > Wetlands | place: USA... | reverse complement strand
CTCCGAGTAGTCCGCGATGACCTGCTGGAGCTCGCCTACCCGCTTGCTGTTGACCAACTGGTTGCGGTCGTCGATCAGGTAGAAGCGCCGGTTCTCCCGGACCCCATCGGGCCCGAGCTCGACGGAATCGACCTGGCGCAGGCGGGTGGCCTTCACCGCCGTGACGGCGAGCCCGGTGACCGCCGGCATCTTCAGGCAGCCGCCTGCTCGGCCCAGTCGCGATAGAGCCGGTAGTAGCGGCCCTGCGCCTCGAGCAGCTCGTCGTGGGTCCCGTCCTCGACCACCTGTCCGTGCTCGAGCACGAGGATCCGCCCGGCGTGGCGGATCGTCGACAGACGATGCGCGATCACGATCGCGGTCCGGCCCGCGACCAGTCGTCGCAGCCCCTGCTCGATCAGGCTTTCGGTGTGCACGTCGACGTTCGAGGTTGCCTCATCGAGCACAAGTATGCGGGGGTCGGCGACCAGAGCGCGGGCAAACGCGACCAGCTGGCGCTGTCCGGCCGACAGCTGGACGCCGCGCTCGCCGATCTGCGAGTCGTAGCCGTCCTCGAGTTCGGTGATGAACCCGTGCGCGCCGACAGCGCGAGCCGCGGCCTGGAGCTCCTCGTCCGTGGCGCCAGGTCGGCCGAACGCGATGTTCTCGCGGATCGTGCCGCTGAACAGGAATCCCTCCTGGGGGACGATCCCCATCTGCGACCGGAGCGACTGCGCGGTGACGGTGCGCAGGTCGTGCCCGTCGACGAGCACGGCGCCGCTGGTCGGGTCGTAGAACCGCGACACGAGCTTCGCGAACGTGGATTTGCCGGCGCCGGTCTCGCCGACCAGCGCCACGGTCTGGCCGGGCGGGATCACGAGGTCGACGTCGCGCAGCGCCCATCCGTCGGCGTCACCGTCACGGCCGCCGTACCGGAACGAGATGTCGTCGAAAGTGATCTCGCCTCGGATCGTCGGCAGGGGCGTCGCGTCGGTCGCGTCGGCCAGATCGGGCTGCTCGTCGAGCAGATCGAAGATCTTGTCGAGCGCTGCCATTCCCGACTGATATGTCGTGTACAGCTGCGACAGGTTCTGGATCGGGTCGAAGAAGTTGTTCAGCGCCGCGATGAACGCGAACACCACGCCGGTCGACGTGTGGCCGTTGATCGCCTCGATCCCGCCGATCACGAGGATCTCGACCGTCACCAGCGCGGACAGGAACTCAACCCCGGGGAAGTACACGGCGTTGAGCTTGACCGTGGTCATGTTGGCATCCCGGTTCTCGTCGTTGAGCTCGCGGAAGCGCTGGATGTGCGCGCGCTCCTGCCCGAAGGCGCGGACGACGCGGATCCCGGACAGGGTCTCCTGTAGGTAACCGGTGATCGAGGCGATCTTCTCGCGGGTGAGGCGGTAGGCGTCGGCCGATGCGATCCGGAACGCGAACGCGCCCACCGCCAGGATCGGCAGCACGAGAAACGTGAGCAGCGCCAGGTGCGGATCGAGCACGAACAGGATCACGACCACGCCGATCAGCGTCAGACCGGACTGGATCAGAGTGGCGAGCCCGTCCTCGACGAGCTGATCGAGCGCCTCGACGTCGTTCGTGAGCCGCGAGATGATCACCCCGGTCCGGTTGCGCGAGTAGAAGCCGATCGACAGCTTCTGAAGGTGGGTGAACAGGCGGACGCGGAGGTCCTGAAGGGCCCGCTGGCCGACCCAGCCGACGAGATACGTCTGCGCGTACGAGGCGACCGCGTAGACCACCGCCGACAGCAGGAACAACCCGACGATCACGTCGAGCGCACCCACGTCATGGCGCTGGATCCCCTGGTCGATCGCCGCCTTGGCCAGCGGCGCGGGCGCGAGCGCGGCGGCCGTGGCGGCCACCAGCGACAGGAACATCGCGAGCACGCGCCACTTGTATGGCGCAAGCAGCTCGACCAGGCCGCGGACCTTGCGACCCCGGCCGCGGGACTGCTCGATGCGGCGGCGGATGTCGTCGATGCGACTCACAGTCCCACCGCCCCGAGCGCCTTGCGCGTCATGAACACCTGGTCGGGCATGCCCTTCTCGACGATCTCCCGGTAGAGCGGGGACTCGTCGAGCAGATCGTCGTGGCTGCCGTGAGCGACAACCCGGCCGCGCTCGAGCACGACGATCTCGTCGGCGAGCGCGATCGTCGAGAGACGGTGCGCGATCACGAACGTCGTCCTCCCGGCCATGACCTCGCCGAGCGCCTGCTTGATCTCCTGCTCGGTCGAAGCGTCGACCGACGACGTGGCGTCGTCGAGCACCAGGATCCGGGGATCGGCGAGGACCGCCCGCGCAATCGCGATCCGCTGCCGCTGGCCGCCCGACAGGGTCAGTCCGCGCTCGCCCACCATCGTGTCGTAGCCCTTGGGGAGCTTCTCGATGAAGTTCGCGGCCTGGGCGACCTCGGCGGCCCGCTCGACCTCCGCGCGGGTCGCGTCGGGCCGCGCGTACGCGATGTTGTCGTGGATCGTCGCCGAGAACAGGAACGGCTCGTCGGTGACGATCGCGATCGCCTTGCGCAGGCTGTGCAGGTCGACCGCGCGCACATCGGCGCCGTCGATCCGGACCGAGCCCTCGGTGGCCTCGTACAGCCGCGGCAAGAGCGATACCAGCGCAGTCTTACCAGCGCCCATCGCGCCCACTAACGCCACCGTGCGGCCGGGCTCGATCTCGAGGTCGATGTTCTTGAGTGCGGGCTGGGCGGCGCCGTCGAAGGTCAGGCTGACGTCGCGCAGCGACACCCGGCCGGGACCCTCGGGCAGCGCCGGCGCGTTCTCGGGGCTCGTGATCCGCGGGGCGCGGTCGAGCACCTGGAAGATGCGAGCGCCCGACGCGGTCGCGCGCTGGGCCGCGCTGAGCATGTAGCCGAGCGTCCGCATGGGGGAGATCAGCATCAAGAGGTAGGCGTAGAACGCGGTGAACTGGCCAAGCGTCAGCGAGTGGTGGATCACGTCGCGCCCACCCACGAGCAGGATCAGGGCCAGGCCCAGGTTCGGGAGGAAGCTGATCAGCGGCGTGTACCGAGCCTGGATCTTGGTCGCGTACATCTGCTGGTCGAACACTCGCGTGACCGAGTGCTCGAAGCGGTCGAGCTGCCGCTCCTCCTGGGCGAACGCCTTGACGACACGGACGCCGGAGACGTTCTCCTCGGCCTCCGCGGTCAACTCGGCGATGCGCTGCTGCGCCTCCTGGAGCGCGGGCCGCGAGCGGCGGCCGTACATCCAGGCGATCACGACCACGAACGGAACCGGCGCCAGCGCCAGCGCCGCCAGCGGCGGCTGGAGCGCGAACATCGCGATCGCGGCGAGCCCGATCGTCAGGATCGACTGGGCGATGAAGATCAGGCCGTAGCCGAGGAAGAACCGGACCGACTGGAGGTCGACGGTGGCGCGCGACATCAGCTGGCCCGTCTGCTGGCGGTCGAAGAACGCCAGCTCGAGCGCCTGGAGCGCGCCGTACAGCCGGTCGCGGAGGTCGACCTCCACGGCCAGCGAGACCTTGCCCGCGACCATGCGCCGCGACGCGCTCAGCGCCAGCCGCGCCAGGCCGGCCCCGATGATGATCGCCGCCCACACGACCAGCTGATCCTTGTGGCCCTTGCTGACCGAGTCGATCGCACGTCCCGTCAGGTACGGGATCAGGACCGTCGTCCCCATCGCGCCAAAGGCGAGTCCGAACGCCCACGCGACTGCGCGCCGATAGGGGCGCAAGAAGCCGAGTAGTCGTCGGAAGATAAGCATACTATACAAAGTATAGTAGGTCGGTTGAGTCGGGGCGCGCACGCCGAGCCGCCGCCGGAAAGCCTGCCTAGCACGGCAATCGAGCCGCCCAGCCGGATCCTGCCGTGTCGCCCGTGATTATCGTGCGTGGCTCGGCGAGGTCGGCCGCGCCGGCGCCGATTGCCGGGTTGTGCGACCTGCGTCGTCTGCCATTCGGGGCGCGTTCGTTCGACCGTGGCAGACCGCGCACGCCCCACGTGCCCTGTCTGCCAGGGTCGTGCCCGGCGCCGTCGATTGTCACGTCTCGCATGCCCTGGACGCGGTGGCGGGGCCGTGCCGACCTCCAGCAACCTGCACCACACGACAATCGAGCCGTTCCGCGCGGACGGTGGCATGTGGTGCACGCCCCCACATGCACCACACGTCACGGTCTCGCCGAAGCGCGTCGAATGACGCGTCATGCAGGTCGGATCCGCGAGCCGCTAGCTCACACGGTGGTCGTCGCGGCGCAGCGCGTTGGTGAACCGCTTGGGCACGGCGGCGTCGTCGCCCTCCTCCCACAGCGTGATCACGACCAGCTCGGCCGGGCCCTCGGGACGGCACACGTAGACGAGGTCGCGGCGCTCGAGATCGCGCACGAGAAGCGCGCCGGCGGACCCGGGCTCGACCCGGCCGGCGGCGTGCGCGCGAGCGACGCGCGAGGCGATCTCGGTCTTCTCGTCGAGCGTTCCGCGGACGCGCTGGCGGAAGCGTTCGGCGGCGTGGTCGGTGACGGCAACGAGCATCGGAACGGAAGCGACGATAGCCCGCGCGACGGTTCGAACTTGAAGCTCGGTACGCGTACTAGTTAGATCTCGGCCCATGCACCTCGTGCGGGAGCGAGAGCGCATAGTCGCGGCTGCGCGCCGTCTTGCCGACGGCGGCCAGGTTGCCGGCACCGCCGGCAACCTGTCCGAGCGCGCCGGCGACCTGGTTGCGGTCACCCCGACGGGGGGAGCGCTCGACAGTCTCACCCCCGAGCAGGTGGCGGTCGTCGACCTCGCCGGCGACCAGGTCGACGGCGATTTGCGCCCGACCTCCGAGCTCGGGCTCCACCTCGGCGTCTACCGGCGCTACGGCGCCGGCGCGGTCGTGCACACGCACCCTCCTTACGCGACCGCGGTGGCGTGCGTGCTCGACGAGTTGCCGGTCGTGCACTACCAGATGCTGGCTCTGGGCGGACCGGTGCGCGTCGCGCCGTACGAGACGTTTGGGAGCGCGGAGCTCGCCGACGCGGTGCTCGACGCGCTCGAGGACCGCGCCGCCGCGCTGATGGCGAGCCATGGCGCGATCGCCCACGGGCCGGACCTCGACGTCGCGATGGCGCAATCGTCGCTGCTCGAGTGGGCGTGCGCGCTGTACTGGCGGGCGGCCGCGATCGGCGAGCCGCGCGTGCTCGACGAACGGCAGCTCACCGCGGTCGTCAACGCGGTCGTCGAGCGCGGCTACGGGACCACTCAGAAGCGGACCGGGTGAACGCCCAGATGAACGTGATCACGCTCGGCGTGCACGTCGTCGACGTGCTCGTCCGCCCCGTGGAGGCGATCCCGGAGGGCCAGGGCGGCCAGCTCGTGGAGCAGATCCGGATCAGCCCGGCCGGGTCCGCCGGCGGCACCGCGGTGACGCTGGCGAAGCTCGGCGCGAATGTCCGCAGCGCCGGCGCGATCGGCGACGACGAGCTCGCGGACGTGCTGCTCGAGCTGCTCCGCCGGTTCGGCGTCGACGCCTCGTTGCTCGTCCGCCGCGAGGGCATCCAAACCTCGGCGAGCGTGCTGCCGATCCGGCCCGACGGATCACGGCCCGCCTTCCACGTCATCGGCGCGAACGGCACCTACACCGCGGCCGACGCGCCGCGGGACGCGATCGCCGGCTGCGGATATCTCCACCTCGGCGCGCCCGAGTTCATGGGCGGCGAGGAGGCGGCGAAGATCCTGTCGTTCGCCCGTGAACACGGAGTCGTGACCTCGGCCGACATCCTCGCGCCCGGCGAGCAGGCGGCCGCGATCCTCGACTGGATCGCGCCGGCGTTCCCGTACCTCGACTACCTGCTCCCCAACGACGAGCAGGTGCTCGCGCTCAGCGGCGAGCAGGACCTGGGGGAGGGCTGCCGGGCGCTTCTCAACCACGGGATCGGCTGCGTGGCGGCGACATGCGGCGCCGACGGTGCGGTCGTGGTGGACGCGGACGGCGCACAGCGTGTTCCGGCGTTCGCGGTCGACGTAGTCGACACCACCGGCTGCGGCGACGCGTTCTCGGCGGGCTTTCTCAGGGCGCTCGCGCTTGGGCGCACGCGCGAGGACGCGGCCGTGCTCGGGTGCGCGGCCGCGGCGCTCGTGGCCCAGGGACTCGGCTCCGACCACGGCGACTTCGACCTGGTGGCGGCCGACGCATTCATCAACCACTCGAACAAGGCGGTCTCGAGATGAACGACGAGAAGCACCCGATCACGCGGCGACGGTTCGTCGCGGGCACGCTGGCGACCGGCGCGACAGCGGCGTGGCCGGCGGCCGCCGAGGCGGCCAAGCGAAAGCACAAACGGAAGGCGAAGCCCAAGCACCCGCACAAGACCAAGGCGAACAGCGCCAAGGCCGACGTGGTCGTGGTCGGCGCCGGCTTCGCCGGGCTGACGGCTGCCCGGCTGATCGCGAGCCAGGGTCACTCGGTGACGGTGCTCGAGGCGCGAGACCGCGTCGGCGGGCGGGCGTGGAATCACGACCTCGGCGGCGGGCAGGTCTCCGAGCGCGGCGCGACGTTCGTCGGGCCGACCCAGGACCACATCCTTGCGCTCGCGAGCGCCGTCGGCGTGGGCACGTTCGACACCTACGACACCGGCGAGGACCTGTACGTCAACAACGTCGACAACCCGCTGGGCCTGATCGGCCCGATGCGCTACAGCGACACCGGCCCGCTCGGCACCGCGCCACCGGACCCGACGATTGCCGCCGAGCTCGTCGAGGTCGTCCAGCAGCTCGATCAGATGTCGACGCAGGTCCCCGTCGACGCGCCGTGGACGGCGGCGAGCGCCGCCAGCTGGGACGGCCAGACGCTCCAGAGCTGGATCGACGCCAACAGCGTCACGCCCCGCTTCAAGGCGCTCGTCCCCGCCGCCACGCGGCCGATCTTCGGCGCCGAGCCCCGCGAGCTCTCGCTCCTGTTCGTGCTGTTCTACATCGCGGCGTCGGGCAACGAGCAGAACCCCGGCACCTTCGAGCGCAACTTCGACACTCGCAACGGGGCGCAGCAGTCGCGCTTCGTCGGCGGCACGCAGTTGGTCGCGGAGCGCGTCGCGGCGGCGCTCGGCGACAGCGTGCAGCTGAGCTCTCCCGTCGAGCGGATCGTGCAGAACAAGGCTGGCGTGGTGGTCCACACGGGACAGCGCGCGATCACTGCCAAGCGCGTGATCGTGGCCACCCCGCCCGTGCTGGCCGGGCGGATCCAGTACGAGCCGGGACTGCCGTTCGCGCGCGACCAGCTCATTCAGCGCTATCCGCAGGGCACGCTGACGAAGGTCGCCGCGGTCTACCCGACGCCGTTCTGGCGCAGCAACGGGCTCACCGGCGCGGCGCTCGACACCGGTGGACCGGTGAGCGCCTCATTCGACGACTCGCCACCGTCGGGTTCGCCGGGCGTCCTGTTCGGGTTCGTCGGCGGCGACAACGCGCGCAGCTACAACGCGATGTCGCCCGCGGATCGTCAGGCGGCGGTGATCAAGCAGTACGTCAGCTGGTTTGGCTCGCAGGCCGCCAACCCGATCGCGTACTTCGACACCAACTGGTCCGACGAGGTCTGGACCCGCGGCTGCCCGGTCGGGATCCCGTCGCTCGGCACGCTCCTCGCCTACGGTCCGCAGATCCGCCAGCCGGTGGGCGGGATCCACTGGGCCGGCACCGAGACCTCCACGTACTGGAACGGGTACATGGACGGCGCGGTCCGTTCCGGCGAGCGCGCGGCCGCGGAGGTTCTCTCTGGGCTGTAGGGTCCCGCCGGCGATATGACGACCGTCCGGGAAGCCACGCTCGAGTTGTTCCGCGCCCACGGGATGACCACGATCTTCGGGAATCCGGGATCGACGGAGCTCCCGATGCTGCAGGATCTTCCGGGCGATTTCAGGTACGTGCTCGGCCTCCAGGAGCTCGTGGTCGTCGGGATGGCCGACGGCTACGCGCAGGCGAGCGGTAGGCCGACGCACGTGAACCTGCACACCGCGCCTGGCGTCGGCAACGCCGTTGGCGGGATCGGCAACGCGAAGGCCAACAAGGCGCCGCTGGTGATCACCGCCGGGCAGCAGGTCCGGGCGCAGGTCACGATGGAGGCGCTGCTGACGAACCGCGACGCCACCGTCGGCCCGCAGCCGTATGTGAAATGGAGCCACGAGCCGCCCCGCGCCCAGGACGTGCCGGGTGCGATCGCGCGGGCGATCCACCACGCCACGCTGCCGCCGCGAGGCCCCGCGTTCGTATCGATCCCGATGGATGACTGGGACGCCGAGGCCGACGAAGATCGCGCCGGCAACGCTCTGCGCCGCGTGGTCAGCGGCCGCGCCGTGCCCGATCCGGCCGAGCTCGCGCAGCTCGCCGCCGTGCTCGAGTCGGCTCGCAACCCGGTGCTCGTCGCGGGCCCCGACGTCGACGCCAGTGGCGGCTGGCAGGCCGCGGTGGCGCTCGCCGAGAAGCAGCGCCTGCCGGTGTGGGCGTCACCCGGCACCGCGAGCAGCCGGCTCGGCTTCCCGGAGAACCACCCGAACTTCGCCGGCGTGCTGCTACCGGCGATCGGCCCGCTGGCACAGACGCTCAACGGACACGACCTGATCCTCGTCGTCGGCACTTACGTGTTCCCGTACTACCCGTACATCCCGGGCCCGCTGCTTCCGGAGGGCGCCGCGCTGATCGCGATCACGAGCGATCCCGACGAGGCCGCGCGCGCGCCGATGGGCGACGCGATCGTCGGCGACGTCGGCCTCGCGCTCCAGGCGCTGGTCGAGCTGGTCGGCACCTCGGACCGCAACGGCCCCGAGCCGCGTCCCGCGCCACCTGATCCGCCCGACGCCGACCCGATGAGCGGCTCGGCAGCGATGGCCGCGCTCGCCGACGTGTGGCCCGACGGCGGGATCGCCGTCGCCGAGGCGCCGTCTAGCGCGTCCGCACTGCGCAACCGGTTGCGCCTCTCGCAACCCGGGAGCTACTACCAGAGCGCTAGCGGCGGGCTCGGCTTCGGGATCTGCGCCGCGGTCGGGGTTCAGCTGGCGGAGCCCGGGCGGCCGGTGGTTTGCGTCGTGGGCGAGGGCTCGGCGCAGTACGGGATCACCGTTCTGTGGACCGCGGCCGCGTACAACGTGCCGGTCACGTTCCTCGTGCTCCGCAACGCCGAGTACATGATCCTCAAGTGGTTCTCGGAGCTCGAGCAGGTCGGTGGCATCCCGGGCCTCGAGCTTCCCGGGCTCGACACGGCCGCGGTGGCGCGCGCCTACGGGGTGCCGGCCGAGACGGTCTCGAGCCGCGATGAGCTCGCCGAAGCGCTCCACAACGCGATCGCGGCGGACGACGGTCCCCGTCTGGTCGAGGCGCGCGTCGCGTCCGGGATGTGGTTCGAGTAGCGACCGTTCAGCGATGGACGGTCGCCGGCGAGGGGCGGACCTGTGCAGCCTCCTTGTCCTGCTCTGACTGCTCGCGGTCCTCGACACGGTCGACCTGGTCGCACAGCAGTGTCCACGCGGTCAGGTCGTCCTTGCCGCGGTAGCGGTCGCGGCGCTGGAGGAACGCCCATGCCTCGCTGCGGAGGTCGGCGGCAGCGAGCCCGCGGCGGGTGGAGCGCTGTGACGGCTTCAGCCACTGGCTGATGCTCTGGAGGAAGCCGACGACGAGTCCAAACGAGATCGCCCATGCCTTCGGCGCATCTAGCGCGGCGGCCAGCGACGCGCCGATTCCGGCGAGGATCGAGGTCAGGTTCAGGAAGTTGTCGAGCACCGCGTAGCCGCGGTTCATCCGCTCGTACGTCTTCATCGGTCCGATGAACCGGTGCGCGAGGAACGCGCGCTGGATCTCGAGCTGGTCGAGCGCGTGGGCATGGTCTCCCCAGGCGACCTCCGCGAGTCGGCGCTCGATCAGCCGCGCGATGTCCTGGGCCTCGCCGCTCAGCTGCTCGCGCATCCCGAGCGCCTCGAGCAGGGCGTCGACCTCTCCGGTGCCGGCCCGCATCAAGCGGGTGACGACGCTCTCGTTCCTGTCCGTGTCGGAGCCGGCCGCTGTGACGGGCCCGGCTGCCTGTGCATCGTCCTGCATACTCGCGTGCCCTCCCTCCGAGGTGGCGCCCCCGCTACAAACCGTAGTCGGTCCTGAGCCAACCGTAAACCCCACATGGGGCGTGGGCGGGGCCGCTCCCTCACCGGGCGCCGCCCACGCCCCCGGGCGGGCGGACTACAAACCTTGGAGCGCGGGAACGCCGAGCACCTGGTTGACGATGTTCACCAGCCCCGACGGCTCCTGTCCGGACACCGGGGTTCGGTTCAGCAGGTTCGAGACCGAGCACAGGAGGTTGCCGAGCAGGTGGCCGGCTCCTGGCACTGCGGTGACGTCGAGCACGACCTGATTGAGGCTCACGTTCAATCCCAGAGGGTTCAGGTTGAGCGGCCCGAGCACGAGATGCACGACCGGGCATGTCACGGCGGCGGACTTCGCCATGCCGGGGATCGTCGACTGCTGCACCGACGCAAGAATCGCGACGTTCGAGCGCGAAATCCTGCGCCCGCCGATCCTGCCGACCGGCGCGCCGATCGCATGCGTCTTGCCGTTGTGCGTCACGGACCGGGCGACGGCGTAATGACCGGTGAACTGCTTGCCGTTGCGGGTCGTCCCCGACACCGGGATGTGAGACATGGACGTCGCGTTGATCGGAGCCGGGGCACTCTTCTGAGCGTCCGCGGCGACTGGCCGAATCAGGTCGGGGGTCCGGCGCTTGGTCGGATGAATGCAGGTGCAACGGGGCGCTCGCTGGCGCGGAACAAGCCGCGCCGACGAGCGCCTGGACCTCCCTCGACTCCTCTTACCTCCTTCGTGCGCCACAAGTCGCCTACCCGGTGACTTGAGCAGCAACTCCCGTGTCTGGACGGATGTACGACACCGTCAATTGCGGGTCACCGTGAAAGCGTCAATACAGAGTTACGGACCCGTGACCACACGAAGTCACGGGTCACTATTCACGGAAAACTAGAGGTTCACTGCAACGTACTTCGTCTCGAGGTACTCCTCCATGCCCTCGTAGCCGCCCTCGCGGCCGAAGCCCGATTGCTTGATGCCGCCGAACGGTGCGCCGGCATTGGACACCATGCCCTGGTTCAGTCCGACCATGCCGGTCTCGAGCCGCTCGACGACGCGGAGCGCGCGCTTGAGGTTGTTGGTGAAGACGTACGCGACGAGGCCGTACTCGGTGTTGTTGGCGGCCGCGATCGCCTCGTCCTCGTCGCCGAATCCCATCACGGGAGCCACAGGGCCGAAGATCTCCTCCTGGAGCAGGTTCGCGTCGTCGGGGACATCGGTGAGCACCGTCGGGTCGAAGAAGTAGCCCGCTCCATCGCGGGCGTGGCCGCCGACGACCGCCTTGGCGCCGCGGCCGATCGCGTCCTCCACCAGTTCGGCGACCTTGCTGCGCTGGCTGCCATCGATCAGCGGTCCGACCTGCACGCCCTCCTCGGTACCGCGGCCGACCTTCATCGCGCCCATCTTCTCGGCGAGCTTCTCAGCGAACTGGTCGGCGACCGAGGCGGCGACGTGGAAGCGGTTGGCGGCGGTGCAGGCCTCGCCGATGTTGCGCATCTTCGCGACGAGCGCACCGGCCACGGCAGCGTCGATGTCGGCGTCGTCGAACACGATGAACGGCGCGTTGCCGCCGAGCTCCATCGACAAGCGCAGGAGCGTCTGCGAGGCCTGTCCCATCAGCGTCCGCCCGACCTCGGTGGAGCCGGTGAACGAGAGCTTCCGCAGTCGCCGATCGGCGATCAGCGGCGCCATCGTCTCGCCCGAGGAGGAGGCGGTGACGAGATTGACGACGCCTCCGGGGAGGCCGACCTCCTCGAGGATCTTGACGAGCATCAGCATCGACAGCGGCGTCTGCTGGGCGGGCTTCACGACCATCGTGCAGCCGGCGGCGATCGCGGGGCCGATCTTGCGGGTGCCCATCGCGAGCGGGAAGTTCCACGGCGTGATCAGCAGGCACGGTCCGACCGGCTGCTTCATCGTCAGCACGCGGCCCTGACCGTTCGAGTTCACCGAGTAGCGCCCGTCGATCCGGACCGACTCCTCGGAGAACCAGCGGAAGAACTCGGCGGCGTAGGCGATCTCGGCCTTCGACTCGGCGAGCGGCTTGCCCATCTCGAGCGTCATGAGGAGCGCGAGGTCGTCCGCGCGGGCGGTGATCGCCTCGAACGCGCGCCGGAGGATCTCGCCGCGCTCGCGCGGCGCGTGCGCGGCCCAATCGGGTCCGGCATCGACGGCGGCAGTCAGCGCGGCCTTGGCGTCATCGGTGGAGGCGTCGGCGACCTCGGTCAGGGACTCGCCGGTCGAGGGATCCTCGACGGACAGCGTGCCCTTTGATCCGTCGCGCCACTCGCCGCCGATGTACAGCTGCTTGGGGACTTCGTCAACGATTTTCTGTTCGGCTGGGGCTGTGATCGTGCTCATGTACCCAACCTACCACCGGGGAAAGAAAAGTCCCGGCGGGCACAAGACCCGCCGGGACTTTCAGCGCTGCGTTGCCAGCTGGGGAAGCCTCTAGTTACGCGGCCTGGCGCACCGGGGCCGGCTCGAGCGCGATGCCCAACACCTCGTCGACAGTCATCGCGAAGTGGAAGTTCATCGCGTCGCGCACCTCCTGCGGCACGTCGTCCAGGTCGCCCCGGTTACGCTCGGGCAGAACCACGTCGGTCAATCCCGCCGCGTGCGCGGCCAGCACCTTCTGCTTGACGCCGCCGATCGGCAGCACCCGGCCCTGAAGGGTGACCTCTCCGGTCATGCCGACGGTGTGGCGCACCGGCCTGCCGCTGAGCAGCGAGGTCAGCGCAGTCACCATCGTTACGCCCGCGCTCGGGCCGTCCTTGGGGATGGCGCCGGCCGGCACGTGCACGTGGAACGAGCGATCCTCGAAGGCCGACGGCTCGATCTCGAGCTCGGGGGCATGGCCACGGACGTAGGAGAGAGCGATCTGCGCCGACTCCTTCATCACGTCGCCGAGCTGGCCCGTGAGGGTCAGACCGGGCGAACCCTGCATTCCGGTGGCCTCGATGAACAACACGTCGCCGCCGGTGCCGGTCACGGCCAGGCCGGTCGCGACGCCGGGGACAGCAGTGCGGATCGCCGACTCCTGGAAGTGGCGCTGACGGCCGAGCGCATCGCGGACCGCGTCGACGTCGATGACGACGGGGGCCTGCGCCTGACCCGAGGCGATCTTGGTCGCGGTCTTCCGCAGCAGCGTGCCGAGCTCGCGCTCGAGCTGGCGGACGCCGGCCTCGCGCGTGTACTCGCTCGCCACCGTGCCCAGGAGCTCATCCGAGATCTCGACCTCGTCGGCCCGCAGGCCGTTGCGCTCCAACTGGCGCGGCCACAGGTACCCGCGAGCGATCGCGACCTTCTCCGAGCTCGTGTACCCGTCGAACCGAATGACCTCCATCCGGTCGAGCAGCGGGCCCGGGATCGTGTCGGCCACGTTGGCCGTCGCGATGAACATCACATTGCTCAGGTCGAGCTCCACGTCCAGGTAGTGGTCGCGGAAGCTGTGGTTCTGTGCCGGGTCCAGGACCTCGAGCAGGGCCGAGCTCGGGTCGCCGCGCCAGTCGGCGCCGACCTTGTCGACCTCGTCGAGCATGATCACCGGGTTCATCGTGTCGGCGTCCCGCAGCGCGCGCACCAGCCGCCCCGGGAGGGCGCCGATGTACGTGCGCCGGTGACCGCGGATCTCGGCCTCGTCGCGGACGCCGCCGAGCGACATCCGGACGAACTCGCGTCCGGTGGCGCGGGCGATCGACTCGCCGATCGAGGTCTTGCCGGTCCCGGGAGGACCGATCAGCGTGAGGATCGCGCCGGAGCGCTTGTCCTCGGTGATGCCGCGCTCCTGGCGGAGCTTCTTCACCGCGATGTACTCGACGATCCGGTCCTTGACGTCCTCCAGGCCCGCGTGGTCGGCGTCCAACACCTCACGCGCATGCTCGGGATCGAGACGTTCGTCGGAGCGCTTGCTCCACGGCACGGCGATCAGCCAGTCGAGATAGGTCCGGATGACCGTGGACTCGGCGCTCTGCTCGCCCATCCGCTCGAGACGGCCGAGCTCCTTGTCGGCCTGCTCGCGGACGGCCTCGGGCATGCCGGCCTCCTCGATCTTGGTCCGGTACTCCTCGACGACCGACGCGTCGTCCTCGCCGAGCTCCTTGCGGATCGACTCCATCTGCTTGCGCAGGAAGTAGTCGCGCTGCTGCTTCTCCGCGCCCGACTCGACGTCGTCGCGGATCCGCTTGCGGACCTGAAGCTCGGCAAGCCGCTCGCGCTGCATCGACAGCGCGAGCTCGAGCCGCTCGGTGACGTCGAGCGTCTGGAGCAGCTTGACCTTGTTCTCGTAGCTGAGGTCCGGCGAGTAGCCGCCCGTATCGGCGAGCGCGCCGGGCTCGGTGATGCCCCGCAGGAACGAGGAAACGCGTGAGTCGGCACCGCGCAGCTCGAGGATCTCCTCGACGACCGCGCGATACTCGCGCTCCAGGTTGCGGGTCTTGCCGTCGACCGGGACGGGATCGGGGGTCTCCTCGACCTCGACATACAGCCGGCCGTCGGGCGCGGTATTGGCGGCGCCGGCGACTCCACGATGGAGTCCCTGAAGGGCGACCGCGCGAGCGCCACCGGGCAGACGGACGCGGTCGACGACCTCGGCGACCGTGCCCACGTTGGCAAATTCAGTTTCGTGTCTCGGAACGAGCAGGACTCGCTCCTCCTCGCCGGCGTCGACCGCGAGCGTGAGCGACATACCCGGGAAGGCCACGACGTCGTCGAGTGGGATCAATAGAAGGCGACTAGACATCTGTAAGGGCGTTCGCTTTCGATAGTTGCTTACTCAAGATAAGTAAAGGATATCACCTGAGAGAGCGGCCTCGGAGCACGATCTTAGTCGGGGCGGCTGAGATCTTTTCGGGGTTCTGGGAGGTTTCTGGGTCGACGATCGCTGGCCGGATCTGGAAACATGCGCGCGATGCCAGAACACCGTAATCCGGCCGAAGACGCTGCCCACGACGTGCTGGCCGCGGAGGCGTTCGCGATGCCGTCGGCCGACCCGTCGCTGCGCCACAAGCCGATCACGCTGCCCGACGATCCGAGCGGGATCGCCGAGGCCCACGACGTGCTCGCCGCCGAGGAGTTCGCGATGCCGGCGGGCCGCGGCCCGTCGGAGGGGTCCGGTGGCGGCCCGCTCGCGCTCGCGACCCAGGCGGCCTCGCCGAAGCGGGTCGGGGTCGCCGCCGCCGTGGGGCTGCTCGTGACGCTCGTCCTGCGTCGCCGGCGCCGGCGGCGCTAGGCGTTCGACCGCGCCGCGCGCTTCCGCGGAGGCATCAGATCTGTGATCGTGCCCTCGGCCATCTCGGCCGCGAACCCGATCGTCTCGGTCAGCGTCGGGTGCGGGTGGATCGTTAGCGCAATGTCCTCGGCGTCAGACCCCATCTCGAGTGCGTGCACGGTCTCGGCGATCAGCTCGCCGGCGTTGACGCCGACGATCCCGGCGCCGAGCAGCCGGCGCGAGCGCGGCTCGAACAGCAGCTTGGTCATACCCTCGTCGCGTCCCAGCGACAGTGCCCGTCCGGATGCGGCCCAGGGGAAGACGGCCTTCTCGTACTCGATCCCGCCGGCGCGGGCCTCGGTCTCGGTCAGGCCCATCCACGCCACCTCGGGGTCCGTGTAGGCGACGGACGGGATCGTCCGAGGATCGAACTCGGCGCCGGGAACGCCCGCGATGACCTCGGCCGCGACCTTGCCCTCGTGCGATGCCTTGTGGGCGAGCATCGGGCCGCCGACGACGTCGCCGATCGCGTAGATGTTCGGGACGTTGGTCCGCATCTGCCGGTCGACGGGGATGAACCCCACGTCGTCAACGGTCACGCCCGCCGCCGGCGCGCCGGCGGCCCGCCCGTTGGGCCGGCGCCCGATCGCGACCAGGATCCCGTCGAACCGCTTGGACTCGCCATTCGAGAGCGTCACCTCGAGGTGCTTCTCGGAAGCCTCGACCGATTCGACCTTGGTGCCGAGGAGAATCTCCTCGTAGCGCCCTGAGATCCGCTTGTGGAGAGGCTTCACCAGGTCGGGGTCGCATCCCGGGATCAGCTGATCGAGCAGCTCGACCATCGTGACCTTCGACCCGAGGGCGTCGTACACCGTCGCCATCTCGAGCCCGATGATCCCGCAGCCGACCACCAGCAGCCGCTTCGGAATCGACGGCAGCTCCAGCGCGCCGGTCGACGAAAAGATCCGCTCGTCGTCCGGGAGCCCGGGGATCATCGCGGCCTCCGAGCCGGAGGCGATGATGCAGTTGTCGAACGTGATCGTGCGATCGCCGACCGAGACGGTGTTCGGTCCCTCGAGCAACGCCTCGCCCGTGACCACCTCGATCTTCCGCTGCTTTGCCAGACCGGCTAGCCCGCCGGTCAACCGCGAAACGACCGACTCCTTCCACTCGCGCAGCGAATCGACGTCGATCTTGGGCTTCGAGAACTTGATCCCGTGCTCGCCCATCTCCGCGGCCTCGGACACGACGCGGGCGGCGTGCAGCAGCGCCTTCGACGGAATGCACCCGACGTTCAGGCACACCCCGCCGAGCGTGTCGTAGCGCTCAATCAGCACGGTCTTCAGCCCGAGGTCGGCGGCGCGGAAGGCGGCCGTGTAGCCGCCGGGGCCGGACCCGATCACGACCACCTGAGCGTCGTGGTCGGCGCCGGCGCCGTTCGACGAAGCCGGTGGGGGAGGGGCGGGCTGGCGCTCGACCGGCGCCTTCGTCTCGCTCTCGGCGGGCGCCTCTGAGCCGGAGGCGGAGGGTCCGGCGCCGTCGGACTCGAGCGTCAGCAACACGCTGCCCTCTGAGACGCGGTCGCCGATCTTGACCCGGAGCTGGGCGACGGTCCCGGCTTCCGGCGCCGGCACATCCATCGTCGCCTTGTCCGACTCGAGCGTGACCAACGGATCCTCGGCCGCGACCTCGTCCCCGGGCGAGACGTGGATCTCGATCACCGGCACGTCGGTGAAGTCCCCGATGTCCGGGACGCGGATCTCGGTCACAGCAGCGCCCGCTTCAGATCGCTCAGCACCTTGACGAGATGGACCATGAACCGGGCCGCGGCGGCGCCGTCGATCACCCGGTGGTCATAGGACAAAGACAGCGGCACCATCAACCGCGGCACGAACTCTGACCCGTTCCACACGGGCTTCATCGCCGATCGGGTCGCCCCGAGGATTGCGACCTCCGGTGCATTGATGATCGGGGTAAACGAAGTCCCGCCGATCCCCCCGAGCGACGAGATCGTGAACGACGCGCCCTGCATGTCGCCGGGCATCAACTTGCCCTCGCGCGCCTTGCCCGACAGCTCGGTCAGCTCCCGCGCGATCTCGATTAGCCCCTTCTTGTCAGCGTTCTTGATCACCGGCACGACGAGCCCGCCGGGCGTATCGGCGGCGAAGCCGATGTTGTAGTACCGCTTCAAGATCAGGTCCTCGCCGTCCAGCGACGAGTTGAAGGCCGGGAACGCCTTCAAAGTCGCGACCGATGCGACCACGAGGAACGACACCATCGTGACCTTGACCCCGTCGCCGCGCGAAAGCTCGTCGTTAAGTTGCTTGCGCCACGCCTCGAGATCGGTGATGTCGGCCTCGTCGTTGTGGGTGACGTGGGGGATCATCACCCAGTTGCGGGCCAGCACCGGACCGGAGATCCGCTGGATCCGCGAACGCTGCACGCGCTCGATCTCGCCGAACTTCGAGAAGTCGATGGTCGGCCAAGGCGGGAGATCGAGACCCAGGCCTGGGCCGCCGGCCGCGACACCGGGAGCTCCAGCCGGCGCGGCCGGGCCCCGATCCACGAAAGCCTGTACGTCCTCTTTGGTGATCCGGCCCTTGCGCCCGCTGCCGCTCACCCGGTGCAGGTCGACACCGAGCTCGCGGGCGACCCGGCGGACCGCGGGCGACGCGTACACGGGGCCGCCGCCGTTGCCCTCCGCACTGGGAGCGGGGGCCGGCCCCTCCTCACTGGGAGCGGGGGCGGGCGGTGGAGTGGCGGGAGCGGCCTGCTCCTCGGCCTCGGTCGCGCTCTCGACCGCATCGGCCGCCTTTGTGGGAGCCGGCGCTTCTCCTTCGCCGTCGCTCGATGGCGACAGCGTCAGCAGCTTGACTCCCTGAGAAACCCTATCCCCAATCTTTACGAGCAATTCGCCCACCGTTCCCGCGACCGGCGCCGGCACGTCCATCGTCGCCTTGTCGGACTCGAGCGTCAGCAGCGGATCGTCCACCGCGACCTCATCGCCCGGGGACACGAGGATCTCGATGATCGGCACGTCGGTGAAGTCACCGATGTCCGGAACTTCGACCGCGGTCGCGCTCATACGCGAGTCGGCGTCGGGGTCTCGGCGTCGATCTCGTAGCGGTCGATCGCCTCCTTCACCCGCTCGGCCTCGACCTGACCGGAGTCGGCTAGTTCCTTCAAGGCGGCCAGCGCCACGTAGTGGCGGTCGACCTCGAAGAACCGCCGGAGCGCTCGCCGCGAGTCGCTGCGGCCGAACCCGTCGGTCCCAAGGACCCGGTAACCCCGCGGAACCCACTGGCGGATCTGGTCGGCGTACGCGCGCAGGTAGTCCGTCGAGGCGACCACGGGGCCCTCGCGAGACGACAGCTGCTGGGTCACGTACGCGGTGTGCGGCTCCTCGGTCGGGTGGAGCATGTTCCAGCGCTCGACCTCGATCCCGTCGCGGCGCAGCTCGGTGAACGAGGTGACGCTCCACACGTCGGCGGCAACGCCGAAGTCCGATTCGAGCAGGTCGGCCGCGGCCAGCACCTCGTTCAGGATCGTTCCAGACCCGAGCAGCTGCACCCGTGGACCACCGTCACGAGCGCTCGGGCGCAGCAGGTACATCCCGCGCAGGATCCCGTCGACGGCGCCCTCGGGCATCGCCGGGTGGTGATAGTTCTCGTTCATCAGCGTGATGTAGTAGAAGACGTCCTCCTGCTCGGCGACCATCCGCCGGAGGCCGTCCTGGATGATCACCGCCACCTCGTAGCCGAACGTCGGGTCGTACGCGCGGACGTTCGGGACGACCGAGAACAGCAGGTGGCTGTGACCGTCCTCGTGCTGGAGCCCCTCGCCGTTGAGCGTCGTCCGCCCGGCGGTCCCGCCGAGCATGAAGCCCCGCGTCCGCGAGTCGGCAGCCGCCCACACGAGATCGCCGACCCGCTGGTAGCCGAACATCGAGTAGTAGATGTAGAACGGCACCATCTGCTCGGCGTGGGCGCTGTATGAGGTTCCGGCGGCGATGAACGAGGAGATCGAACCGGCCTCGGTGATCCCCTCCTCGAGGATCTGGCCGTGCTTGTCCTCCTTGTAGAACATGAGCTGCTCGGAGTCCTGCGGCTGGTAGAGCTGGCCGAGCGGCGAGTAGATCCCGACCTGCCGGAACATGCCCTCCATCCCGAACGTGCGCGACTCGTCGGGCACGATCGGGACGATCCGGCGGCCGATCTTCTTGTCGCGCAGGAGCGCGGCGAGCACTCGCACGAACGCCATCGTCGTTGAGATCTCGCGGTCGCCGGTCCCCTCGAGCTGGCCCTTGAACAACTCCAGATCCGGGACCTCGAGGGGCGAAGCCTTGACACGGCGGACCGGGAGGCTGCCGCCGAGCGCGGCGCGGCGCTCGCGCAGGAACTCCATCTCGGCGGAGTCCTCCGGCGGCTTGTAGTACTCAGCGGCGCGTACTTGCTCGTCGGTCAGCGGCAACTCGAACCGGTCACGGAACGCGAGCAGCGCGTCCTCGGTCATCTTCTTGGCCTGGTGGGTGATCATCTGGCCCTCGCCCGAGACGCCCATGCCGTAACCCTTGATGGTCTTCGCGAGGATCACCGTGGGCTGGCCCGTGTGCTCGACGGCCTCGTGGTAGGCCGCGTAAACCTTCTGCTGATCGAGGCCGCCGCGATTCAACAGCCAGATCTCGTCGTCGGTCATGTGCGCGACCCGATCCAGTAGCACTGGGTCCTTGCCGAAGAAGTGCTCGCGCACGTACGCGCCGTCGCGCGACTTGTACGTCTGGTACTCGCCGTCGACGCACTCCTCCATGACCTTGACGAGGCGGCCGTCGTGGTCCTCGGCGAGAAGCGGATCCCAGCGCGATCCCCACACGACCTTGATCACGTTCCAGCCGGCGCCGCGGAAGTCGGCCTCGAGCTCCTGGATGATCTTGCCGTTGCCGCGGACGGGGCCGTCGAGACGCTGGAGGTTGCAGTTGACGACCCAGACGAGGTTGTCGAGGCCTTCGCGTCCGGCGAGTGCGGTGGCACCCATCGTCTCGGGCTCGTCCATCTCGCCGTCGCCGAGGAACGCCCACACCTTGCGTCCTTCGGTCTCCGAGATCCCGCGAGCCTCGAGGTACTTCATGAAGCGGGCCTGGTAGATCGACGTGATCGCGCCGATCCCGAGCGATACCGTCGGGAACTGCCAGAACTCAGGCATCAGCCAGGGGTGGGGATACGAGCTCAGGCCACCGGCGACCGAGACCTCCTGGCGGAAGCCGTCGAGCTGCTCCTCGGTCAGCCGACCCTCGAGAAACGCGCGGGCGTAATTGCCCGGCGACGAGTGGCCCTGGAAGTACACGAGATCGCCCCCGTGCTCCTGGGACGGGGCATGCCAGAAGTGGTTGTAGCCGACCTCGTACAGCGTCGCCAGCGACTGGAAGCTCGCGATGTGGCCGCCGAGCTCGGACGACAGCTTGTTCGCACGCACGACCATTGCCATCGCGTTCCAGCGGACGATCGAGCGCAACCGGCGCTCGACCAGCGGATCGCCCGGCAAACGAGATTCGCGCGCGACCGGGATCGTGTTCACGTACGGCGTCGTGATGCTCGCGATCGGGCCGCTCCCCTGCAACTCGGCACGCTGGACCGCGCGCGCGAGAATCTGCCGGGCCCGATCTGGCCCATCGTGCTCGACTACTGCATCGACGGCCTCGAGCCACTCTGTGGTCTCGGCCGCGTCGATGTCGGCGCCGGCGCCGTTTGAGCTTGGGGCTTGCAGAGAGTCGGTCATGCGCCTAAGGGCTCAATATACCCCGGCGTTTCTCGCTCAGATCGCACCGGCGCGCCGATTTCCCCTACGGTTGGGGGGTGTCGCTGAGAGAAGTCGACGGCATCGTCGGAGCGCCGTGGGCGAGGCCGCTGGCCGGCGCGCTCGACCGACTCGTGGTCGAGTCGGACGCGCTCGCCGACAACCCGCTCGGCGACCCGGCGCGCCGCCCGCTGTACGTCTACCGGCCGCCCGGGGTCGAGCTCGACCACCCGAAGGGCCTCCCGTCGGTGCACGTGATCCAGGGGTTCACCGGCCAGCTCGACATGTGGACGGCACACTCGGCGCTCGAGCCGAACATGATCGAGCGAGTAGACGCCATGTTCGCGGCGCGGGCGTGTCCGGACGCGATCATCGTGTTCGTCGACGCCTGGACCTCGCGCGGCGGGTCGCAGTTCATCAACTCGGCGTCGACCGGCCGCTATCTCGACTACCTCTGCGACGAGGTCGTGCCGTTCGTCGACGAGCGCTACCCGACGCTCGCCGGCCGCGACCACCGGGGCCTGTCCGGCAAGTCGTCGGGCGGGTACGGCGCGATGGTGGTGCCGATGCTCCGGCCCGACGTGTTCGGGGCGCTCGCATCGCATGCCGGCGACGCGCTGTTCGAGTGCTGTTACCTGCCGGCGTTCCGTGATGTCGCGCGCAGCCTGCGCGACAACTTCGAGGGCTCGTACGACGTGTTCTTCGAGCGGCTCGCAGCGGCCGACCACTTCGACTTCGCGAAGTTCGGCGATCCGTTCGAGATGTACGGCTACGCCTCGGCGTACTCGCCGGACCTGAACGCTCCCGGCCGGGCCTTGCTGCCCTTCGAGATCTCCACCGGCCGGTTGATCGACGACATCTGGGCGCTGTGGCTCGAACACGACCCGGTGCGGATGGCGCCGCGTCACGCCGACGCGCTGCGGAGCATGCACCGGATCTATCTCGACGCCGGCAAGGGGGACGAGTACTACCTCGATCTCGGCGCGCAGGCGTTCGCGCACGAGCTCTCGAAGATCGGCGCGGCGCACACGATCGAGCTGTTCGAGGGCAAGCACGGCGGCATCACCTACCGCTATCCGGGGGCGATCCGCGAGCTCGTGACGGCGCTTCAGCGATGACCGTGACGGCCGAGCAGGAGCTCGCGTTCGCGGGCCCGGGCGCACTCGCGGAGATGGTGCGCCGCCGGGAAGTCAGCCCGCGAGAGCTTGTCGAGTTGTCTCTGAAACGGATCGAGGCAATCGACCCGAGGCTCAACGCCTTCCGTGTGGCAATGGCGGACGAGGCGCTCGCTGCCGCCGACAAGATGTCGTCAGTCGAAGGCCCACTCGCCGGTGTCCCGATCGCGATCAAGGACGACATGCCGGTAGCAGGACAGTCGATGACCCGCGGGTCGCGCTCCTACCGGGCTCCTGAGACCGCGGACGGCGAGGTCGTCCGGAGGCTGCGCGCCGCCGGCGCGATCCCGATCGGGATCACCAACGTCCCGGAGCTGATGATCTTCCCGTGGACCGCGAGTGCCGCGAACGGTGTTACCCGCAATCCGTGGGATCCGACACGAACGCCGGGCGGGTCCTCGGGCGGCTCGGCCGCGGCGGTTGCGTCGGGCATGGTGCCGTGCGCGACCGGCTCGGACGGCGGTGGGTCGATCCGGATCCCGGCCGCGTGCTGCGGGCTCGTGGGGATGAAGCCGAGCCGCGGGCGGGTCTCGACCCAGCCCGCCCGCGAGGGATGGCTCGGGCTGAGCGTGTTCGGCGCGCTCGCCCGGACCGTGCGTGACAGTGCCCTGCTGCTCGACGTGATCCACGGTTCGATGCCCGGGGATGCCGACACCGCGCCTCCGTTCACCGGGAGCTACGTCGAGGCGGCGGCCACGCCACCCGGCCGGCTGCGGATCGCGACGTCGCGCAAGCTGCCGCCGGGGTTCCTCGCGCGGCTGTCGAGCGACCAGCGCGGCGCGTGGGAGCGGACCGGAGCGGCGCTGGCTGAGCTCGGGCACGACGTGATCGAGCGCAATCCGGACTACGGCCTGTCCGGCATCGAGTTCACGCAGATGTGGCTGCGCGGCATCTACGAGGAGTCGCGGACGGTGCCCGACCGCGCGCGCCTCGAGCGCTCGACGCGACAGCTCGTCGCCGCCGGCCGTCGCATCGTCCCGAACCGCCGGCGCGAGAAGCTCATGGCCCAGCGGTCGGTGCGGACGTCCCGGGTGCTCGAGCTTTGGAACGAGATCGACGTGCTGCTGATGCCGGTGCTGGCGACGACGGCGATCGCCGCCGAGGGCGCCTACGGAAAGTCGGCGCCGATCGCGATCGACCGGTCGTCGCGATTCATGCCGTTCAACCCGGTGTTCAACGTCACCGGCCAGCCGTCGATTGCGCTGCCGGCGGGGTTCGGCGTCGACGGGCTCCCGCTCACCGTGCAGCTGGTGGGACGGCCCGGGGCCGAGGATCTGCTCTACTCGCTCGCCGGCCAGCTCGAGACGGCGCGCCCTTGGGCGCAGCGCCGTCCTCCTGGTTGCTGAACACCTCTTTCGAGAGCTGGAGGAACTCCGCGGCGGCCGGCGAGAGGCGCTTGCCCTCCCGGCTGGCCAGCGTGATGTCGCGTCTCAGCGACGGCTCGATCAACGCCGCGACCGCGAGGTGGCCTGCAGAGCGGTCCGCGTCCGACTGGGGAAGGATGGCAACGCCCATGCCGCGCGCCACCAGTCGCCTGATCCGCTCACTCTCATTGGATTCGAGCTTGATCTGCGGTTCGAAGCCCGCCTCGTGGGCGGCGTAGTTGAGCAGCTCGCGCAACCGGGCGCCCTCGCGGTAGCTGACGAACTGCTCGTCGGCGAGCTCGGCCATCCGCAGGCGCCGCCTCGTCGCGAGCCGGTGATCGTGCGGCAGTACGGCGACGAGCTCTTCGGACACGAGTTGATGCAGAACGAGTCCCTGGGTCTCGATCCGTTCGGTCACCGACAGGAACGCGAGGTCGAGCACGTCGTCGCGGAGCATCTCGGCAAGCTCCTCGCTCGACTGCTCCCGGACGGTCAGCTCGACCCCTGGGTGGCGCTCGTGGAACATCGCAAGCGCCAGCGAGACGTCCACCGGGCCCATCGTGTGCATCGTCCCGACGGTCACGTGGCCCGCGCGCACGCCGGCGAGGGCCTGCATCTCGGCGTTGGCCGCGTCGACCTCGGACAGGATCCGGCGGGCGCGCGCGACGAGCGTCTTGCCGGCCTCGGTGACCGTCACTCGCCGGGTCGTTCGCTCGACCAGGGCGAGGCCGACCTCCTGCTCGAGCCGGCGGATCTGCTGAGAGAGCGCGGGCTGGGCGATGTGCTCGCGCGCCGCCGCCCGGGTGAAGTGCTGCTCGTCGGCGAGCGCGACGAGGTAGCGCAGCTGGCGAATTTCCATAAGCGAAGCCTATATATCGGAGAAGGAATACGTCTTTGACATATGAAAGCGGTCCCGCCACTATGTGCGCACACCCTCTCCTCCCTCAGAGAGCCCCGCAGATCCGGCCCAAAGTCACACAGCCGGACCCGGGGCTCTCTTTTTATGCCCGGGGTGCTATGCCAGCATCGAACCGAGTCGGCCGACGAGCGCGACCGCGTCGAGATCGTCGTGCACGAGCGTTTGACACATGACCCTGTGAAGGCCGGCGTCGCGGTAGGCGGCGAACTGCTCGGCCGCCTCGTCGATCGTCGCCACGACCCAGCCCGGGGGCGGCTCTCGGAGCAGTGCGTCAGCCGACGAGCCGATCCGCTCGGCGACCCGGCGCGCGCGGTCCTCGAGGTCCGCGGCGTCGGCGCCGATCACGGTCCCGATCATCGCCGAGAACGGGATCGCATCCCGGCCGGCGCGCTCGCAGGCCTCGACGATCGCGCCCCGGCGCCCGGCCACGTCCGCGAGCGGCGGGAACGGCGTGTTGTATTCGTCGGCGAACCGCGCGGCGAGCGCCGCGCTCCGCCGTCCCGCGCTGCCGCCCATGAGCAGCGGGGGATGCGGCCGCTGGACGGGCTTCGGTTCGGCGTCGAGGTCCGACAACACGTAGTGCTCGCCGTCGAATGAGAACGGCTCCTCGCTCCAGTGGCCCATCAGCACCTGGAGCTGCTCCTCGAGCACGTCCATCCGGGTCTTCGTCGAAAGGAAGGGGAACCCGTACGCCTCGTGCTCGCGCTCGTGCCAACCGGCCCCGATGCCGAGATCGATCCGTCCCTGAGATACGTGGTCGGCGGTCACGACGAGCTTGGCCAGCACCGACGGATGGCGGAAGCTCGTCGGCGAGACGAGTGTCCCGAGCCGCAGCGTCGTGGTCGCGGTGGCCAGCGCGTTGATCGTGCCCCAAGCGTCGAGCGAGCCCCGCTCGGGATGCTGCCCATCGAGATTCTGGTAGTGGTCGGACCGGAACAGGGTCGGGATCCCGTGCTCCTCGCACGCGGTCGCGAGCGCCAGCCAATGAGGCCACGTGACGCCTTCCTGCCCTTCGATCATCAAGCAGACATCCACGGCATGCCCTCCTCGAGTGCGGGGGCGCGATCGTATTGCAAGCTCGTGTTCATCCGGTTGCGAGACGGTTGACGACCTCGCTCGGCGCGAAACTCTCAGTTGTGAAAGCGTGGCGCCACAGCCGCTTCTTCCGAGCCGACGTGACCGTCGTGTCGGTCGTTGTCGTGCTGATCGTGACCTTCGCGCTCGCGGGCGCGGGCCGAGGCTCGGACGACCCGCCGCCCAGCGTGGCCGGCGCCGCGACCGTGACGGTCGATCCGAGTGCGACCGGGACCGCGGTCCCCGCCGGGTTCGTCGGCCTGTCGCTCGAGTACCCGGCGCTCGAGGCGTACGCCGGCTCGGATCCAAGCTCGCTCGACCCGGTGTTCGAGCAGCTCGTTCGCAACCTCGCGCCGGGGCAGGCCCCCGTGCTCCGGATCGGCGGGAACAGCGCGGACCGCACCTGGTGGCCGGTGGCCGGCGTGAGCCGCCCGCCCGGGGTCACGTTCGACTTGGGCCGTCAGTGGCTCGAGGTGACCCGGTCGCTCGCGCAGAGGCTCGGTGCCCACCTGATCCTGGGGGTCAATCTCGAGCAGGACAGCCCGCAGCTTGCGGCCGCCGAAGCGCGTGCGCTGATCGACGGTGTCGGACGAGGGTCGGTTAGGGCGCTCGAGCTCGGTAACGAGCCGGACCTGTACTCCGCGTTCCCGTGGTACAGATCGGGCGGCCACGTGGTCCTCGGGCGCCCGAAGAGCTACGACGAGGCTGCGTTCAGCCGCGACTTCGCCGGCTTCACCGGAGCGCTGCCGCAGGTGCCACTCGCCGGTCCGAGCCTGAGCGGGATGATGTGGACGCGCGATCTCGCGCAGTTCCTCGCCGCAGAGCCGCACCTGGGGCTGGTGACGCTGCATCGCTATCCGCTCCAGGTCTGCCTGACCCCGAGCACCTCCGCCCGCTACCCGACGATCGCCCGGCTGCTGTCGCCGGCAACCTCGACCGAGCTTGCCGCCTCGTTCGCGCCCTACGTGGCGCTTGCCCGCGCTCACGGCCTGTCGCTCAGGGTCGATGAGCTCAACACCGTCTCGTGCGGCGCCGATCCCGCCGTCAGCAAGTCGTTCGCCTCGGCGCTATGGGCGCTCGACACGCTGTTCGGTCTCGCGAGCGTCGGCGTCTCGGGCGTCAACGTGCACACCTTCCCCGGCGCCGGTTACGAGCTCTTCAACATCACCGACACGGGCGGGAAGTGGAGGGCGGCGGTGGCGCCCGAGTACTACGGGCTGCTCATGTTCGCTCGCGCGACGCCGGCAGGATCCCGCCTCGTGACGGTCGGCCACGCCGCCGGCGGCACGGTCCACACGTGGGCGACGCGCGCGCCCGACGGGACCGTCCGAGTCGTGCTCAGCAACGAGGGCTCGAGCCCGCGCGCGGTCGCGGTCCGGGTCCCGGGGCGCGATACGAAGGCGACGTTGACTCGGCTGACCGCGCCAAGCGCAAGTGCGACGAGCGGCGTGACGCTCGGCGGGCAGAGCTTTGGTTCGCAGACCGCGACCGGGCAGCTCGCCGGCCGGCCCGCAAGCTCCTCCGTTGCGGCGGACGACGGGCGCTACGTAGTGTCACTGCCGGCGGCGAGCGCGGCGATGCTGGTCCTGCCACCGCGCTGAACGACTATCCCTGCCAAGATGGGGACCGAGATGCCGAACGTGCTCATCCACGGCGACACCGTCCGCTATCCGACGATGCGCCACCAGATACCGCTGATGGTCCCCGACCCGTTCCTGTACGCCGAGGCCGGCGGACAGCGCCACGTCGTCGTCAGCTCGCTCGAGCGATCGCGGCTGGTCGCGCTCGACAGCGGCCTGTCGGTGCACGCGTTCGAGGAGTTCGGCTATGACGAGCTCGTCTCGGGCGGGAAGGCGCGTCAGGAGGCCGCGCTCGAGGTGTTCGTCCGCGCCTGCGAGGCGCTCGCGCTCGACGACGCCACCGTCCCGTCCGACTTTCCGCTCGAGCTCGCCGACCGGCTGCGCGCGGCCGGGGTGACGCTGGAGGTCGACCGCCGGCTGTTCGAGGACCGGCGCCGGGTCAAGAGCGGCGCCGAGCTCGCGGGGATCCGCCGGGCGCAGGCGGCCGCGCAGGACGCGATGCGGGCTGCGGCCGAGCTACTCCGCCGCGCCGAGCCGAACGGGTCCGGGGTGGTCGTCGACGGCGAGCCGCTCACCTGCGAGCGGGTCAAGGACGTGATCCGTGCCGCGGTCGGCCGCGGCGGCGCCAGCGCCGACGCGCTGATCGTCGCCCACGGGGCCCAGAGCGCCTCGGGTCACGACATGGGGTCGGGCCCGATCGGACCGAACGAGCCGGTGATCATCGACCTGTGGCCGCTCGATCTCGAGTCGGCGTGCTTCGCCGACATGACCCGGACGTTCGTCATCGGCGAACCGCCCGACGAGCTTCGCCGCTACCACGAGCTCACGCGCGAGTCGTTGTCGCGGTCGCTGGCGGCGGTGCGTTCCGGGATCGCCGGCAAGGAGCTGTTCCGGCTGTCATGCGAGCCCTACGAGCAGGCCGGACTGCCGACGCAGCTCTCGAAGGCGCCCGGACAGGTGCTCGAGGAGGGCTACTTCCACTCCCTCGGGCACGGCGTCGGTCTGGACGTCCATGAGGCGCCGCTGCTCGGCCGCGCGCCGGATGTGCTCGTAGCGGGCGACGTGATCACGCTCGAGCCCGGCTGCTACCGCCCGGGCTTCGGCGGTTGCCGGCTCGAGGATCTCGTGCTGGTGACCGACGACGGAGCCGAGCTGCTGACGGACTTCCCGTACGAGCTCGAACCCTAGCCGCGGGAGGCCGGGCACCAGCCCGGGCAAGTCGCCGTCGGCGGGGCGAGGTCGGCCAGAGTTCACGCCGTAGCGTTCCTCCACGCGATCCGCGGGGTTTGTCTTCCTGAGTCGGATTCGCCCCGACCGGCGGCCACCGCGACTCATACCCGAGCCGCTTTACACCGAATAACGGTTGGTGAATCGCGGTTCTCACGCAGGTGCGGGAGTGGTTTCGAGCCGCCCGCACTGAGATGATCCGCAGCCGAGGGCCCCTTCGCATGCTGGTCGATCTGCACGCGCATTTCCCCATGCATCTGCTGGTGGACGAACAGCAGCGGACGCACGAGCGGGCGCGCGTCTGGTTGCGGCAGCGATGGCAGGGCCGGGTCGTCGAGCTGATCTCCCGGATTGCCAACTACCAGGGACCCGGAGACTCGCCGAGCGTGACCGAGCAGCTGATGCGGGACGGGGAGGTCGGCGTCGCGCTGTCGATGCTCTACCAGCCGTTCGACGAGATCGATCTGACCGAGAGCTACGGCGCGCCACCGCGAGCCAGCTACTTCGGCGACCTCGTCGACCAGCGGCAGACCGTCGAGGACTACGTCCGCGACCACGCCGGTGAGATCGCGATCGCGCACTCCGTCCCAGAGCTCGACTCGTTGCTCGGCACCGGCGTCCCGATCCTGATCCACGCCGTCGAAGGCGGGTTCCAGCTCGGCCGGGATCCGGCGGAGGTCCAGCGGAACGTGCAGGAGCTGGCCGGCCTCGGCATCGCCTACGTCACGGTCGCGCACCTGTTCTTCCGCGACGTCGCGACGAACGCGCCGGCGCTCCCATTCCTGCCGGACTGGCTGTACAACCTGGCGTTCCCGCAGGGCAAGAACGAGGGGCTGACGCCGCTCGGGCACGCGGTCATCGACGCGATGGTCGACGAAGGGATCCTGATCGACCTCACCCACATGCGCGCCCAGTCGATCAGGGACGTGCTCGCCCAGCTCGACGCTCGGGATCCGGGGCGGGAGATACCGGTGCTGGCGACGCATATGGCCTACCGGTTCGGCGGTCTGCAGTACTCGTTCGACGACGACACGATCAAGGCGGTGGCCGCCCGCGGTGGGGTGCTCGGTTGCATCCTGTGCGAGCACTTCATGACCAGCGGACTGTCGGTCGCGAGCTCGCTCGAGGGCTCGCTGGAGGCGCTCCGCCGCCACATCGACAAGATCCACGAGCTGACGGGAAGCTACGACAACATCGGGATCGGATCGGATCTCGACGGCTACATCAAGCCGGCCCTGCCGGGTCTCGATGACATGAGCCGGATGAAGGAACTCCAGGCCCACCTGCGGACGCGCTACGGCGCCGCCGACGCCGAGAAGATCTCGGGCGGGAATGCGCTCCGCGTGCTGCGAGCCGAGTGGGGCCGTAAGCGGCCGCGGACATAGCCGTGTCGATCGGGGGCCGCTTCCGCGCGCTGTTGGGCGGTGACCTGCGGACGATCCTGTGGGTGGTCGCCGCGGCCGTCGGCGTGGTCGCCTATATCTACGTCGTCGGCTGGGTCGTCAACCTTGTCCGGCTGTCAGCCGCGCGGCTCCCGGCCTCCGCGGGCGTGGGCGCGCTCGGCGTCCAGCAGTTGCTCGGCGACGGGCTCTCCTCGACGCTGCTGATGGCCGCCGTGTTCGCCGTGGCCTGCGCGATCGCGTACTTCAGCTCCCGGCGGCGATGGGACGTCCAGGGCCAGGACTGGCACGACATCGTCCGGAAAGGCGGCGTCGCCAATGCCGCGAATGCCGAGCACGTAGACGTGGAGCGCCGCCGCCGCGAAGGGCTTCGCGCGAGGAAAAAGGCGGCCCGAGCGCGGGCGGTGGCGGTGCGTGCGCCCCGGTTCGGTGTGATCCACCGCATTGCCGAGCGCGTCGGCGCGCGAAACGAGCAGCGCTCGCAGGAGCTACCGACCGAGAGACCGAAGCCGCTCGAGACCGCGCCGCTTGGCGATGTCGCGGTGCGGATCATCGCCGGCTTCAACATCATGGTGCTCTCGGCGCTGATCGGGCTCGTGGTGGCGCGGTTCTGCGCGGGCGCCCTGCCGATCGCCGCCTGGGTCGGAGCCGCGATCGGGGTGGCGGTGTTCTTCGGCATTCGCTGGGTCCTCACGCGCGTGAGCCCGCTGTTCTTCGACGCGCGGATCCACGGCGTGGTCTGGGCAGTGGTGGCGGTCGCCGCAGTGTTCGCCGCGGCGCCGATCGGCGTGATCGTGCTCACCGCGGTGGGGGTGGCGACGCTCGGCCGGAGCCTCGCGCGGATCAAGCAGCCGCAGTCGGCGGCCGAGTTCGTGCGCTCACCGTTGCCGTGGATCCTGTTGACGATCTGCCTGCTGTTGGGGCTGGCCTATTCGGCGACGCCGCCGGTGGCGTTCCCGCGAGTGGTGGTTGCCACTACCGGGGGAAGCCGGGTCGGCGGCTACCTGTCCCGAACGAGCGCCGGCGTGTACATCGTCAGCTGCACCGCCCTTGCCGACGCGACCTCGACCGACGAGCAACTCGAGTTCGTCCCCGCGCGGAACGTCGAGGACGTGCGGTTCGGCGGTGGCAACGCGTACTTCGACTCCGGCCAGCGGCCGTCGATCGCGACTCTGGCACTGCGCGCGCTCGGCGCGGGCGGCAGCACGCCGACGCTGGTCAGCGCGGCGCTCCGCGCGAAGCAGCCGACCTGCGCCGGCGGCGGTCCCCCGTTCCTCTCGAGCGGATACGAGGACCCCGCGCTCGGCACGGGGGTGATCGCCGGGCCGGCGCCGGCGGGCGGCCGCTCAGGCGACGGCGAGGCACCGATACAGGACACGGCGCCGGCGGCGGTGGCCGCGCTCGCCCGCCGCTATCAGCCGACGCTGCTGGTGACGGTGGCCGACCAGAACTGGCCGGTGTCGGTCAACGCGATCCTGGCCGAACGCGGACCGGCGAACCAGCCGGTGTGCCTCGTGCAGGAACGCCCGCCGCAGACCGTGTGCCCGGCGACGCCGGCGAGCATGGGTGGGGCGGGCGCCAGTTCGTCCGACTATCTCCAGCTCCCGGTGAGGCTCGCACACAACCGCAAGCCAGGCGGCCAGTTCCAGGCGTTCCTCCGAGGCCAGTACATCGCGTCCGGTTCGTTGCACCACTGGCTCGCCAACCCGGGCGTACTCGACCCGTGGCGCTCGGCGCAGATCTACTTCTACTACCGGGGCCCGGTCAGCACGTCGGCGTTTCCCGCCAAGGCCCGCGACCCGAACGTCCCGTCCGGCCTGATCGCGCTCGAGTACTGGTTCTACTACCCGTACAACTACTTCCCGTTGTTGACGAACGCGGGCCTGATGAACGGCGCGCCGCTCGCCGGCGACGACGAGAACAACGACAACCATCAGGGGGACTGGGAGCACGTCGACGTGCTGCTCGACCCGCGCACCGATGCCCCGCTATGGCTGTATCTCGCGCGCCATAGCTTCGAGGGCCAGTTCATCCCGTGGAACAGCCCGCAGATTCAGTTCGACCAGGGCCACCCGCTGCTCCAGGCCGCGTTCGGGGGCCACCCGACGTATCTCGCGGGCTGCGGCGCACGGCCGCGTCCGGCCACGTATGACCTGACGAGCGACTGGCTGTCGTGCGGATCGGGGCGGTTCGCGTTCCGCGCGGCGACGACTCCGCTGGTCGACATGGCCGACCTCTCCCGGACGCCGTGGTCGTGCTGGCCGGGCTACTTCGGGGAGGCCTCGACAAAGCTAGAGGTCCAGGCCGCGGGCGAGCCGGAGAACGTGCTCGAATCGGCCAAGCACTTCGTGTTCGTCGCCGGTCCGCGCGCGCCGCTCCGGCAGGCCGAGAACGCTCGGGTGTGCTCGGGCGATCCGGCGGCGGCGGAGCAGGCCGCGGGGCGATCGGCGTCTGGCGGCGCTCGATAAAGGCGGGCACCTGAAGATGGGGTGTGGCGCCCACCTTGGCCGATCCGCGCCGCCACGGACCTGCGTGACACGA
>Ga0335073_10001375_pt1 | contig 32362 bp, 29 predicted proteins | sample Lox_Sample_22_FD_207093 | JGI IMG/M metagenome (GOLD analysis project Ga0335073, IMG submission 207093) | Soil microbial communities from Loxahatchee National Wildlife Refuge, Florida, United States - Lox_Sample_2.2 | ecosystem: Environmental > Terrestrial > Soil > Wetlands | place: USA... | reverse complement strand
ACCACCGCGCAATGGCGCAGAGTTCCTCGTGCCGCCAGCGTCGCGCGGCGGGTTGCGAACAGATAGCAGGTACTATCGAGCCGCACCATCGGATCCGCGCCGGCCTCGATCGTCGCGACTCGCCGGTTCTCGGGGCTCTCGGGATCATCCTCGCGGTAGCCATCGGGCAAGTTGCTGTGCGACCCATCGCAGAAAGGGCCGGTGCGCGTGTGCTTGCAGCCGCAGAAGATCACATCCTCGTTGCGCTCGGCCTTGAAGGCCACCGGCGCGAATCCCGTGCCGGCATGCGAGCCGTCGCAAAAGGGCTGGGATTTGGAGCGTCCGCAGCTGCACCAGAGGTAGCGCTGACCGGCGGTCACTTCGAAGTAGAAGCCCTTGCGATGGGCGATGACCGGCGTGCGCGGCGCGCTGCTCATGGCCCTCGGCCCTCCCCGAGGACTCCGTCCGGCCCGCGTCGCAGCGCGTGAGCGTGGGTCGGGAGCGGCGCTCCCGGCTGCTCCGCGAGGGTCACGCCATGGGGCCAGCTCGCCGGAGCGATCGCCACATAGCGCGCCAGGCCGCCGGTGCCGCCCTTGAACTTGGCGAACCCGATCACGATGAGCGCGCCGCTCTCGGGCACCTGGTCGAGGTTGGCCACGCCCTCGGCCTGCGCGAAGTCGTGCTCGAGGAGCCAGGTCTCACCCACGAACTTCGGCGCGGTATCGTCGGTATCGAGAGGCTCATGGCCGTGCATCAGAATATGTCGCTCGAGGTGCAGGAATTTGAGCGCCTCGAGCGTCACGCCGGGAAAGGGCGGCGCCGTGAAGCGCTGCGGATCGTTCCATTTTTTCGACCAGTCGGAGCGAATCATGACCACCGAGCCCGACGGAATCGGTCCGTGGCGCCGTTCCCAGGATTTTATATCAGCGACGGTCGCCTGATAGCCGGGGTCGAGCGCGACCTTCGGCGCCACGTTGATGACCACCAGCGGGCGCAAGGACACGGTCGGCGGGATCTCATCGATGGTCGCCCCGTGCTCGTTGAGATGCGCCGGCGGGCCGAATTGAGTGCCGATGTGGTCCATCGGCAGGTCGTAGGCGGTGATGGCGACGCCCTGCTTCTGGTAGCTGAACGGCTCACCCGGGGCAATGAGGCCCGGGATGGCCACACTTGCCCGCGTCGCACCAACCTTGAAGTCCGAGAACCCCTCCCCGATCGGCCCCCCGGGCGCGAGCGCATGGGTCAAGTCGATGTATTTAGCGCCCTTGAGCGCCGAGTCGTAAAGCGCCCAGAGTGAGCCGGCATCGCGGGCCGCGGACGCGCCGGCGGCAGCGCCCGCGCCGGCGGCAGCGCCCGCACCTGCCCCCGCAGCTGCGCCCGCAACCGTCCCGAGTCCCAGCGCGAGCACCGCACCCAGGAAAGCCGCGGTTCGCACGAGCGCTCAGAACTTCCGGGTGAGCGTCGCGCCGATGGTGCGCGGCTGTACCGTGAGCAAGGCGTCCGGATCCTGGGTCGAGTTGATGGCCGAGATCTGGGCGCGCTTGTCGGTCAAGTTGCGTACGAACGCGGCTGCGGTCCACGGCCCCTTGATGACGCCGGCGCGCAACCCGACGAGCGTGTAGGGTGCAAGCGGGAGGTTGAAGGAGTTCGACGCGAAATACGAGTTCTCGCCGTCGCGATAGGTCACATCCGCCCCCGCCATGCCGTCCCAGCCGTTCGCGATCGGGGCGCGATAGCTGAGCCCCAGGCTCAACTGGAACTTGGGGACGTTGGGAATCGTATCGCCCGACAGGCCGAGCGTCGGATTCAGGGCATACTGGGACGCCGAGGCGCCCTGCGCGAGATAGGCATCCGTGTACGATCCGGCGACGCTCGCAGTGAGATGCTGGAACGGCCGGGCGGAGAACTCGAACTCGACGCCCTTCACCTTGGCCTCGCCGGCATTGCCTTGATAGACGAAAGCGCCGTCGGGCGTCGTCTCCTGCACCTGGATGTCGCTCCAGCGGATGAAGTAGACGTCGGCCTGATAATCGAACACGCCGCCGCCGAGCCGGCCCTTGGCGCCGACCTCGAAGTTGATGAGCGAGTCGGGAGCGTAGGCGGCCGGGATCGGCTCGAAAGGCTCGCTCACCGCGTTCAAGCCGCCGCTGCGAAAGCCGGTCGACACCAGGCCATAGCCGAGCAGCGCCTCGCTCACCTTGTAGCTCGTGCTCGCCTTCCAGGTGACCTTGTTGAAGGTCTGGTTGGGGTCGGGCAGCGGTACCAGCGTCGGTCCCGGCGGAAAGCCGCCGAAGGGATGCGTCTGCACCTGCACGCCCTCGAGCGACTCGGTGAAGTAGCGGATCCCCGCGACCGCCTCCCAGGCGTCGGTGATCTTCCAGGTCGCCTCTCCGAAGCCGGCATAAGAGGTGGTCGAGCGCTCGTCGGTACGGCCGAAGAAGGTCGTGCCCGCACCCGGATAGGTGAGCGCATCGCAGCTGTTGTTGCTGCAAAACGGACCGATCGGCAGACCAAGGCCGTTGGTGGCGATGACGTCGACCGTCAGAAACTGATGATCGTGCTCGCGGTACACGCCCGCGACGAAGTTCACCGGCGAGTTGAAAGCGCTCGCATAGCGCACCTCGCTCGAGGTGACCTCGCGCGAGCGCGGCTCGAAGGTCTCGGCGGGGATCGGCACATCGAATGACACCAGGATGGGTGTCGAATCGAACGAGAAGCCGGTGCGGCGGTTGAACTCGTTGGCGGTGCCGGTCACGGTGCCGACACCCGTATCCCAGGTAAGGGTGGTGCCGAACACCGTGAGGTCGTCGTACCACGGGCTCTGCGTCACGTCGGTGTTGCAAAGGTCGCAGCCTTGAATTGGAGGTATCGGGCCGCCGTTGAAGGCGGTCGTGCCGGCCGGCGTGTAGCGCGAGGACCCGCCGGAGGTCTCGGTCTGCGTGGTGTAGTTGGCGTCGATGATGAGCTTGTCGGTCGGCTCGAAACGCAAGATGGCGCGGCCGCCTCCCACATCGTCATCGTTCACACCCTTCAAATAGCCGAGCGGCTGCACCGGCTCCTGCTGGTAGTTGGGCTTCGAGGCCGTGCCCGTATCGACCAGCTCGCTCACCCCGACACCGACCCGGGTCTGATTGATATAACCGCTGTCGTAGATCCTCCAACCGACGAGCCGCAGCGCCAGCACGCCATCGACGATCGGCAGGTTCATAGCGCCGTTGAAGTTGTAATTGCCGCTCGCGTGCGCGGTCTCCGAGCCTTCCGCCGTCACATAGCCGCCGAGATCGTTGAGATCGGGCGCTTTCGGTATGAAGCGCAGAGTGCCGCTCATGGAGCTCGCGCCGTACAGGGTGCCTTGAGGGCCGCGCAGCACTTCGATGCGATCCATGTCATAGAGCCGGATGTCGGCCTCGAAGCCGCCGCCATCGTCGCTGTTGGTGCCGCTGATGACGGCCTCGCCGTAGTACACGCCGGTGGTGGAGTCGCCGGTCGAATTGATGCCGCGGATGACGTATTTCTTGTCGCCGGGCCCGAGGTCCTGGATCGAGAGCCCGGGAATGTCGCCGGCGATGCTCATGATCCCGGCGGCGCCTTCCGCCTGCAGAGCATCGCCGCTTATCGCCTGGATCGAGACCGGGATGTCGAGCACCTTCTGCGCGTTGAGCTTGTTGGCGGTGACGACGATCTCTTGCAGCGGGCTCGAGTCGACCGGTCCGCTGCCCTGAGCGCCGGCGGCCATCGGCAAGCCGATCGAGGCGGCGGCAAGGGCGGGTGCGAGTGCGCCGGCGAGCGCCACGCGTGCTCGGCTCGATTCCCCGGCGAAACGCCGTATGTTCATCGTGCGCATCCCCTCGCCCTCCTTATTGTCGAACTACAATATGAGTTTTCATATGAAATATCAACGATGCGGCCCGGGTGTTGCGCACTCGCGACGCATGGACGAGCGGTCGCGGCGGGCGATTGGACGCAGCGCCCGTCAGCGGCCGGGGGATTCGCTCATGTTGCGGCTCAGCCGGCGCATCAAGGCGAAGGCCGCGCCGACCTCGCGCGGCGAGAAGCCTGCGAGCAGCCGCTTCTCCCGGCGGCGCACGATCACGTTCAGCGAATTGAACAGCGCCCGGCCCTTGTCGGTGAGGTAGATCTCGGCGCAGCGCGCATCCTGCCGGTGCGTCACGCGCCGCACGTAGCCCTCACGCACCATGTTCATGAGCGCGCGGCTCAAGGCCGACTGCTGCATCATGGCGCGATCGATGATCTCGGTGATGGTGATGCCCTCGCCCATCGCCAGCACCGCGAGAATGCGCCAGCGGGTCAGGTTGATGCCCTCGCGCTTGAGCTTCTCGACAAGGTCGCCGTTCAGCTGGAAGGCGAGCCGCGCGATGAGGTGCGGCAGGAAGTCGTCGAACAGGGATTGATCCGGAAACTTCGCGTCAGCGGCCCTGACTGAGGCGCCCTTGCCGGGGGCGCGCCTGGATTTCGCAGCGGGTGAAGCCATGTTCTTCAGTACGGGTTGCGCCCGTCGAGGATCGCCCCGAGCTTCGCTTGGTCGATGTTGCCGCCGGAGATTATACAGACCACGTTGCCCCCGCCCACGCAACCCGTCAGAGCCGCGGCCACGGAGGCGGCTCCGGCCGGCTCGGCGATGATCCGATGACGCAGCGCGAGCAGTCGAATCGCATCCGCGATCGCCGCGAACGAGGCGCACACCGCCCCGTCGGCCGCCGCGCGCACCATCGGCCACATCTCCTCGAGCACGCTGCTGCTGCCCATGCCGTCGACGAAGCTTTGCCGGTGGCGCACCGTGACCGGACGGCCCGCGGCGAGCGCCGCCGCCGCGGGCGTCGCGGCTTCCGACTCGACCACGATCATGCGCACCGCGGGCTTGCGCCGGCGCATCACGGCGCCGATCCCGCACAGCAGGCCCCCGCCGCCGAACGGCACGAGCACGGCATCGCACTCCGGCAGATCCTCGAGAATCTCCTCGCCGATCGTCGCGTTGCCCGCGAGCACGGCCGCCTCCGCCACCGGATGGACGAACAGGCCTGCCTCGCCCGCGAAGCCGCGCGAGGTGAGCGCCTGCCACCAGGCATCGAAGGGCACCCGGATCACCTTGGCGCCGAGACGCGCGAGCGCCTCGGTCTTGGTCGCCGCCGCCGCTTCGGGGACCACGGCGCAGGCGCCGACGCCGCAGGCGCGCGCCGCGAAGGCGAGCCCCTGAGCGAAATTGCCGGCGCTCGCCGTGAGCACGCCGCGCGCCAGACGCTCGGCATCGAGGCTCGCGACGAGGTTGAAGGCCGGGCGGATCTTGAAGGAACCGAGCGGCTGCAGGTTCTCGAGCTTCAAGAATATGCGTGTGCCGGGCAACTCGGCATCGAGCGCGATCAGCGGTGAGCGGATCGCCGTGCCGCGGATGCGCTCGCGCGCCGCCGCCACCGCGCGCTCCTCCGGCAGCGCAAGCGGCTCGGCCGGTCCGCTAGAAATCAACGACCTGTCCGACGCCCGCGGCGCGCGCACGCTCGAGCACATGGTGCGTGGCGGCGAGGTCCTGCGGCGCGATACCCAGTGACTTGTAGAGCGTCACATCGTCGGCCGACAGCCGGCCCGCCTTCGAGCCCTTCGCCACCTCACCGATCTCGGCGAGGATGTGCTGCGGCGTGATGGCGCCGGCTTCGAGCGCCCGCAGATACTCCCCGCCCTCGTGCACGGTGGAGTTGCGGCAGTCGACGAAGAAGCGCGCGCGCACCACCGTGGGGGTATCGATCTCCGCGGCGGCTGCAATGCTCGAGCCGACCACGTTGAGGTGCGTGCCGGGCGCGATCCAGGCACCCTCGAGAATGGGCTCGCGCGCCTTGGTGAGCGTGCAGACGATGTCGGCATCGCGCACCGCCTCCTCGACCGTGGCCGCGCTCTCGATCGCGACCCCGTGCTTCGCGCCCTCGACGCTCGCGAAGCGCTGCGCCCTGCGGGCATCGCGCGCCCACACGCGAATGCGCGCGAGCCGGCGCACGCACAGCATGGCCTCGAGGTGGCTTTGTGCCTGCTCGCCCGCGCCGAGGAGCGCGAGCCGGCATGCTTCGGGGCGCGCCAACAGCCGGGTCGCGAGCGCGCTCGCCGCCGCGGTGCGTATCGCGGTGATCTCGGCGGCATCGACCAGCGCCACCGGACAGCCGTGCTCGGGCTCGAACAGCAGCACCAGCCCCAGATGCGAGGAGTGCGCCGGCGGCTTGTTGCGCGGATTCAAGCTCACCAGCTTGACGCCGAAGCATTCCGGCTCGGCGATGTAGCCCGGCATGTTGCCGAGCATGCCGCGATCGCCGGGCATCGGCATCACCGAGCGCAGCGGCAGAACCACGCGCCCTTCCGAGACGGCGATCATGGTCTTGGCCATCAGCTCGATGCACTCGCGCATCGGCAGGAGCTCGCGCACCTCGGCGCCGCGCAGCACTCGGATCTCCATGGCGCGCTAGCGAGGACGGAGCTCGCCCGCGAGCTCCGCGAGCGCGCCGACGAAGCGGTCGACGTCGGCCTCGTTGTTATAGAAGTGGAAGCTCGCGCGCACGTTGTCGTCGCGATACGAGGTGACGATATCGCGCGCCATGAGCTCCTTGGTGAGGCGCGCACTGTCACGCGCCGGCACGGCTACGGTCGCACCACGGCGCGCATCCTCGCGCGGAGTGACGCTCGGCCAGCCGATCTCCTCGAGGCGCTGCATGCAGCGGCGCGTGAGCGCGTATACGCGCCGCTCCACGGCTGGAGCTCCGACCCGCAGCAGCATCTTGAGTCCAGCCTCGGCCGCGTAGCAGTTGACCACCGGCGGCGTACCGGCCTCGAAGCGGCGTGCGCTGGGTGCAGGGCGGTTCGCGGTGATGTCCATCGCCGTGATCTGCTCCTGTGCGAACCAGCCGCTGTTCGTGGGCACGAGCTCCCGTACCAGCGTGTCGCGAACGTACAGGAAGCCGATTCCGGCGGTGCCGAGCAGGTACTTGAGCATGCCGCCGACCGCAAAGTCGAGGTCGAGCGCCTTCACATCGATGTCGAGCGAGCCCGCCGACTGATAGCAATCGAGCAGCACGCGCGCGCCCCTGGCGCGCGCCAGGCGCACGATGCCCGGGATCTCGAGCTTGGCGCCGTTGCGGAAGCACACGTGGGTGATGGCGACGAGCTGCGTGTCATCGTCAATCGCGCGCTCGAAGTGCTCGAGCGGAATGTAGCCGTCCGCGGCGCGCGGCACGTGTACCACCTTGGCGCCGCGCCGCTCCTGAGCGTGCCAGATCTGCGCGTTGGTGGGAAACTCGAAGTCGCTCACCACGACTTTGTTGCGCCGACCGGAGAAATCGAACGCGCTCGCGAGCGCGTTGATCCCCGCCGACACCGATGCCGTGACCGCGATCTCGTCGGCAGTGGCATTGAGAAGCTGCGCGACCAGGGCGCGCACCGATTCGTTCTTGCCGACCCAGACGTCCCAGTTCGCGCCCACCAGCAGCCGGTCTTCCATGTAAGCCTCGAAGGCCAGCCGCACCTCGTCGGCGAGCGCACAGTAAGAGCCGCTGTTCAAGTAGGTCTTGCGCGCGAGCACCGGAAATTCCTTGCGCAGCGCTTCGAAGTTGGGTTCCATGTCGCGAGCATTCCTGCGGCAGCCGGTACGCGCTATATTATATGCAATCTCATATAATCATGCAATTGACGCGGAAAGCGAGTGACAGCATGCGCGAGCCCGTGAAGCCGATCGATCTCGCCGCCATCGACGCCGCGCGCAAGCGCCTCGCGGGGCTCGGCTTGTGCGCGCCGCTCCAGGCGCTCGATGCGGCGCCCGCCGGCAAAACGGTGAGGCTCAAGCTCGAGAATCTCCAGCCCATCGGCTCGTTCAAGATCCGCCCCATCGGCAACGCGGTGCTGTCCCGTCCGCGCGCCGAGCTCGAGCGCGGCCTCTACACCACGAGCTCCGGCAACAGCGCGCTCGGCGTGGCCCACATGGCGCGGCGCCTCGGCATCGCGGCCACCGCGATCGTGCCCGACGACGCGCCCCCGACCAAGCTCGCGCGGCTGCGCAGTCTCGGCGCGCGCATCGACGTTCGTCCCGCGCCGCAGTGGTGGCGCGCGATCGAATCGGGGACGCTCGAGGATCAACCGGGAACCTACCTCGACGCGGTGCGCGATCCCGCCGCGCTCGCCGGCGATGCCACCATCGGTGTCGAGATCCTCGCCGACTGGCCCGAGGTGGAAGCGATCCTCGTGCCCTTCGGCGGCGGTGGCCTCGCCTGCGGCATCGCCTGCGCGGCGCGCCTGCTGCGGCCGCACGTGAAGGTCATCGCCTGCGAGCTCGCGAGCGCCCAGCCGCTCGCGAGCTCACTCGCGGCGGGCCGTCCCGTCGAGGTCGCGCACGATGCGGGATTCGTGAGCGGCGTCGGCTACGGCACGGTGCTGCCGGAGATGTGGCCGCTTCTCAAGAGCTCGATTCACGAGGTGGTGACGGTCTCGCTCGCCGAGACCGCGGCCGCCATCAAGATCCTCGCCGAGCGCAACCACGTCATCGCGGAAGGCGCCGGCGCCTTGCCGGTCGCCGCCGCGCTCTCCGGCCGTTATGCCGAGCGCAGTATCTGCGCGGTCGTCTCGGGCGGAAATCTCGACAGTGCCGCGCTCGCCGTCATTCTCGCAGGGGGCGTGCCCGCGGGGAGCGGTCGCTAGGAGTCCGGGCGGCTTCCTACCGCCCGGACTAGCCGTCGAGCTCGATCGTGGCCGCCGCCTCGATCGGCCGCCGCCCACGCGCCTTCACAACCGCGTAGCCCACGGACAGGAGCAGGATCCACGGCACCCCGACCACCCAGGAAATGCGCCAGGTCTCCTTGTCGAGCCCCATGGTCACGAGCACGGCGAGCAGCAGCACGAGGCCCACCGCCTGCACCAGCGGGAAGCCCGGCATCCGCACCGGCAGCTCGGCGGCGCGCAGGCGCCGCCGAAAGCTGAAATGACTCGCGAGGATGATGATCCACACCACGATCGCGTCGAACAAGGCGACGCCGAAAAGATAGTTGTAGGCCTGCGAGGTCCAGCGGGAGAGTCCCGCCGCGAGCAGGATGCAGGCCCCCGACACCAGGATCGCCGTGATCGGCGTGCCGTTGTGCGAGAGCCGCCCGAGAAAACGCGGCGCGTAACCGCCGCGCGACAGCGAGAACAGCATGCGCGAGCACAGATACACGTTGGTGTTCATGCTGGAAAGCGCCGCGCTCAGCACCACGAAGTTCATGATCCCCGCGGCGTGCCGGATGCCGCTGTGCGAGAAGATGCGCACGAACGGGCTTTGCGTGACCACCGTCGCGCCGGTCTCGGTCCATGGCACGAAGGTGACCACGATGGTGAGCGCGAGGATGTAGAACAGGAACAGCCGCAACGCCATGGTGCGCAGCGCCGCCGGAATCGATCTCACCGGATCGCGCGCCTCGCCGGAAGTGACCGCGATGACCTCGATGCCGTTGAACGACAGGATTCCCACGATCACCGCCATCCACACACCGGCGAAGCCGTGCGGCATGAAGCCGCCGGGAAGGCCGGTGAGATTGTGGAAGCCGACCGGCGCCGTCCACAGACCGAAGATCGTCGCCGTGCCTAGCACGATGAAGATCACGATGGCGACCACCTTGATGAGCGCAAACCAGTACTCGATGGAACCGAAGTTGTGCACCGAGCGCGAGTTGAAATAGAGCAGCACGAAGGCGAATCCCAGCGACCACAGCCAGATGGGCGTCCCGGGAAAATAGAACGTCATGTACACGCCGGCGGCGACCGCCTCCCCGCCCACCGCGATCACCTGTGCCATCCAGTACGAGTAGCGCGCGATCCACCCGGCCCAGGGGTTCAAGTAGATCTCGGCGTAGGTGCCGAAGGAGCCCGCGGTCGGATGCATGACCGCCATCTCCGAGAGGCTGAACACCATGGCCACCGCGGCAATCGCGGCGATGGCGTAGCTCACGATCACGGCGGGACCCGCATAGCCGATGGCGACCCCGCTCCCCATGAACAGCCCCGTGCCGATGGCCCCGCCCAAGCCGATCATCACGAGCTGCGCCCGGCTCAGGTCCTTATGAAGGCCGGCCTCGCGCCCGGCGATCGCGGATGGATCCACTCGTGCCCTCGCTCCTCGGCATCACGGCCGAAGCGCGCCACACTACAGATCCTTGAGCGCCGCGTCGACCGCCCGGCGCACCGCCGCGAGATCGCCGCTGAGATTGGCAAGTGCTAGCGATAGCTTGGCGAGGAACAGCCGCGCCTTCTCCTCGCCCGCCCGATCGATGCCCTCGGCGATGAGATCGTAGGTCGTCTCGATCTGCGCGGTGGAGAGCTTCTTCTCGAGCATGACGGGCCCGCGCCGGCGCAGCGCGGCTACTCCTCCTCGATGGCGTCGGTCAGCACCGCCTTGCGCTTCGCCATGAACTCGAGCATGGCCTCATCGGCCGCCGGGTCGATTCCCGGATCCTGATACTCGGCCAGCATCTTCTTGTAGAGGGCGTTGGCGCGCTGCTCGGCGGTGAGGCTGCCTTCGAGCGACCACTGCTCGTACGAGGAGTAGTCGGCGATCGTCGACTGGTAGAATGCCGACTCGAAATTCGCCTGGGTATGCGCGCAGCCGAGGAAGTGGCTGCCGGGCCCCACCTCGCGCAGCGCATCGAGCGCCTGTCCGCGGTCGGATATATCCATGCCCTGGGCGAGGATCTGCATCATCGCGAGCTGATCGGCATCCATGACGAACTTCTCGTAGCCCGCCACCAGCCCGCCTTCGAGCCAGCCGGCGGCGTGCGTCACGAGATTCACGCCCGCGAGCAACGTCGGCAACAGCGTGTGCGCGCTCTCGTACGCGGCCTGGGCATCGGCAACCTTCGAGGAACAGAGCGAGCCGCCGCTGCGCACCGGAACGCCGAGGCGGCGCGCGAGCTGTGCGGTGGCGAAGATCATCTGCGTCGCCTCGGGCGTGCCGAACGTCGGCGCGCCAGTGCGCATCGAGATGGCGCCGACGAAGGACCCGAGGATCACCGGCGAGCCCGGGCGCACGATCTGGGTGAGCGCCATGCCGGCGAGGGTCTCGGCCAAGATCTCGGCGAGGCAACCCGCGGGCGTCACCGGACCCATGGCGCCCGCGAGCACCGCGGGCACGACGATCGTGCCCTGGTTGGCGCCCGCGAACTCGCGCAGCGCCCCGAGCATGCGGCCGTCGAACACCAGCGGGGAGTTGGAATTGATGTTGCCGAGCACGACCGGGTGGCTCTCGAGATACTCCGCTCCGAACAGCACCCGGGCGAGCGCCACGGCATCGCGGGCGTGACCCGGCGTCTCCGGGGTGGCCTCGCAACCCTGGTCGCTGTAGCGAAAGAACGAATACTGCACATCGAGGTGGCGCTTGTTCGGCGGAATCTCCATCGGCTCGCACATGCACCCGCCCGAGAAATGAATGGCGGGCGCCAGGTGCGCGAGCTTGATGAAGTTCTTGAGGTCCTCGAGCGTTCCGTAGCGCCGGCCCTTGTCGAGGTCGTAGACGAATGGCGGCCCGCCCACGGGCGAGAACACGGTCGCATCGCCGCCGAAGCGCACGTTGCGCGCCGGATTGCGCGCGTAGAGCTCGAACTCGCGCGGCGCGCTCTTCAAGAGCGTGCGCGCGAGGCCGCGCGGAATGTGCACGCGCTCCCCCTGGACGTCCGCGCCCGCACCGCGCCACAGCCGCAGCGATTCCGGGTCGCGCCGAAACTCGATGCCGATCTCCTCGAGGATCGTCTCGGCGTTGGCCTCGATGATCTCCACCGCCTCGGTCGAGAGCAGTTCCACCACCGGGAGCCTGCGTCGAATGTAGGGATACTTCGCGGCCTGGCTGCGCGCGCGCGCCAAGCGCGTCTCCCGGCCCCGGCGTGTCGCGGCTTGGCTCACCATGACCTCCCTCTCCCGCTTGGGTTGCGGCACGCGAGCGCGCGCCCCGGCCCGCACTATGCCTCGTGGCCGCGCGCCGTACAATCCCTTATTGAACGACCGATCGATTACCGCCGCGGCGCGGAGGCCGCCGAGCGTTGCCTCGCCGGGCCTTCGACGCGCATCCTCGCTAGGTACAACCCCTGACGCGGCCGCGGCGCGTTCCCCGCTAATGTGAGGTTGGCGAAGGCAGCAGTTGCCCGCGCCGCGCTGCGAGAGGTTACCCGGCCCGCGCAGCGCGATGTGACTGGGCCAACTTGAATATGTTTTTAACTAAATAAGATAAGTGGATGTTTTTTAGCTATTTAACTATGTTGTAACGCGGGGACCAGAACTCCCGGCGCCGGCGAACCGCAGGAGAGCGGCGCTTTGGATAGACTTGCAGCTGAAGGCTTTGAACGAGGGGAACGCCATGCATCAATCCATGTATCCGGTGCCGCCGGAATTCGCGCGCGAGGCGCACATCAAAAGGGCCGACTACGAGCGCATGTACGCCGAGTCGCTGTCGGAGCCGCAACGCTTCTGGAGGACGGTTGGGCGGCGGATCGACTGGATCCGGGAGTTCACCCAGGTCAAGGATACGAGCTACAGCGCCGATAACTTCCATATCCGCTGGTACTACGATGGCAAGCTGAACGTCGCCAGTAATTGCCTCGATCGCCACCTCGAGAGCCGCGGCGACAAGACCGCCATCATCTGGGAGGGCGATGACCCGTCCCGCTCGGAGCACATCAGCTACCGCCAGCTGCACGAGCGGGTGTGCCAGTGCGCGAACGCGCTGCGCTCGCTCGGGGTCGAGAAGGGCGATCGGGTCACCCTCTATCTGCCGATGATTCCGGAGATCGCGATCGCGATGCTCGCCTGCGCCCGCATCGGAGCCATCCATTCCATCGTGTTCGCCGGATTCTCCTCGGAAGCGCTCGGCGGCCGCATCGCCGACTGCGCCTCTGCGGTGCTCATCACGGCCGACGAGGGACTGCGCGGCGGCAAGCGCATCCCGTTGAAGCAGTTCGCCGACGGCGCGCTCAGCATCCCCGGAACCGAGTGCGTCAAGCATGTGCTGGTGGTGCGCCGCACCGGAACGCACGTCCCGATGTACTCGCCGCGCGACCGCTGGTACGAGGACGTGGTCGCGGACCAGCCGCGCACCTGCGAGCCGGCGGTCATGGACGCCGAGGACCCGCTGTTCATCCTGTACACCTCGGGCTCGACCGGCAAGCCCAAGGGCGTGCTGCACACCACCGGTGGATATCTGGTGTACGCCTCGTTCACGCACCAGGCCGTCTTCGACCTGCACGAGAACGACATCTACTGGGCGACCGCGGACATCGGCTGGGTCACGGGACACAGCTACATCGTGTACGGCCCGCTCAGCAACGGCGCCACCACCGTGATGTTCGAGGGCGTGCCCAACTACCCGGATTTCAGCCGTTTCTGGCAAGTGGTGGACAAGCACAAGGTCACCATCCTTTACTCCTCGCCGACCGCCATCCGCTCACTGATGCGCGAGGGCGAGGCGCCGGTGAAGGCGACCTCACGCAAATCGCTGCGGCTCCTGGGCTCGGTCGGCGAGCCCATCAATCCCGAGGCGTGGGAGTGGTATCACCGGGTGGTGGGCGATGGCCGCTGTCCGGTGGTCGACACCTGGTGGCAAACCGAGACGGGCGGCGTGTTGATCAGCCCTCTGCCTGGCGCGGTCGACTTGAAGCCGGGATCCGCCACCCTGCCGTTCTTCGGCGTGCGACCGGGCATCGTCGATAACGAGGGCCGGCTCCTCGAGGGCGCTTGCGAAGGGAACCTCGTGCTGCTCGACAGCTGGCCTGGTCAGATGCGCACCGTGTTCGGCGATCACCAGCGCTTCATCGACACCTACTTCAAGACCTTCCCGGGCAAGTACTTCACCGGCGATGGCGCGCGCCGCGATGCCGACGGCTACTACTGGATCACCGGCCGGGTCGACGATGTGATCAACGTCGCCGGACATCGGCTGGGCACGGCGGAGATCGAGAGCGCGCTGGTGGCGCACGACCAGGTCGCCGAGGCGGCGGTCGTGGGCTATCCGCACGACATCAAGGGTCAGGGCATCTATGTCTACGTGACCTTGATCGCCGGAGCCGAGGCGAGCGAGCCCTTGCGCAAGGAGCTGCGCGACTGGGTGCGCAAGGAGATCAGTCCGATCGCCACACCCGATGTCATTCAATGGGCGCCCTCGCTGCCGAAGACCCGCTCGGGCAAGATCATGCGCCGCATCCTGCGCAAGATCGCGGCCAACGAGTCCGAGCAGCTCGGCGACATCTCGACGCTCGCCGATCCGGGCGTGGTCAAGTCGCTGATAGCGGATCACGCGGCACTTACCGCCCGCAAATGAAGCAGCCTCGGGGCGGCGCTCGATCGAGCCGCCGCCCCGAGGCCCGTACCCTCAGCGCTCGATCGCGAGCGCGACGCCCATGCCGCCGCCGATGCACAAGCTGGCGAGGCCTTTCTTGGCGTTGCGCCGGATCATCTCGTGCAGCAGCGTCACCAGGATGCGGCATCCCGAGGCGCCGATCGGATGCCCGATGGCGATCGCGCCGCCGTTTACATTGATTTTCGAGGTGTCCCAGCCCATCTGACGGTTGACTGCGATCGCCTGCGCCGCGAACGCCTCGTTGATCTCCAGGAGATCGAGCTCCTCATGCTTCCAGCCGGCCTTTTGCAGGCACAGCTGGCTCGCGGGCACCGGTCCCATGCCCATGATCTTGGGATCGACGCCGGCGGAGGCGTAGGCGCGGATTCTCGCGAGCGGCGCGAGCTTGAGCTCATCCGCCTTGCGCGCCGACATCATCATGACCGCCGCCGCGCCGTCGTTGATCCCGGAAGCGTTACCCGCGGTCACGGTGCCGTCCTTGCTGAAGGCGGGCTTCAGCTCGGCGAGCGCCGCGACGGTCGTGCCCGGCCGGATGTACTCGTCCTGATCGAAGTGCGTGGTGGCCTTGCGCGTCACGATCTCGATCGGCGCGATCTCGCTCTTGAAGCGGCCGGCCTTCTGGGCCGCCTCGGCCTTTTGCTGCGAAGCGGCCGCGAACTCGTCTTGATCGCGCCGCGAAATCTCGAATTTCTTCGCCACGTTTTCCGCCGTGACACCCATGTGGTAATCGTTGTAGATGTCCCACAGGCCATCGTGAATCATGCTGTCGACGAGCTTCGCATCGCCCATGCGAAACCCGTCGCGCGAGCCCAGAAGCACATGCGGCGCGGAGCTCATGCTTTCCTGGCCGCCGGCAATGATGATCTCGGCATCGCCGCACTTGATCGCCTGCGCGGCGAGATGCGTCGCCTTGAGGCCGCTGCCGCACACCTTGTTGATGGTCATGCCGGGAATGCGATCGGGAAGGCCCGCGCGGATCAGCGCCTGGCGCGCCGGGTTCTGGCCGACGCCGGCCGCGAGCACCTGCCCCATGATCACCTCGGAGATCTGTCCGGGGTCGACCCGGGTCTGCGCGAGCAGCGCCTTGATGATCTGCGCGCCCAGCTCGGCGGCGGGAATCTTGCCGATGGATCCGTTGAATTTGCCGACCGCGGACCGAAGTGCCGCGGTGATGACGACGTCGCTCATGGAATGACCTCCGTAGTCTCCAATGTCTTCAAACACCATGCGGCCGTTACCGCCGCCTTCAAGCTGCCCGCCTCAGCGCTGCAGCACATAGTCCCCGGGCGCATCCTCGAGCGGTGCATAGCGGGCTGCGCCGATCGCCGGCGGGGCCACACGCACGCGCGCCGAGTGCTCGCTCAGCCAGCGATCCCACACCGGCCACCACGAGCCCGCTTGCGCCGGGGTAGCCTCGAGCCACGCCTGCGGCGTCATCGTGTCGGTGGCGTTCGACCAGCTGCGCACCCGATGGCGGCGCCGCGGATGCGTTGGCCCGCTCACGATGCCGGCGTTGTGGCCACCCGAGGTGAGCAGGAAGGTGTAATCGGGCGAGCGCGTGAGCGCCCGCGCCTTGTAGACCGACTGCCAGGGGGCGACATGGTCGGTCTCGGTGCCGACCACGAACATGGGCACCTGGATCTGGGCGAGATCGACACGCCGGCCGGCCGATTCGAACTCGCCGCGCGCCAGCGCATTGTTCAAGTAGAGCTGGCGCAGATACTCGGCATGCATGCGGCACGGCATGCGCGTGCCGTCGGCATTCCAGGCCATGAGGTCGTTGGGCGATTCGCGCTTACCGCGCAGGTACGCGTTCACCGCCGGGGTCCACAGCAAATCGCGCGAGCGCAAGAGCGAGAACGCCGCGCCCATCTGCTCGCTCTTCAACACGCCGGTCCGGTTCATGGCAGCTTCCAGCATGTCGAGCTGGCTCGGGCTGATGAACAGCGACAGCTCTCCGGGCTCGCTGAAGTCCTGCTGCGCGGCGAGCAGGGTCACGCTTGCGAGCCGCCGATCGCCTTCCGCGGCGAGTACCGCCGCCGCGATCGACAGCAGTGTGCCGCCGATGCAATAGCCGACCGCGTGCACCTTCTGACCCGGCACGATGGCGCAGACCGCATCGAGCGTCGCCCGGATTCCGAGCTTCAAGTAGTCGTCCATGCCGAGCGAACGATCGGCCGCCGTGGGGTTCTTCCACGACACCATGAATACCGTATGGCCCTGACCGACCAGGTAGTTGACGAGCGAGTTGCTCGGCGACAGATCGAGCACGTAGTACTTCATGATCCAGGCCGGAACGATCAGCACCGGCTCGGCATACACGTCGCCCGTCGCGGGCGCGTACTGGATCAATTCGACCAGCTCGTTGCGCAGCACGACCTTGCCCGGGGTCGCAGCCACGTCGCGGCCGAGGACGAACTTCTCGGTGCCGGCGGGTCCCTTGCCTTCGAGCGTGCGCTGCACATCCTCGAGCCAGTTGTTGAAGCCGCGAACGAGGTTCTCGCCGGCTTCGGTCCGGGTCATGTCGAGAAGCTCGGGATTGGTCACCAGATAGTTGGCGGGTGACAAGGTCTCGGAGGCATTGCGCGCGACGAAGTCGAGCTGGCGGGCATTCTCCGGGCTCACGCCCGGAACGTTCGACCAGGCCTTCTGCCACCAGTCGACATAGTTGCGGTAGGTATGCGCGTAGACGTTGAACGGCCATTGAGACCAGGCATCTCCGCTGAAGCGCACATCGCCCTCGATGGGTGCCATCTTCTCGCCGCTCGCCGCCTTGAGGGCGAACGACCAGATGTCGAGCACCTTGGCGACGCCGTCCTGAACGATATCCAGCTGCTTGGGAGGCTCCTTCGCGACGTTCAGGAACCAGTCCCACCACGCGCTCACATAGACATCGGGGGCCAGGCCGCCCGTCACGCCGGCGAGCTGCTCGCGCAAGGCGCGAGCGACCTCCGCCGCGCCCGGCACCGTGGCGGCGCCCTGGGAGGTATCGTCTCGAGATTGTTCAGCCACTCTGCACCCAAGCGGGGCGCTTGCGCGCCGCGCTCCGTCCCCAAATCAACGGGGCGCCCTGCGGCGCCCCGTTCCTAAACCGTTCCGGTTTAGCTCGCCCTCTTCTTGGTCTCGACGGCGACCTTGGTGACGTTCTCGTTCACCATGTCGCTGAAACCAGTCTGCGCGTCGGCAGCCAGCTTCACAAACTCCTGGGCGCGGGCGCGCAGCTTCTCGCCGAACGCCGTGTTGAGCTCGACCTGCTTGGAGACGAACTCCACCGGGTTCTGAGCCGCCACGGCAGCCTTGGCGTGAGCCAGGCTCCACTCCAGGCAATCGCCGGCCACGGCATATTGATAGCGGCCGACGCGATCGAGCGCCTTCACGCCCTCCTGCTGGGCCTTCAGCGCCGGCGCAAACGCGCTCTTGTAGCTGTCGAAAAAGGTCTTGGGATCAAAGGTGGTGTCGCTCATGTCAGCTCCTTGGGGTGCGGTTTCTTGAACTTCGGAGCCATTGTAGCATGATTTGTATGCACTGCAAGAGAATTTTATGTCACCTGACACGGGGAACTACCTATAAATAAGTTATTATTTTATAACACCTTAGTATAAATTTGCTCACGAAGGTCCGTAAAGGTCGTAATGCGACGCAAGAGCCGCCGGCGCAGCGGCGGCCGGCGCAGCGGCGCGCGCCGCGCTGGCGCGTAAGTTCGAGACTGTCGACGCGGGCGGCATTTCGGGGGCATCATCGATGTGGGCTGGCCAGCGGGGAATCCATGTCGGCGATCCTCCACCACATCAAGTCCCTCGAGGACTATGCCGAGCGCCACGGCGCCCGGCTGGTGCGGGATGTCCTGCCCGAGCCGCTGCACGCCCGCCTGTTGAGTGATCGCATCACCGTGCGGCCGGACTTGAGCCCCGAGCAGCACCTCATGGCTCTGGTGCACGAGCTGGCGCACTGGCTTGCGCACGCCGAGAGCCCGCCTCCGTCGCTCAGCCGCTGCACGATTTACGAATATGAAGCCGAAGCGGTCGAGGCGCTCATCATGGCGCGACTCGGACTCGAGCCGCCGCAGCGCGGACCCGCGAGCGTCGGCCAGGACGCGCCGACCGATGGACTGCTCTCCTCCTCGCTCGACCGCGTGCGCTCGACCACGCAGCGGCTCTGCCAGGCGCTCGGTCTCGACTAGCGCCGCGCCTCGCGGCTCAGAGCCGCAGGCCTCCATCGACCTCGAGGCAGCGGCCGGTGAAGAAATCGTTCTCGAAGATGAACAGCACCGCGTGCGCGATCTCCTCGGGAAGCCCGAGCCGCTTCAGCGGCACCGGCGCCGTCATCTTGTTGAGCACGTCGGGACGCATCGAGGACAGGATCTCGGTATGCGTGAAGCCCGGCGCCACCGATGCGGCGCGTATGCCGTAGCGCGCGAGTTCCTTCGCCCAGACAACCGCCATCGACTCGACGCCTGCCTTGGCGGCGCTGTAGTTGCTCTGCCCGGCATTACCCACGCGCGAGATGCTCGAGATGTTGACGATGACGCCGCCGTTGCCGCGCTCGATCATGTGCTTGGCGCCCTCGCGCGCGCACAGAAACACGCCGGTGAGATTCACACCGATGACCGCATTCCACTGCTCGGTGCTCATGCCACCGACCACGGCGCCGTCCTTGACCTTGACCAGCAGGCCGTCACGCACGATGCCTGCGTTGTTGACGAGTCCATCGAGGCGCCCGAAATCGCCGGCAACGCCCGCCATCGCCGCGGTCACTTCGGCCTCATCGGCGACGTTGACGCGATACTCACGCGCCTTCACCGACTTTGACCGAACGAGCTCGCCCGTCTGCTTCAAGTCCTCGATGTTCATGTCGACGAGCGCGAGATCCGCGCCGCGCTCGGCGAGTTGCAGGGCGATCGCCCGGCCAATACCTCGTCCTGCGCCCGTCACCACCACCGTCTTGTTGCGAATGTCCATGATGTCTCACTTGCCTTTCTTGGAATCGGTGTCGGATTTGCGGCCCGCGCTCTTGGGCTCGCTCGGGCGCTTCTCTGCGCTCGGGGCCCTGTCCTCGCTCTTGGCATCGGCGCTCGCACCGGGTACGCCGAAGGCACTGCGGGTGGCCGCCTGCATTTGGTCCCACATTTCCATGTTCTTGCGCGCGAGCTCGGCGAGCGGGCCGAACGGGGTCTGCAGCGCCTTGGCCATCTCCGATTGCACGGCCTGCTGCTGGCGCAACATGGTGGTGAACGCCTGCTCGAGATAGCGGCTGAGCAAAGCTTGCATCGGACCACCGTAGAAGCGGATGATCATTTCGAGAAGCTCAGAGCTCAGAACAGGCATGCCAAACTGCTCTTGCTCGGCGATGATCTGCAACAGCACCGAGCGCGTCAGATCATCCCCTGACTTGTCGTCAACTACCTTGATCCGCTCGCCGGCGATGATGAGTTGCCTCAGATCATCGAGCGTCACGTGGCGGCTGGCGCTCGTATCGTAGAGCCGCCGATTGGAATATTTTCGTATGAGGCGTTCTTGCTGCATCTAGCCTACATCCCGCCAGCATCCTAAGCGAACCTCTCGCGGTGCACAACTCCGGCGGCTCAACGTTTGATATGGTGTTGCAAATGATGGAATTCCAGGTCTTCTAAAACAATGGGTTACAACACACAAACGGGCATCGGTCTCGGACCTACAACACGTTTCAGGCGCTTTTGCAGCGCAAAGGCCGGCGATGGATGATCTGTGGCGCCAGTGGCAGGCGTTTGCCCAGCTCGCGACCCCTCGAGCGCCCGGCGCCGCGGGCGCGCCGGCGGGTTTCGCCACCTTCGAGGATGCGGCCGAGCGCTTCGCGGCCGCGACGCGTAGTTTTCGCGACGGCATGGCCGCGGGCGCCTCCGCGGCGTCCGCGGCTGCTGCCGCCGAGACCTTCAGCAACTTCCTGCGCGACCAATACGCGGACTTCTTCAAGATGCCCTGGGCTTCAGCGCCAGGCTGGGCACAGGCGCAAGGCTGGAGCCAAGCGCACGGCGCGGGCGCGGGTCCCGGGACGGCTGCCTTCGAGCTGCCGGCACTCGGACTGACGCGCGAGCACCAAGAGCGCATGCAGCGCGCGGCGCACGCCTTGCGCGACATGGACGAGGCTCAGCGGCGCCTGCAGCGGTTGTGGTCGGATACGCTGCGCGAGGCCGCGTCGGCCTATGTCTCACGCCTCGGCTCCCCGGCGGGCGCCCCGCTCACACCGGAGGCAACTTACAAGCTCTACGACACCTGGATCGACTGCGCGGAGGAAGCCTACGCCCGCACCGCGCACAGCGAGGCATTTTGCGATGCCCTCGCCGACTACGTGAACGCCGGCAGCCGCTTGCGGCGCGAGTCGAGCGCCGGCGCCGAGGTCTGGGCCAAGCTTCTCGATCTGCCGACGCGCCACGAGGTCAACACACTTGCCGAGCGGCTGCGAGTGCTCGAGGAGCAAGTGCGCGCACGGCCCGCAACCGGCGCCGGCGAGCACGCCGCCGGCCCGGAGCGTACCCCGATCTCCGAGCGCGCCCCCGTTTCCGAGCGCGCGGCCGGACGCGAACGCGGGCCGAGGCCGCGGGCGCGCCGCCCACCCAAGGGCAAGCCATGATGAGTCCCAATCTGTGGTCGGCGCTCGCCGCGGCACGCCATTGCGTCGCGGGCTGCTCCGCGAAGGAGGAAGTCTGGCGCAAGGGCAAGCTCAGACTTTATCGCTATCGCTCGATTGCCAAGCCAGCGGCCACCCCGCCCCTGCTGATCGTCTATGCGCTCGTCAACCGCCCCTACATGATGGATCTGCAAGAGGATCGCTCGCTCATCCGCGGTCTGCTCACGCAAGGCCTCGACGTCTACCTCATCGACTGGGGTTATCCGGACGGTGCCGACCGCTTCACGACGCTCTCCGACTACATCGAGGATCAACTCGGCGGGGCCGTGCAAACGATCTTGCAGGATCAGGGTCTCGATGCGCTCAACCTGCTAGGGGTGTGCCAGGGGGGCGTGTTCAGCCTGTGCTACGCGGCGCTCCATCCCGAGCACGTGCGCAATCTCGTCACCATGGTGACACCGGTCGACTTTCACACGCGCGCCGATCTCCTGAGCAAGTGGGTGCGCAAGATCGACGTCGAGGCCTGGGTCGCAAACGGCAACGTCTCGGGCGACACCTTGAACCAGCTGTTCCTGTCGCTGATGCCGTTCCGGCTCACGCAGCAGAAGTACCTGGAGCTTTTGCGCGGCGAGGCCGACGCACCGCGCATCGAGAACTTCATGCGCGTCGAGCAATGGATCTTCGACAGCCCGGATCAGGCCGGCGCGGCGTTCCGCGAATTCGTCGTGTGGATGTACCAGGAGAACCGCCTGGCGCGCAATTGCCTCAAGCTCGCCGGCCGCGCCGTCGATCTCGCCCCGCTCAAGCTGCCGATCCTGAATCTCATCGGCAAGCGCGACCATCTGGTGCCGCCCGCCTCCTCGGCGGCGCTGCAGCGCCTGGTCGGCAGCCGCGATTTCACCACGCTCGAGCTCGACCTCGGACACATCGGCATGTACGTGAGCGCACGCGCGCAGCGCGAAGTGCCGCCCGCCATCGCCGCCTGGCTCGCCGCGCGCTGAGCGCGCGCGCTACATGTAGACGCCGCCGTTGACGTTGATCTGCTGGCCGGTGATGTAGTCCCCGTCCGCGGCCAGGAACAGCACCGCCTTGGCGATCTCCTCCGGCACCGCGAAGCGGCCCATGGGAATGCGCGCGAGAATCTGTGCCTGCACGTTCTCCGGCACCTTCGCGAGCATGCCGGTCTCGGTGAATCCCGGTGCGAGCGAGTTGCAGGTGACGTTGTATCTCGCCAGCTCGAGAGCCGCAGTCTTGGTGAAGGCGATGATGCCGCCCTTGCTCGCGGAGTAATTGGCCTGGCCGAAATTGCCCGCCTGGCCGACGAACGAGCTGATGTTGATGATGCGTCCGTACTTCTGCTCGATCATCATGCCCATGGCCGAGGAGACGCCGTAGTAGCACGCATTGAGATTGGTGTTGAGCACCGTGAGCCAATCCTCGTCGGTCATCTTGCGCAGCGTCTTGTCGCGCGTGATGCCCGCATTGTTCACCAGAATGTCGAGGCGGCCCCATGATTCCTTGATCTTGGCCATCATCTCGGTCCACGCCGGACGCTCGCCGACGTTGCCCTTGAACAGCAGGCTCTTGCGGCCCGCCTTGTGCAGCTCTTCCGCTAAAGCCTCCGCATCGGTGCTGCTCGACTGGTAGTTGATCGCGATGTCGGCGCCCTCGCTCGCAAGCGCCCGCACGATCGCCTTGCCGATGCCGCGTGCGCCGCCCGTGACCAAAGCCTTGCGCCCTTCTAGCTTGTTCATGTGACCCCCTTGGCTAGCCGAGTTATCGGCGGAATTCTGCGCCACTCCGCCGCTTCTGTCTGCCCCGCGGCGCGTAAGTATTTTCCGAATCGTGTCAGTTGGGGGACACTTGGCACATGACATTCGAATCGCAGCCGCCGGCACCCGGCGCGAGCTCGCCGCCGGAGCCCCGCGGCCCGCTCGCCGGCCTCAAGGTGCTCGACTTCACGCGCGTGCTCGCGGGACCCTATTGCACGGCGCTGCTCGCCGATCTCGGTGCCGAGGTGGTGAAGGTGGAGGCCCCTCAGGGAGATGAATATCGGCACATCGGCCCCTTCCGCTCGGGCGAGAGTGCCCTCTACCAGCTCGTGAATCGCAACAAGCTCGGGCTGTGCATCGACCTCAAGCAGGCCGCCGGCCGGGGGCTGGTGCAGCGGCTCATTCGCTCGGCCGACGTACTGGTCGAGAACTTCCGGCCCGGCGTGGCGGCCCGCCTCGGCATCGGCTACCACGATGCGGTGCGCGAAAACCCGCGGCTCATCTACGCCAGCATCTCGGGGTTCGGCCAGCAAGGTACCTACAAGGATCTGCCGGCCTTCGACCTCATCGCGCAGGCCATGTCGGGCTTCATGGCGATGACCGGCGAGCCCCAGGGGCCACCCATGAAGGTGGGCGAGTCGATCGGCGATCTCGCCGCGGGCCTTTTCTGCTCCTGGGCAATCCTCGCGGCGCTCTACGAACGCACGCGCACCGGCCGTGGGCGGCAGATCGATGTCGGGATGGTCGATGCGCTCGTCGCCCTGTCGCCTACCGCCATCGCACAATGGATGTTCGGCCAGTCATCCCCGCACCGCACCGGCAACCGGCACCCGCTCTCGACCCCCTTTGGCGCATTCCCGGCGCGCGATGGCCACGTCGTCGTCTGTGTTCTCAACGGGCCGCAGTTCGCGCGACTCGCCGACTGCCTCGGGCATCCCGAGCTCGCCGCGGACCCGCGCTTCGCGAGCGATGAGGAGCGCACGCGCCACGAGCCCGAGCTTGCGGCGATCCTCGGGCAATGGCTCGCGCCGCAGAGCGCGAGGCAAGCCGTGGCACGCTTGCAGGAGGCGGGTGTGCCCGCCTCGACCATCGAGGAACCGGTAGACGTGTTCGAGGGAGCTCATGTCGCCGAGCGCCAGCTGCTGTCGCGCACGCTTCACCCGCGGCTCGGTGCGATTCCGGCCATGGAGCAACCGGTCCATTTCGGCGGGTTGCCGCGCGGCCGACAGCGGCCGGCGCCTGCGCTCGGCGAGCACAATCGCGCCGTGCTCGCGCGCTGGCTGTCGCTCTCCGCCGCGGAGCTCGATCGGCTGGCGGCTGAGGCGGCGATTCAGGGAGATTCCAGATGAGCGATTTCAGCGATACCGAAGCGGCGGCAGCCGATGCCGCGGCGGCCGATGCCGCGGCGGCCGATGCCGCGGCGCTCGAGGCCGTGCGGCGCCTGGTGAGGGAGCGGATCGAGCCCCTGGCCAAGGAGACCGACGCGCGCGCCGAGTTTCCGCGCCGGCAGCTCGAAGCGCTCGCCGAGCTCGGTGTTCTCGGCATGAACTTGCCCGTGCAATGGGGCGGCCCGGGCATCTCCGCGCCGGCCTTCGCCGCCTGCGTCGAGGCCATCGCCGCGGCATGCGGCTCGACCGCCTCGGCGCTCACGGCTCACTTTCTCGCCACCGACGCCGTGCTGCTCGGCGGCGACGATGCGCTGCGCGGCCGCTATCTGCCCGCGGCCGCCGAGGGGCGGCAGCTCGGCGCTTTTGCCCTGACCGAGCCGCGGGCCGGATCGAATCCAGCCGACATGCGTTGCCGGGCCGTGCGCGACGGCGACGGATACCGGCTCAGCGGGGTCAAGCATTTCATCTCGAACGGCGGGATCGCCGACTTCATCGTGGTGTTCGCCGTCACCGATCCCGACGCGGGCCAGCGCGGCATCAGCGCATTCGTGGTCGATCGCGGTACCCCGGGTCTCACGGCGGGATCGCCGGAGCGCACCATGGGCCTGCGCGGCGGTCACGTCTTCGAGCTGTCCTTCGAGTGCTGCATCCCAGCCACGCAGCGCCTGGGGCCGGAAGGCACGGGCTTTCGCACCGCCATGCGCGTGCTCGACAATGGGCGCATCGAAGTGGCCGCGATGTGCCTCGGCATCGCACAAGCGGCGCTCGATGCCGGCGTGCGCTGGGCCGCCGAGCGGCAGGTCGGGGGTCAGCCGCTCGCCGAGTATCAAGGCATTCAGTGGATGATCGCCGACATGGCCACCGAGCTGCAGGCCGCGCGCCTGCTCACCGAGGATGCCGCGCGCAAGCGCGGTGCCCACGGACGCTATTCACTCGAAGCCTCGATGGCGAAGCTCTTTGCCTCGGAAGCCGCGGGTCGCATCGCCGATCGGGCGCTGCAGATCCACGGCGGCTACGGCTACACCGGGGACCTGCCGCTCGAGCGCTACGTGCGGGACCTGCGCATCATGCGCATCTACGAGGGTTCCTCGGAGATTCAGCGGACCATCATCGCACGCGCCCTGACCGCGAAGCGCTGAGCGGCCGGTCCCCGAGCGCGCCTACTTGCTTTTGAGCCCGACGGCCTGCAGCACCGGCACGGTGCGCAACGGCATGGGCGTGACGCTGGCGATGGAGCGCTTCTCACGCACCACGCGCTCGCTGGTGATCTCGATGACCGCGTGCTTGCCGGTCGCACCGACATCCTTGCGGGCTTCGACGCGCTGATCGTTGAACCGGTCGCGCTCGGCAGTGCTGATGCGCTTGATGCAGGGCTTGTCGTAGAACGAGGCCAGGTAGCTTGCGACCGCACCCGCGGCACCTTCTTCGGCAAAGAATCCCAGGCGCAGCGCGTGCATCAACTTGCCCTGATCGAGACCGGTGACGCAATAAAGTCGATACTCGTCGAAGATGTCGAGATTCGGCAGGCTCTCGGGATCGAAGCCTTCCTCCGAGAGCGACAGCTGGATCACGAACCAGCGCGATATCGCATCGTCCTCGAGCTCGAGCTGGGTGAGCGGGCGCAAGGTTTGGGTGCTCTCGAGACTCGGCAAGGACTCGCTCGCGGCTCGTCGCACGGGCGCCGCGGGCGCGGGTTTCATGGGGGTCGCAGCCACCGCGCCGGCCTTGAGGGAGGGCGCTGCGGGCCGCACCACTGCCTCGGCGAGCGGAGCCGCCCCACCCTTCACCGGGGCGGACGGCTTGGCCGCTACCGGCGCGGGTGCTGCGGCAACCGGCTTCGCCGCCGGCGCCGCTCTGACGGGGGTCGCGGCCACTTCCGTGGACTTCGCGGCGGCGACTGACAGGTTCGCGGGCTTCGCCACGAGCGCGGCCGGGGGCGTCATCCGCTTGATCGCGGCAGAGGAAGCGGCGGGCGGCGGCATCACCTGCTTCGCCGCGGGTGAGATGGCGGGGGGCGTCGTCGTGCTCTGCTTCACCACCGCGGGCGCAGCGACCGGTGCCATCGGCTTCAACGCGGCGGGGGGAACGGCCGGCGCCGGCGCAGCAGGTGCCGGGACGGCGACGGGCACTACGCGAGCGACCGGGACTATCTCCACCTCATCCGTGATGGTCGGCACGACCTTGTGGGTAACGGTCGGAATCACCTTGTGGGTGACCGTCGGGATTGGCTTGGCGATCTTCACCGGCGCCGGGCGCGGGGTGGCCCGTAGCGGCGGCCGGCGGACCATCGACACGCTATCGGAGAGCACGGGAATCGCGAGCGCCTGCATCGAGGACGTCGGGGCCGCGGCAGGGTGCTTTTGCGCGGGCGAGGCGGCCGGCGAGACGGACTGCGCTTCGGGCATGGCCTGGGGGCCGGCGGCGGATCGCGACGGCGCTTGCGTCGCGAGCGGCGTCTGAATGGCCGGAGCCGGCGGCGGAGCGGCCTTGGGAGGCGGGGCTGGCTGCGCTGATTGCGGCGTCTCGACCGGCGCTTGCGCGACCGGCTGCATCCTTGGAATCACCGGCGCGCTCGGCGCCGGCCGGGCTGCCGCCCGCTGCGCATGGCGCCCGGTGGCCATTGCCTCGGCCTTGGCCTGCAAGGTCGCGATCGCACGCAAATCGTCGGTCTCTGCCGTCGCGGTCAACGCGCTCGGATAGAGGTCGCGCACCTTGACGAGGGTCAAATCGGCCTCGTCCTCCGTGGCGAAGGGACCGAGCCGCAGGCGGTAGCGCGGCCGGCGGTCCTCGGTGCGGGTAATTTGATACACATGAGCCGCGCTGGTGAACTCGGCGAGCTGTTTCGCGGGCTGTCCGATCGGCGCCGAAGAGGCGCTCAGGTTGATCACGAAGGGTCCAGGACCGCCGAGGCGCGGCGTCTCTTGCAGCGGCTGCAGCAGGTCCTCGATGCTCAAATGCCAGATCTCTCCACCCGTCAATGGCGTATTTATCGGTGTGGCCATCAGTGTTCCCGCGAAAGTCGGTTGTTGGCGACGATATTGGCGAAGCTTGACGAACGAAACTGTGACGAGCGTCTACGGGCTCTTACAAAAGTGTGAATTGGATTTATGTCAACGAAGCGGTTGTCTGGCTGACCTCGGTCGGATGTCGCCTACAGGTGCTTTCCCCGACCCGCGACTCGAAATGCGAGGGGCCTGCCCTGAAGCTTATGTTCAAGGTATTTATGCAACAACCGAGGAGCACCTGACCATGGAGAAATCACCCGCGAATCTTGGCGAGGGAAACCCCGAAGCCGCCGCCGAGTTCAACGAGGCCGAGCAGAATTTCGTGAAATCGCCGCGCGGCAAGCAGAAGATCCGCCGCGGCGCGCAAGTGCGTCCGGAGGAGGAAGCCGCGCTCGAGCAAGCCGAGGAGAGCGCCAAGGCCCGCGGCAAGAACGACGACTCCCGGACCGAGGAGATGCGGGAGAAGCGCAAGCGGTGAGCGCGCGCGCGCAGCAGCGCATACTCCTGCCATGGAGGGCAGCGATCAAGAGCCGCTGACGCTCGAGGTCGAGGGCGGGACGCGCGTCTCGGCCTTGTGGCGACGCGCGTCGGGGGCGCGCGCGCTCTTCGTGTTCGCGCACGGCGCCGGCGCCGGGATGGCGCATCCCTTCATGACGGCGGTCGCCGCCGAGCTCTCGAGGCTCGGTATCTCGAGCCTGCGCTACCAGTTCCCCTACATGGAGCGGGGCGCCAAGCGCCCGGATCCGCCTGCTCTCTGTCACGCGACGGTGCGCGCGGCGGTGCAGGCGGCGCATGGCCTCGAACCGGCAACACCGCTCGTGGCCGGCGGAAAATCGTTCGGCGCCCGCATGACCTCCCAGGCGCAGGCCAGCGCACCGCTGCGCGCGGTCCGCGGGCTCGTGTTCCTGGGATTTCCGCTGCACCCTCCCAATGAGCCCTCCACGACGCGCGCCGAGCATCTCGACCGGGTGCACATCCCGATGCTGTTCCTTCAGGGCAGCCGGGATACGTTCGCCGAAGCCGGGCAGCTGAGACCCGTGATCGCACGACTGGGCTCCCGGGCGACCCTGTGCCTGGTCGAGGATGCCGATCACTCCTTTCATGTGCCCGCGCGGGGCGGCCGGCGCGACGCCGACGTGCGCGCCCAGTGGTTGGCCACGATGGCGGCGTGGGTGAGCTCGCTCCCCCGCTAGCGCCGTGTCCGCTCGACGCGATCGAGGAACGCGAGCATCGCAGGCGCGACCGCGTCCGGCGCCTCGAGCAAGATGGCGTGGCGCAGCACCGGCAGGATGGCGAGCTCCGAGTTCGGAAGCGCCGCGGCGATCTGCCGGTTGAGGCGCGGATTGCAGCCGCCGTCGTTTTCGCCGGTGAGCACCAGGCACGGCGCCTCGATCTCATGCAGCCAGGGCGACATCTCGGTCTCGGCATAGACGTCGAACACGCTCAAGAAGACCTCGGGATCGGTATCGATCACCTGCTGCATGCGCCGCTCGATGACTTCCGGACAGCGCGCCGCGAACTCGGGCGTGAACCAGCGCTCCTTGAGCGTCTCGAGGATGGGCGCGATGCCCTTCTGGCGCATCGCAGCCACGACCCCGCGCACCTTTGCGCTGTCCTCGGCGCTGCGGAACGCCGCGGTGCTGAGAAGCCCCAAGGACAGCACCCGCTCGGGGTAGCGGCGAGCGTACGCCGGCCCGATCATGCCGCCGAGGGAGTGACCGGCGAAGTGCGCACGCTCGATGCCGAGCTCGGCACGCAGCGTCTCGAGATCCTCGACCAGGTGCTCGAGGCCGTAGGGCGTCGGCGGCCGGGGCGATCGGCCGTGTCCGCGCAGGTCGTAGCCGATGCAGCGAAAGCGCGTCTTCACGCGCTCCACCAGGCCGTCCCAGCTATGGCGCGACGCGCCGATACCGTGGATGAGAAACAGCGGCGGTCCCTCGCCTTCTACCGAGAAAGCCGAGCGGATGGCCGTCACGGGAGCGCGAGCTCGGCGCGCCGCGCGGGCGCGCACGATCGTTGAAAGGCCGGCATGACGTCCGCTGCGAAACGCCGGATGCACTCCTCCGCCTCTTGCGCGCCGTGGCCGATGTTGACGTTCATGATGAAATCATCGATGCCGAGCTCCTCGTAGAGCTTCAACCGGTCGATCATTTCCGCCGCCGGACAGACGATGATGTTCTGCCGGAACTGTTCCATGGTCTGTTTCATGGGCAAGGGCTTGATCGCGCCGCGCTCGACGATGCCGGGTCCGGTGAAGACGTTGTGAAAGCGGCCGTAGTACTCGTAGGCGAGCTCGAGCTTACGCTCGGCATCCGCGCCATTCTTAGCGACGCAGCACACCCGTGAGAGCGCCAGGCGCAGATGGCTCCCGGCCCCGCCGAGCGCCGCCTTGCCCCGCTGAAACGCCTCGACCTGTTCCTTCATCTTCTCGACCGTCGCATCGAGCGGCGTCGTCTGGATATGGAAACCGCGGCGCGCCGAGGCTTCGATACCGGCCGGCACCAGCGCCGCGATCATGATCGGCGGCATCGGCCGGGTCATCGGCCGCGGCATCACCGTGAGCGGGCCGAATCGATAGTACTTCCCGTTCCAGGAGACCTCCTCACGCGTGAGCAGCGCGATCAGCACCTCGAGCGACTCATCGAAGCGCTCGCGCGATTCCTCGATGGGTTTGCCCATGAGCGCCAGCTCGTAGGCGAACGCTCCGCGACCGACACCCAGAATGAGCCGCCCCTCGCACAGGATGTCGGCTTGCACCACCTGCCCGGCGAAGATGCGCATGTCGTGCAGCGGCAGCACGCAGACCGAGGTCACCAGCTCGATGCGGCTCGTGACCGCGGCGATCTTGACGGCGAGCTGCAAGGGGTCCGGCACCAGCAGGATGTTGATGAGGTGATGCTCCGGTATGGTCACGCCGCGGTAGCCCAGCCGATCGACCAGCTGCGCCTGGCTCACCATGTCGGCGTACAGCCGCTCCCCGCCGTAGCTCGTATCCGGGTAATAAGCCGAGAGGAAATTGTTGAATTCCATGTCTGATTCCGTCGAGTGGCGTCCCGCGCCGCCACCTGCAGCGCTCCGGATCCACAGGCTGCCACCGCGCGCATCATTTTGAAATCAAATTATTTCGGCCATCAAGTTCGATATTATCGAACCATGAACCTGGACGCCCTGCGCACCTTTCTCGCGGTGATCGAGACCCGCAGCCTGATCGCCGCCTCGCGGCGGCTGCACGTCACCCAGTCGACCGTCACCGCGCGGCTCAACGGTCTCGAGCAGCAGATCGGGCAAAAGCTCCTGCATCGGGGCAAGTCGGGGACCGAGCTCACCTCGGCGGGCTTCAAGTTCGAGCGCTACGCGCAGGTCATGGTGCAGCTCTGGCGCCAGGCGCGCTACGAGGTATCCCTGCCGCTCGGCTTCGAGGGCGTGTGCAACGTCGGCCTCGAGTACGACCTGTGGCGCGGCCTCGGCCAGCGCTTCCTCGACCACATGCGCGAGCGCTGTCCGCGCATCGCCATCTCGCTCTGGCCGGGCGGCCAGCCCGAGATCGATCGCTGGCTCAAGATCGGGCTCGTCGACCTCGCCTTCTGCTACGCGCTCACGCCCGGCGGGGGCTTCAAGAGCCGTGTGCTCCTCGACGATGACCTGATCCTGGTGTCGAGCCGCCGCGGGGCGCGCGCCGAGCTCGATGCCGGGTACGTATATGTGGATCATGGCGATGAATTTCGGCGCCAGCATGCGGCCGCATTTCCGAGCGAGACGACCTCGGCGCTCACCATCGCCTCCTCCGACTGGGCGCTCGATTACCTCGCGCGCAACGGCGGCTCGGGCTACCTGTCGCGCCGGCACGCGGCGGCCCGTCTCGCGCGCGGCAAGCTGCATGCGGTGCGCGGCGCGCCCGTCTTCAAGCGCCGCGTCTATCTCGTGGAGAGCGCACAGACGGTGTCTCAGTGGCCGTGGTACGAGGCGGCGCTCGCCGGCTTGATGCGCCGAGCGCGGGCTGCGCGAGACCAGGACGCCTGAGCGAGCTCTAGTCTAGTCGAAGATCGGTCGCACTCGATCGTAGAGTGCGCTCAAGGGCTTGGGCCCGACGATCTGCCCCGCATCGACGATGAGCTCGCCATCGATCCACAGCGACTGATCCATGACCACACCGTCCGGGTGGTTCTCCCCGCCGCCCTCCTCCCACCAGGGCAAGCCCATTCCGATGGCGTTGGCGCCGAGCGCGCGGATGTCCTCGATGAAATGCCGCCCCGTGATACGGGCCGAGGGATGAAAGCCGAGGGTGAAATGAATGAGCGAGCCGTAGTCGCGCCCGCCGGCCGCGCGGCGCAGCGCGCGCTCGAAGCGCGGCTTGTCCTCGGCACCTGCGCCGCTGAAGGAGCGGATCTTGTCATCGACCTCGAGGCTGATGGGGCGCCGCAGCAGCCGGTAGTGCTCGTCGAACACGGCACGCAGCACGATCTTGCCGGCAACCGAGGAGCGCGCCGGGTACAGGCTCTGGGCACCCGGCACGGTGTGCATGCCGGGTGAGCGCGCGATGCGCTCGCGGCGCAGCTTCACCTGGTCGAGCGTGAACGAGACATCCGTGCCGCCCGGGCAGGTGAAGCGCACCCGCGCGCCGGCCATGGTGTCGAGGTATTCGACCAATGCGACCTGGTAGTCCATGAGCGCTGCGAAGTCGACGCCGCCGTAGAGGCGCGCGAAGCTTGCGGCGCCGGCCGTGGCGATGAGCGCGTAGCGCGTGCGCCCGGCTTTCATGGCGGCATCGTGCAGCGTCGAGCCCGCAAGATACGGAAAGCACAGGTCGAGCCACACATCGGAAGCGGCGGCGGCGGCGGCCAGCGTGTCGGGGAGATAGGGGTCGGCGAGCGCGCCCTGGAACGGCAGCGGCGCAATGCTCGCGATCACCGCGCGCGCGCGCGCGTCCTCGACTGCCCCCATGATCGCCGCCAGAAGCGCGGGCTCGGTGCGGGTATCGGCGCTCACCAGCACGCCTTCGCCCGGCCGCACGTCGAATTGCTCGCCGATGAGCGTGCGCGCCGCGCGGCGCAGCGCTTGAGCTCTCATGCGGGCGTGCCCGGGCGGGTCATGCTGAAGATCTCGCCGAGCGCCGCGTACTCTCGATATCCGAGGCGGGCGATGGGATGAAGCCTCGAGGCCGCCACGCGCCCCGCCACGATGACGGAATCCGCGATGTGCATGCCGAGCACCCGGCCCATCACCATGCGCCCGATTTCTCCCTCGCACGGCAGCTCGTAGATC
>Ga0335073_10001374_pt1 | contig 32373 bp, 26 predicted proteins | sample Lox_Sample_22_FD_207093 | JGI IMG/M metagenome (GOLD analysis project Ga0335073, IMG submission 207093) | Soil microbial communities from Loxahatchee National Wildlife Refuge, Florida, United States - Lox_Sample_2.2 | ecosystem: Environmental > Terrestrial > Soil > Wetlands | place: USA... | reverse complement strand
ATCAAATCATGGGCGCCGGCCATCCGCGCATCAGTTTCGAGCTCGACACCTACACCCTCGCCGAGCCGGCGCATTTCGTGGTCGACAAGGTCTATATCCAGCGCAAAGGGCCCGTGAACGACGTGCGGGTGTGGGCGGTCGGTCAGGCGGTGGCGCTCGAGAAATTCATGGATGCCGTCATCGATCCCAAGCATGCGCCGAAGGGCCTGTTCCCGGAGCTGGTCCTGTTCGATTGCACGGCCTGCCATCACGGGATGGACGACCTGCGCTGGCAGGCGCAGCCATCGGTCGGGCTGCCGCCGGGTCTTCCGCCGCTCAACACCGCCAACGCCGTCATGTTGAAGATCATCGCCCAGCGCGTGGCGCCGGGCGTCGCGAAGAGCCTCGGCGATCACCTGCTCGCCTTGCATCACGCCAGCACCGAGAGCTGGGGCGCGGTTCAGAACGAGGCGCGGGCGCTGCGGCAGATCGCCGTCGATCTGGTGCCGACGATCTCGAGCCACGACTTCACTCGCGACGACATGCGCGCCCTTGCCGATGGGCTCGTCGCCGCAGGGCTCGACCACGACGCCGGCGATTATCCCGGCGCCGAGCAGGCCACCATGGCGCTCGCCTCGATCGTCAGCGGCATGCGCATGGGCGGCTATATCGGCGAGCCTCAGGCCAGGGAGATGAACGACAAGCTCAACGGACTCTACGAGGCGCTCAACAACAACGCGACCTACAAGCCCGAGATCTTCGTGGCAGCGCTTCGCGAATTCCAGAAGACCCTGCCCGGACGCTGAGCCCTCATCACCCGAAGGCCAGCGGTCCGTAGAGCCAGACGACCCAGCCCGCGAGCGCCAGCGCGGGACCGAATGGCACGCGGTCCTGTCCCGGCTCCCGAGGACGCAGCGCACGCACCGCGAGTGCCGCCACCAGGGCCGTAAGCGAGCCAAGCAGGACGACGCTCGGCAAGCCGGACGCGCCGACCCAGGCCCCGAGCGCCGCCAGCAGCTTGGCATCGCCCGCGCCAAGCCCTTCCCGTCCTCGCAAGCGCCGGTAGGCCCAGGCGACCAGCGTGAAGAGGGCGAAGCCGGAGATCGCACCGATGACGTCGTCCAGGACCGAGTCGGGTGCCGCTTCAAGAGCGACGAGCGGTCCCGCCACGATAAGAGGCAATGTCAGCGAGTCGGGCAGCACCATGTTCCAAAAATCGATCATCGCGAGGGCAAGAAGCGTCCATCCGAATGCGCAGCTCGCCCACAGAACCCAGCCGTCCATGTCCGACCACGCCCAGAGCGCGATCCCAACCGCCGCGATCTCGATGGTTGGATAATAGATGCCAACAGCCGCATGACAGTGACGGCAGCGGCCGCGCAGCCACAGCCAGCTCGCCACTGGCACGAGGTCTGGAACGCCGAGTGTCGCGCGGCAACAAGGACAGGAAGAGCGGCCCCAAAGGCCCTGGCCAGCCGGGAGCCGCAGCACCAAGACGCCCACGAAACTGCCGATGGCGAGCGCGACCGCGACAAGAAACGCCAAGTGCAGCCCGTCCTCCAGCGTCATGCCAATCCCGCTCGGTGAAGGAAATGCGACACGTCTTAGCCAACTTTTAGCCGTTGCGGTGCTACATCTCCTGCCCATAAGATATGGCAAATCAGCGCCGCTGCCGGCGCCCTTTTCATCGAGCACTGGCCGCGCGAGCGATTGGCGGTCCCGTCTGGGGGCCGCGATCTCCATCCAACCTCACACGGGGGCTCATCCCATGGCCACTGAGACGAAGACTGCACCTGCCGGCACCCGCACGCTCGCCGGAAAATTGGCAATCGTGACCGGTTCGACCAGCGGCATCGGGCTCGGCATCGCGCAGGCGCTCGCTCAAGCCGGCGCCGACATCGTTCTGAACGGCTTTGGCGACAACAAGGAAATCGACAAGATCCGTGGCGAGATCGCGGAGGAGAACAAGGTCAAGGTCGTTTATGACGGCGCCGACATGAGCAAGGGCGAGGCTGTCGCGGCGTTGGTGCAGAACGCCGAGAAGACCTTTGGCAAGGTCGACATCGTCGTCAACAATGCCGGCATCCAATTCGTCGCGCCGATCGACGAGTTTCCCGTGGCGAAATGGGACGCGATCCTCGCCATCAACCTTTCCTCGGCCTTCCACAGCACGCGCGCCGTCCTGCCCGGCATGAAGAAGCGTAAATGGGGCCGCATCATCAACATCGCCTCGGCGCACGGTCTTGTGGCGTCGCCCTTCAAATCGGCCTATGTCGCGGCCAAGCACGGCATGCTCGGCCTCACCAAGACGACGGCGCTCGAAGTGGCCGAGATGGGCATCACGTGCAACGCGATCTGCCCCGGCTATGTGTGGACGCCGCTTGTCGAATCGCAGCTTGACGGGCAGGCGAAAGCCCACAATATGACGCGCGAACAGGTCATCCACGACGTGCTTTTGGCGCAACAGCCCAACAAGCGCTTCGCGACGGTCGAAGAGATGGGCGCGCTCGCCGCATTCCTGTGCAGCGACGCCGCGGCATCGATGACCGGCACGGCCCTGCCTGTTGACGGCGGTTGGACCGCACACTGAAAATTATTGGGGGAAGGTCGCCATGAACGATGTCGCATCGGGAGAGACGCCGGCAAAGGGCGCGACTCCGCGGGCAAGCAAACAGGCGACCCGACCTGCCAACGTGAAGACCATCAATCTGGCACTCCAGGGTGGAGGCGCCCACGGCGCCTTCACCTGGGGCGTGCTCGACCGATTGCTGGAGGAGGAAGGCCTCAATTTCGAGGGCATTTGCGCGACCAGCGCGGGTGCGATGAATGCCTCGGTCCTCGGTTATGGCCTCTCCGTCGGCGGCCGTGAAGGGGCGCGCAAGGCGCTCACCAATTACTGGCGCCGCATCAGCCACGCGGCGCAGTCGAGCCCGCTCCAGCCGAGCCCAATCGACCGGATGCTCAAGGATCATTCGCTGCGCTGGTCGCCGGCGTTCATGTTCTTCGACCTCATGACGCGGCTCATGTCGCCTTATGAGTTCAACCCGATGAACGTGAACCCGCTGCGCGACGTGGTGCAGCAGTCGGTCGATTTCGAGGTGCTGAACAAGCCGGATTGTCCGGTGAAAGTCTTCCTTTCCGCAACCAACGTGCGCACCGGCAAGGTCAAGATCTTCGAGCCCGGCCAATTGAGCGTCGACGCGGCGCTCGCCTCGGCGTGCCTGCCGTTCATGTTCCAGGCGGTCGAGATCGACGGCGAGGCCTATTGGGACGGCGGGTACATGGGCAACCCTGCCCTCTATCCGCTCATCTACAATTGCGACAGCACGGACATCCTCATCGTCCACATCAACCCGCTCGTCCGCAAAGAAATCCCGAAAACCGCCACCGAAATCCTGAACCGCATCAACGAGATCGGGTTCAACTCGTCGCTCATGCGCGAGATGCGCGCCATCAGCTTCGTGACCCGACTCATCGATCAGGAGCAGCTCGACGAATCAAAGCGCGTCCGCATCCACGGCATTTCCGATGACGAGCTGATGACCGGACTCGGCGTTGCCAGCAAGCTCAATGCCGATTGGGAATTCCTTCAGTATCTGCGCGACATGGGACGCAAGCGCGCGTCCGAGTGGATGGTCGAGCATTTCCCCAAGGTCGGGACCGAATCGACAGTGGACATCCACGCCAAGTTCCTGTGAGCCGCGCTGCGGCCTGAGGCGGGGCCGGCGGTTATGGATCTGGTCGAATTTCTGGCACAGCGCGGTCGGCTTGATTCCGTGCATTGCGCGCGCGTGCGGGCCCTGCGCCGCGAACGCGGCGAAAGCGAGGCGGTGATCATCACCCGCCTCGGCATGATGGGCGAACGCGAGATGGCGGAGCATTTGGCCGAATTCCTCGGCATCCCCCTCGCCGAGGAACGCCACTATCCCTCCGCCCCCTTGTTCGAGGCGTCGCTCCAAGCTGATTTTCTCGCCCGCGCGCGCGCCTTGCCGCTCGAGGACGCGGATGCCGCGCTGACCTTGGCGATGGCCGACCCGACCGACGACTATACGATCAAGGCGGTGCGGCTCGCCGCCGGCAAGCCGGTCGTGCCGTGGGCCGCCGTGCCGAGCGAGCTCGCGGCGGCGCTCGAACGGCTCTATGGGCGCGGCGTCGCTCCTCACCGTGCCGTCGCCGCCACCGCCCTCAGCGCCGCACCCGAGGATATGAAGCGCCTCAGCGATCTCGCGAGCGACGAGCCGGTGATCCGCTACGTGAACTGGCTCGTCGGGCACGCCGCCGCGCAAAGGGCCTCCGACATCCACATCGAAGCGACGCCCGACCGCGTCGCGCAGCGTTTGCGCATTGACGGCATGCTGCGCGACATTGACGCGCCGCCGGCAGGGCTGCACGACAACATCGTCAGCCGCATCAAGATCCTGGCGGGTCTCAACATCGCCGAGCGGCGGCTGCCGCAGGACGGCCGCTTCCGCATGGTGGTGGAGGGACGCGAGATCGATCTCAGGATCTCGACGGTGCCGACGCTTCACGGCGAAAGCGTGGTGATGCGGCTCCTCGACCGCGAACGCGCGCCGCTTGATCTCGCGGAACTGGGGTTCAGCGCGGGTTTCCGCCGCGAGCTGGTACGACTCCTCGAGCTTCCAAGCGGCATGATCCTGGTGACCGGACCGACCGGCAGCGGCAAGACGTCGACGCTATACGCGGCATTGCAGCTCTTGAACACGCGGGAGCGCAAGATCCTTACCGTCGAGGATCCGGTGGAGTATCAGCTTCCCGGCATCAACCAGATACCGGTGCGCCCGGCGATTGGGCTCAATTTCGCGACCTTGCTGCGCTCGCTGCTGCGTCAGGATCCCGATGTCCTGCTCGTGGGCGAGATCCGCGACCTCGAGACCGCGCGGATCGCCGCGCAGGCGAGCCTGACAGGCCATTTGCTGCTATCGACCGTTCATACCAACGACGCCGTGAGCACGGTGATCCGGCTTCTCGATATGGGGCTCGAGGACTATCTGCTCGCATCGGTGTTAAAGGGCGTGGTCGCGCAACGGCTCGTGCGCTGCCTTTGCCGCGTCTGCCGTGAACCTTATCGGCCCTCGCCTCACCTTGCGGAGCGGCCCGGCCTCGACGCGCTCGCAGGTGCCGATGTCGTGCTCCATCGCGCGGTCGGCTGCGCCCAGTGCAACGGCACCGGTTATCGCGGCCGCACCGCGATCACCGAAATGCTGGTGCTCGATCAACGGCTTTATCCGCTCATCGTCGGCCACGCCAATGCCCAGTCCCTGTTGACCGAGGCGCGTGCCGGCGGCATGACGGACCTCAGGTCTGACGGGTTGGTGAAGGCGATGGCCGGCATGACATCTCTTGAGGAAGTGCTGCGCGTGACCGGGCTGGCGTGAGATGCCTCGGTTCCGCTATCGAGCCTTGCGCCGGAGCGGCGGCGAGATCGAGGGCGAGCTCCTTGCCGCCGATCTGCATGAGGCGACGCTGCGTCTCCAGGCCGGGGGCAGCCTGCCGGTGGAGATCGCGCCGGCCCCGGCGCATACGGTGTCGACCGGCACTCGTTTACGCTCTTCGGGGCGGCTTTCGTCGCGCGAGCTCGTTCTTTTCACGCGGCAGCTCGCCACACTTCTGGGTGCCGGCATCGCGCTTGATCGCGCGCTCGCACTCATAGCGGGTGATCGCGGACGCTCGCGCCGGGCGCAGCTCGCCTCCGCATTGCTTGCCGACATCTATCGCGGCGAGAGCCTGTCGCGGGCGCTTGGCGCCCACACAGCCTTTTCTCGCGCCTATGCCATGGTCGTCGCCGCGGGCGAGGCGCGGGGCGATGTGGGCGGTGCGCTCGAACGGCTTGCGGGGGTGCTGGAGCGCAACCGCGCCATCAGCCAGGCACTCGCGAACGCGCTGATCTATCCCGCAAGCGTGCTTGTGGTCGCTTGCCTTTCCGTCTCGTTCCTGCTGGGCTTCGTCGTGCCGCGCTTCTCGGCGCTGCTCGAAGGTTTCCGGCATGAACCGCCGCTTGCCATGCGCGTTCTGCTCGGCGTTTCAAGCCTCGTGCAGGATTGGGGCCTCCCGTTCCTCGCGGTGCTGGCGGCGTTCGTTGCGTTCCTGATTTGGCGGCGCCGAGACGCCTTGTTCCGCCTTGCCTGGTCGCGCCGGCTATTGCGGGCGCCTGCGATCGGCGTGCTGATGGCGAAGGTCGAAACCGAGCGGCTGACATTCCTTCTCGGCCACATGATCGCGGCGGGTGTAGCGCTGCCGGCGGCGTTGGCGGCTGCGCGCGACGGGAGCGGCAACGAAGCGCTTCGCGCCGGGCTCGCCGAAGCGGTGCGCGCGATAGAGCGGGGCGAGCGCGTGATCACTGCGCTGGCCGCGACCGGGCTTGTCTCCGATTTGGCGCTGGAGCTGATCCGCGTTGGCGAGGAGACCGGCGATCTTGCCCCGATGCTTCTCAAGGCGAGCGACATCCTCCGCCGCGAGATCGAGGCATCGACGACCGAGTGGATCGGTCTCTTGGCCCCCATCAGCATGGTTCTTCTGGGACTTCTCGTGGGGGCCATAGCGCTTGCAATCTTCGGCACAGTGCTTCAGGTCTATGATGTCGCATCGTGAAGCAACCGCGGGCTTTACGCTGATCGAGATCGTGATCGTGCTCGCGATCCTCAGCATCGCCGTGGCGCTGGCCATGCCTTATCTCGGGCGGCAGACATCGCGTGCGGCGCTCAGCGCCGCGGCTCAGCAGGTGCGCGCGGCGCTCACCGGCGCTCGCTCGGACGCGATCACCGAGGATCGCGAGGTCAAGTTCACGGGCGGCCTTGGCGGTTATCAAATCGATGGCGTACGCCATGCCTTTCCGGCCTCGCCGGACATACGGGTCGAAATCCGTGGCGATGCACCCATCTCGTTCTATCCATCGGGCGGCGCGTCCGGAGGACGTCTGGTGCTGCGCGATTCGAACGAGGCGCTTCCTATCGACATCGAAGCGCTGACCGGCCGTGCGCTCCTGGCGCGATAGCGGCAGCAGCGGGTTCTCGCTGATCGAGGTGCTGTTCGCGCTGGCGCTGATCGGGCTGGCGTTGGGCACCGCTGCGACTTTGTTGAGCAACGGGCTGTTGGCGGCGCGGACGTCGGACGATGTCGCGACGGCGCTGGCGCTCGCCGAAGAAAAGCTTGCGTCGGCAGGCGTGAGCGAGCCGTTGCGACCGGGCGCCTCGACCGGAACCTTCGGCCGATTCACCTGGTCGGTCGCGATTGCGCCTTATACCGACACCGCCATAGACACCCCGCGCGTGCAGCTCTATCGCGTCGAGACGCGGATCGGTTGGCGCGAAGGATTCGCGCGGCGGCAGTTCGCGCTCGCGACCGTGCGCATTGGACCACCATTGCCATGAGGGCTCGTTCCCGCCCCTCGGGCTTCACTTTGGTCGAGATCATGATCGCGCTCGCGCTCACGGGCCTCGTCACCTTGCTGATCATGAGCGCCACGCGATTTGCCGTCCTTGGCCTCGATCGCGTCGCAGGCACGGCGGACCGGATCGAGACGCGGCACAATCTCGAAGACTTATTGCGCCGCGAGCTTGGCAGCACCCTCGCTTCGTCACTGCTGCCGAACGCCCCGATCGTCGTCGGACGCCCCGACGGCATTACGTTTCTGACCGTGGCCGAGGATGGCGGCGCAGGCCTCTATCGCGTCGCCATAGGTGCCGAGATGGTTGGCTCGACGCGGAGCCTCGTGTTGACGCGGTGGCGTGCGGGCGCAAGTGGCGATGGCCCGCCCGAACGGATCTTGTTGGCGCCGCGGCTTGGCAGCTTTCGTATCGATTATTTCGGCGCTCTTGACGTCAATGCGGCGCCCAAATGGCAAGACGATTGGGAAGGCGTGCGCGCGCCGCCCACTCTTGTGCGGATGACGATCGACACGCGCGATGGGCTAGCACGGCCGCCACTCGTTCTGCATCTTTGGACGGCGTCAGGCTGATATGCGCCGACAGCCCGCCGCCTCCTCCGCGCGCAAAAGCGGTTCGGTGACGATCCTCGTCCTTTGGGGCATGGCGATCGTGTTCGCGCTGCTGGTCGCGGCCAGCTACACGACCCGCACCGAACTGGCGATAACGCGCAACGAAGTGGGCGCGGCGCACGCCCGATATGCCGCCGAAGCCGGAACTCAGATCGGTTTGGCGCGGCTTTTGGCACGAAGGGCGCAGGGCGGTGCGATCTTCGATGGCCATCCCGAAGCCTGGCGTGACGGTACCGTTGGCGTCGACATCGCGATTCAGGACGAAGCTGGCCGGATCGACATCAACCAGGCGCCGCTCGAGCTGCTCGAAGGCCTGTTCGTTGCGATCGGTCGGCCCAAAGAGGATGCGCTTCTACTTGCGTGCCGCATCCTTGAACGCCGCGGCTCCACCGCGTCAGATTGTCCCGATCTGCCCGGCGCGCCTCCCCTCGCGCCGGAAGTCTTCGTTGCGCCCGAGGAACTCGCGGCGCTTCCCGGATTTGGCGACCGCCTCTATGCCGCGATCGCCGATGATGTGACCGTTGCGACCGGCGCCAGCGCCGTCGATCCCATGGTAGCACCTCGGACCGTGCTGTTGGCGCTGCCGGGGGCAACGCCTGACGTTGTCGATGGCTGGCTTTCGAGCCGCGAGGAGATTGCACAGTCGGAGCCGGAGGCGAGCGGCTTCGAGACGCTGGGATCGAGCCCCTATCTCATGGTCTCGCCGGTGCGCGATTTCACGATCGTCGCGGTCGCCAAGACCGCGGACGGGGCGCGCGCGCGGACCGAGCTTCAGGTCCGTCTGACGGGCAACGGCGGCCGTCCATACCAAGTGATGGCATGGCGCAATCGGTGAAGGGTTGGGCCGAACCTGCTAAGCTTCCTTTCGATGACCCTCGCCGCTCACAACGATGCAAAGCGCGCCTGGGGCGCGGCTGGACGTGCGCTCTCCTGGTGGGTCGGCGAGTTGCGCGGCGTGTGGGATGATCTAGCGCGGCGCTTCGAGCTCGGAACCCGCGCCGCGATCGTGATCGAGGCTGGCGAGCGTTATTGGATCGTGCGGCAGCGCCAACGGGTGTTGGGCCAGATCGATCGAACCGGGTCCGACCCGGCAGAGACGCGGCGCACGCTGACCCGCCTGGCGCAGGGCCCCTCGCTCACCATCGAAATCCCGCAGGAGCGCGTGTTGACACGGCGGATCAGCCTTCCGGCGAGCGCCGAGGGTCAAGTCGATCGCATCCTTCGGTTCGAGATCGCGCGCCTCTTTCCGTTTCCGGCCGAGCGCGTGCATTTCTGCCACCGGGTCACCGGGAAAGGCGGGCTCGCCAACGACGGCGGCGCGATCGAGGTCGAGGTCGTCGCGGTCGCCCGCGAGGTCGTTGCCGATATCTGCGCGTCGTTGACCGAGGCAGGCCTGACGCCCAACGCGATCTGCATCGGCGGAGGCACCGGCACGGCGCCGCTCTATCTTCCCGGCGCGGCGATCGGGCGGCCGGGACCGGCATTCACGGGGACCACCCGCACGTTGCTGGTCACGCTTGGCGTGCTGGTGGTCGCAGCGCTCGCATCGCCCATCCTGCACGACCGAATGCGGCTTGCGGCGGCAGATCATGAGATCGCGACGTTGAAACCCGCGGTGCAAACGGCGCTCGATGCGCGCGACCGGCAACGGCGCGAGGCCGCCGAGACGGCGAGCCCTTTGCGGCTCAGGGCAGCGCGCCCGCCGCTGGTTGCGGTCCTGGACGAGCTGACCAAAGTGGTGCCCGACGGCGCATGGTTCACGTCCCTGACCGTCTCGGGACGGGAGGTCGTGATCGATGGGCTTTCGCCGTCGGCAGCCGCAACGGCGCTCGCGCTCGAGCAAAGCCACGACTTCACCAACGTCGTGTTTCGCTCGCCGATCGCGCGTGACGTCCAGACCGGCCTCGAACGGTTCCAGATCACGGTCGCAATCGCGGAGCCAAAGCCGTGACGCTCGCGATACACCGCCTCCTTTCTCGCGCCGCGGCGCTCGCAATCCTGGCCGGGATCATCGCGCTGATTTGGATCGGGCCGGTCGCCCTATATGTCGATTTTCTCGATGCCAACGGGAGAGCCTTGGCAACAGCGCAGGAGACGCTCTCGCGGTACCGGGTGCTCGCGAGCGCCAAGCCGCTGGATGTTTCCGTCGAAGACAAGACTTTGCTGCTTCCGGATATCTCGGACGCACAGGCGGTGGCGCTGCTGCAGGAATCGCTGAAAGCCGCCGCGGCGGCGGCGCAGGTTGAAATTCAGGGCCTGCAGGTGCTGCAGGACGAGCCGTTTGCCGGCGCCGCGCGTGTCGGTGTGCGGCTCAGAGGCCACGCCGACATTGGCGGGCTCGCCAACCTCCTCTATGCGATCGAAGCTGCGCGGCCACTGCTTTACGCGGATAATCTGACGGTCCAGTCGAGGTCTGCCACGCCAACGACGCCACCCGCGCTGCTCGATTTCCAGATCGACGTGTCGGCGTTCAAGTCGGGACAGCGGGGATCATGACGCGAGCGACGATCTCCAAGCCCCTCGCCGCAGCCAACCTCGTCGCCGTCGCGCTCGTGATCTGGCCGTGGATCAGGGAGACGGCGCCGGCCCCCACGCCTCAGCCAAGGGGTGAGGCAGAGGCACCGAAGCTTGCGCGGCTCGCACCCTTCACCGACTTTGCCACGATCCTGGAGCGGCCGCTTTTTTCGCCTTCGCGGCGGCCAAGCGCCGTCGTCAAGCCGGCGACCATCGCGATCGAAAGCCGCTATCGGCTGCAGGGGATCATTACAGTCGGCGGCGCGCGGCATGCGATCATCGCGCCGGTGGCCGGCGGCGCGGGCTTGGAACTGGGCGAAGGCGACGCGCTCGAAGGATGGTCGGTAAAGAGTATCGTATCAGACCACGTGGTGCTGGCCTCCCCCGCAGGCGAGGCGACGCTCGCCTTGGCGCACGCGGGCGCGGCGGCGAACGGAAGACGCTGATCCCCAGGGATCAGCGCGGCATGCTGGGCGCCGTGTTTTGCGCGGTGCTGCGTCGGGACGTCGGAACGAAATCCTGCATCCTTACGTGGTCCGTCACGGTGAAGAGCTTCCCGTCGGGGCCAAGATAGAATTTCTTCATCTCGTCCAGGTTGAAGGGACGCGACCCGATGCGGCCGAACACCGCGATCTGATTTCCGGTCTCGTCAACGCCACGGTCGCGCTCGAGCCCGTGAGAAAGCGAGAGCGCCGGCGACGAGGTGGGATACCACGCGATGAGCTGTGGCTTCGGATCGGGCGAGAACCCATAGAAATCGGGCTGCGATTCGGGCGACATAAGCTGAATGACCTTGAGCCCGTTCTTGCCATCCGCGACATAGGCGAAGAGCGAAGCGTTCGTCGCGCCGATCACCACGTCCTGGGCATCGTTGAGCTGCCCGTCCGCAGTGTACTGCATATAGAGCTTCGGGTGTTCGGGCCGTTCCACATCGACGATCGCAACGCCGTCGCCGCCATCGGCGACATAGGCGTAGGTTCGCGTGACCGTGACGCGCCGCGCGTGGGCAAGGGGCGTCCGCGCACCATCGAGCACGACGGGCTTCATCGGATCGGTGATGTCGACGATGTCGAGACCATTCGGGTCGGTCACGAAGAGATAGCGGAACTGCACATAGGTCCCCTGGGCGCCGGCGATCGGGATGACCGACATCACCTTGGGATGGAGCGGGTCGTTCATGTCGAGTTCGACCACGCCGGCATCGCAGCTTACGTAGAAATGGGACCCGGCGATGGTAAGGAAGCGCGCGCCCTTGAGGATTCCGCCTTCGTTCCAGGTCAAAGCGCGTGTCAGGAAATTGTCGCGCGGCTCGCCGTTCTGGAGCGTGTCGACGTTGGTGAGGATGAGCCCCTCTTCCGCGTCGGTGATGTAGGCGTATTTGTAGAGCGGGTGCATCGGCTGCTCTTCATTGTCCTCGCGCATGACCCTGGCGAAATCGACATTGGGCAGGACCGGCTGTTCCTTGCCGGCGTTGCGCTCCGGATTGATCGGCTGATCGGTGGGAAGAACGACGCAGGTCGCATCCGTGGAAGCGATATGCGTGTCCTGACCCAGGGGCGAGACGGGCGCGGTGATGATCCGCTCCGAAATATCCTTGTTGGCGATGCTCGCCACGTCGTAGACGCGCATGCCCCGGGTCCCCTCGGCCACATAGAGATATTCGCCCCGGAGCTGGATGCAGCGCGCGTCGTTCGAGCCGTGGCCATAGGCTTCCTTAAGCTCGCGGTTGTTGGCGAGATGCGCCTTGTAGTAGTCGGGATAGGCGTACTTGTGTAGGTAGCTCCCGATCACCGCCTGGGGCTCGTCCCATTCGGTGACGCGTACGGCCTGGATATCGTGCGCCTCGCCGACCCAGGCGTTATAGCCGACGAAATTCACGAAGTTGGTCCCGAGCATCAGGAGCTGCGCCATGATGGCGTTGTTGTCGTTCTGCTCGGACACATGGCAATCGGTGCAGGTCTTGGTCTCCGTGCTTCGCTCGGTATGAGGATAGTGCGCCGAGAAGGCCTGGCTCGAATAGCCCGAGGACGAAACCGGCGCCTGCTGCACATAAATGTGGTCGCGATTCACATTGGTGGACGAGAGCACGAGCGCCGATCGCGAGGCGATAGGGGCGATGATGTTGCCTTTGATCGTTCCGGCGCGGCCCAATTGAAACATGTCCTGGCGAGCGACTTGCGGATTGTAGGTCGCGAAATTGCGCGTCTCGCCGCCTTCGTAATGATGCTTGGCGGACATTCGGTTCGCTTCGATCGGCAGATGGCAGCCGGCGCAGCTCGTGGTCCAGGACAGGTGGCATGTGAAGCACGCCATCGTCTGGGGACCATGGGCAAGCTGCGACTCCGGAATGCCCGGCCCCCATTTCATGGAGGTGCCGGTCGACATGAGCTTGGCCCGCGCCGCCCGAGGATTGTACTCGGGCTTGGAGGGGTCGACCGTGTCCTTGACCAGCGTCACCTGCCATTCGAGGTTCGGATAAAGCGCCGAGCGCTGATAAAGATGGCCGTCGCGCCATTCGAAGTGGGCGCGGCCATCCGACACGCGCAAAAGCGACATATCGCTGCCGACGGTACCGTCAGGATTGAGGGGCGCCGCCGGCCCGCTGGTGCGAAGCGTCGGGTATGCCATCGCCGTGCCGTGACAATCCTGGCACTGAATCTCGATCGCGGCCTGGACCTCGTCATAGATGTGGCCGCTGCCGTGCGCGTCCTGATTGAAATGGCAGTCGACGCAATGCATGCCGAATTCGATGTGGATCGATTCCAGATGCACCGCCTTCTTGAACTTCTCGGGGTCGTTCGGCGAGATGATGTTGTTGGCATCGTCGAGCAGATTGCCCTTGCGGTCGCGTTTGAAGACCGCACGGAAGTTCCACCCGTGGCCGTGATAGTCGGCGAATTGCGTATCCTTTATCTGAGGATTGAGCTCGCTGTCGTCAGCGGTGAATTTCTCGCTCGCCCAGTTGCCGCGGACCGCGGCGCCTTCGGGATTGCGCTCGAGGACCTCGTGCTCCTGATCGATCGTCGGGTATTTCTGATCCTTTGGCCACATCTGCGGGGCGGCCGTCTCATAGTCCCACATCGTGTAGCCGAGCCAGGTATTCATGAACAGGTTCGGCTGATGCATGTGGCAGATCATGCATTGCGACGTGGGGATCGCGTTGGTCATCACGTGGCGCAGCGGATGCACCGACCCATCCTTTGGGATCGTGGGATCGATCGATTGGCTCGTCCCTGTGTTCCCGAACTTCGCATAGGGTCCGCCACCCGCGACATCGCGGTTGTTCGCATAGACGACATGGCATGAGGCGCAGCCGGAATTCCGATAGTCGCCGGGATCGTCATTCGTCCCCATGAACCACGTGAACGGATCGTTCAGCCGGGTCTTGGTGATGTTGAGCACCGGGATCGAGACCCTGAGGCCGGTTCCGGGACCGCGGTTCGATTGGCGGATGTCCGGCCGCCCGGGCTCTTCCAGTCGCTGCAGCTCGCCGTTTGAATCCGGCAACCCGACCTCGGCGAAAGTGCTGTTGATGTTGCGGCCGCCGCGCTCGAACACGCGGAAGATATCGGCCGGCGGGTAAACCTCCCAAGCCGGCAGCGGATAGATCTGCGCGATGATGCCGTGCTCGCGGGTCATTTCCGGCGTCGGCTTCACCGGCGCGATCTCGGTCGCGGGCTTGCCGTCTTCGGTATAGGCCTCACCCAGGATCGAGTGCTTGAACGGCACGATGCCGTTGTTGTAGGAGGCCGCGCCCCAGAAATGCGCCGCAGTCGCCATGAGGCTGCGCTCGGCGGCTTGAATGATGGCGAGATGACACGCGCCGCAGGCCTCGCGCGCGACACGATAGTCGCTCGGGTTCTCGAACCGGATGAATTCGTGATCCTCTTGGTTGAGGAGCGTGTAGGTGCGGACCGGCTTCGCGCTCGATGGCCAGCCCCAGGTCTTGGGAAAGCGAGGCTGAACGTGCGCGGTATTTTCGAGCGTGCGGTACTGGTCGCTCCCCGGCTGCACGAGATTCGACCGGGTGACGCCGGAATTGCCGCCATGGCAATCGGTGCAGCCGAGATTGACGCCCGCGCTCGAATGCATGGTGAGCGAATCGGTCGTCGTATGGCAGCTCATGCAGCCGGTGGATTTCGCCCGGGCGGCCTCGGGCGTCTGCATCGCCGGTGCCGGGGGCGCCACCGGATTGTCGACGCTGCGCGGGCTTTCCGGCTCCTCGATAGTGTTGAAGAAATAGGAGCCGAGCGACTCGTCGGCGCGGGCAACCCCGGCGCTCACGAGCGCCAGCGCGAAAAATGCCGCTATGAATGGCCGCACTGCCACCGCCTCAATATGTCAGGATCACGTTAAACAAAACAGAATAGAGAAAGTGTCCGCCATCGAACGGCGTGGAGTTCCCCGTCTGATACAGTGCGTTCAAGCCTGCGCCAGGGACCAGCACCGCGCCCGACGTCCGCAGCACGATGTTCTGGGAGTCGAGCGGCCGATAGGTGAAGGCGAGCGAGATATCCTCGCCGATATCGTTCGGGATGTCGGCTTGATGGCGCAGAAATTCGAGCGGCGCCGTCGTGACGAACCGCAGATAGTTGAGATTGGCCGAGGCCCGCAGCTCGGGCAGGATGTCGAAATCTGCCCCGACCCCCAACAGCTCGAGACCCGGATTGATGAAGTTCGACTGCCCCTCGTCCTTCGAGGACCGCAGATCCGCAAGGACGCCATTGGGCTGAGTCAGCGCGATGCCGCCACCGCCAATCAACGGGATACCCTGCCGGATCCAGTAGCTTGAGTCCGCGCCGGCGAATTGAGGGTTCTCGAAGATCGCGTCGAAGCCGGTCGAGCGGCCGCTTTGCGGGTTGTTGTCGCCGCTTTGGAACAGGAGGGAGCCGCGAACCCTGATCCAGTCGAAATCGATAGAGGGCTCGGCCGCAGCGAAAAACGCATCGATATATTGTCCGCTGTTCGTGGGCAGAGGGCTGAACTCGTTTGCGGTCTGGTGGCCGATCGCCCAATAGGTCGAGGCCGTCAGGTTGAAGCGGCCAAAATGCCCGTCGCCGTTATAGCCGATATAGTTGACGTCGTAATTGTAGCCTTGGAAGTTGCCCAACGGCAGCGGACGCACCAGGAAACCGTTATTGTCGTAATAGGTCTCGCCGCCTTCGTGGTTGGTGTTGCGGACATAAGTGATCTGGGACGTGAAGCCCGACACCGGCAGGTCCTGGCGATAAAGATTGGCGACGAAGATATCGTCCTTGCGCAATTGCTTGTCGATGTCGTTGAGGCCGCTGTTGGTGTCCTTTTCCAGCCGGCGGAAATACGCGAGATTATATTGCCAGCGGTTGTTGTCCCGGTTGCCGAAGAAGCGCACGCCGAGCTGGTTGTCCTGAAACAGGAACCCACGGAAATCCGTGGAAAAGGGCTGAATGCCGACCCGGACGGAATCGAAATCGTACCGCTCGGACACATTGCGGAGGTGATAGTCGACGAACGCCTCCTGCAGCGCCGGGAAGGAATCGTCGCGGATCGTCCCCTGGGCCGGATTGACGTTGACGACACCCAGCTCCTGCACGTCGGTATGGTTGAAGTTGAAGGCAGGAACCAGCTTGAATTCGATGCTCGGTGGTTTGTAGGCCGTGTCCCCCTGGAAGAGATCGAGGTCGAGAAGCACCGTCTGGCTTACCAGGGTGCGGCCATATTTTCCGAACACGCTGTTCGACCCGGGCGTCGCGCTGGCTTGCGGTGCCACAGGGGTCGGGACACGAGCGGGTTCCCAAAGCGTGTCGCTGATCGCGCCAAAACTGAAGAACCAGTTCTGCGTGCCGAATATCGGCTTGTCGCCCTTCAACGTGTTCGTGTTGTAGGGATCGAAGATGTTCTCATTGCGCCCCAACGCGTCGAGAATGCGCCACCGATCGGGCAAAGGGATGAAGGTGTCGCTCGTCGTCGGTTGCGGCGGCGGCACCGCCGTGGAATTTCCCAGCACAGGCGGTGGGACGGCGGGCGGCACGACACCGGGGATACGGCGTTCTTCCTCCGGCGCTGGCTGGTCCGGCGAGGATTGGGTTCCAATGGCTGCGGGTGCGCCGCTCGCCGGCGCGGTTCCGCTTGTGTTTTGCGCGCGGGCCACCATCGGCGCCCAAGCTGCCGACACCAACGCCGCGGTCAGTGCCCAGCGGCAAACCGGCGACACCGGGCGGTCTATCCACCGCATGGCGTCTCTTCTCGCGATGTGAGGAAGGGCGCAGGCGGACAGACTACGTAGAGCAGATTGACGGCCGAGCCGGTCGTGGGCGTCACCGCGACATTGTCGGCGCGGACCCCGTCCGGCGCGTTGGAAACGGACGGAACGCCTTCGACGCCGATTGAGGCATCGCCCTGAATGCCGATATAGGCGATCAGCGCGTCCTGCTGAATCCCGTCGCCCGAAATGCCGAGCGCGCCGATCAGCTCGCCGCCGCGATAGACCGGAAAGCCGCCAGAGAAAATCTGCAGCCCGTTCGCGATCTGCGTGATGCCCTTTGAGTTGGTCGGCAAGCCGTTGTTCCCGCCTGCGGCGCCCACGACGTTCCCACCATTGCCTGCCCCGCAGCCCGCGGCCGATGTCGTCCCAGTCACCAAAAGATTGGCGAGATCGAAATGGATGAGGTCGGTCTGCAGCCCTGTCGAGAACACGCTCCACGAACCGCCCGGAAGACTTAGCGGCCCATTGCCCTCGCCTTCCTGCCCATCGGGGAAGAACGGTCGCGCGAGGTTGCCGATCGCGATTACCGAGAATGCGGTACCGCTGTCGAAGAGAGTCGGGAAGCTGACGCTTTGCGCATTGGCATAGTAGGAATATGTGCCCGTGGGCGAGCTTGGCGGAATTGGTACGGCACCGCCTACCACTGGATTGACGGTGATGGCGTTGAGCTCGTTGAACGCCTTCATCGGATCGGCCGCGGGACGCGAGAAGAAGACCGCAGACCGCGCCTTCTGCAGCGACACGTCGGTGCCGAACACCGGCGCGTCGGGAGAGCGGCCAACCGCCAGGATGTTTCCGTCAAGATCGACGACGCTGGCCGTCACCTCGGCGGCCGAGTTCGTGGGAATCCGGATGCCAGCGCGGGTGTTGGCGGCGACGGACAGCGCGTTGCCCACAAGCGCCGCCGCTTCGGCCGCGGTAATCGCGTTGCCATCGCCGGGCGAAGTGCCCGCAGTTGGCGGGAAGCGGTTTGTGCCAGCGGCATTGACGAGAACATTGATGCCGATCGAGGGGAAGCTCCCGTAAGACTGTTCCCCCACTGGCAACGAAGCGTCAGGAACGATCCCTGCTCCCGTCGAGCCGAACGACTGCCCCGCGAGGATGGTGCCCGCGAAAAAGCCCGCGACCGGCACGATCGTCGGGACATTGGCGGGCGTCGCGGCCGAGACCGGCGCGATCGGCGCGGTTGGACCCACATAATCGAGGATCACGCCGCCTACGGAGATATTGCTCGCCTGGATCACTGCCGGCGCCTGGAATCCTCCCGAGCCAGCCAAGGCGATGCCTTCATCATTGTTATCGGTAAGGGCCCGTTGCGTATTGATCGAGTAGGTCCTCGTGCTCATCACGCCGATCCCGCCGACCAGAACGCCGTTGATATAGAGCGGCATGCCGCCCGCATCGGCGGAAAGCCCGAGCGGCGAATGATGCGGGCCTTGGGTGACGGCCAGGGTTTGGCCCAGGTCCGAACACGGAAGTTGGCTGAATTGGACGCCAAACAGCGGGCCGCCAGGTTGCCCGTTATCCTGCAACGGGTAATTCTGCTGCACGATCTCATTGGCGGTGCGCGTCGAGAAAGCGTTGCCGCCCGAAGACAAATAGGCGCCGGTGATCGCCTTGGAGATGGCGGCGAGCGTGCTTGGGACGACGACGCCTTCGAGCCCGCCGACCGTACCGGTTCCCGACGTCACGGTGGCGCAGGGCTGCGTAGTGCACGTGACGGCCGTTGCCGCACTCGCGACACCCGTCATCTCGCCCACGGCCAGCACGTTTCCGACCCGATCCACCACGGCAATCACCGCCGGCGCGCCGCGTGCAACCGCCTCGTTGGCCGCTTGATTGAGAATCTGCTGCACCTGCGCGGTGGAGAGAGATTGCGTCGTCTGGTCAGGCACCGAATAACCTGAGCCGTTGAGCCCCTCCCCTCCGCCGCCGCCGCCACCGCAATTCGACGGCGCGGCGCATAGGACCGAAAGCAGCGCAAGCGCAACCTTCACGGCCGGCTGCGCGGCGAGGTGGCGCGCGTTCACGCGAAGACGTTCGGCAAAGCTATTCAGGGGCATGGGAACGGGCCCGCAACGAGAGGAATGAATTGGCAAGCGGACAGTGCGTCATTGACCGGCGTTCGCGGTCTTCATCGGCCCGAACTCCTGTCGATGGAAGAGGTGACACGATGTGCAGGTGGATTGCGTCTTCAAGTCCGCCCGTTCGCTGCCATGGCAAGCGATGCACGACTCGATTCCGGGGATCATCACGTCGCTGCTTTTCTCCGAGTGAGGCGCATCGTGACAATCGGTGCATTGCTGCGCCGCGTGCTTGGAGTGATCGAACCGGGCTTCCGGCAGAAAGCGCGCGCGCATGAGGACGGGCGCCACGGTGAAGTTGCCGTTGGCGTGCTCGGTCACGTGGCAATAGGCGCAGCCGCGCTTGTCGTCCCAGATGATCGCCATCGCATTGGCCGCCCGGCCCGCGGCCCAGGCGAGAGCGTCCTTGCTTTCAGCCTCGGTCGGCTGTTCCGGCGAGCCGACCGGCCGCCGCACGAAGGCTGGCGCCGCAGCGTCCTGCACCCCGCCCTGAAGCGCGATATGCGCATAGAAATCGTCAACCGCGATCTTGACCGCCGCGGCATCGCCATGCGGCACCTCGCGCCAAGGCAGGTCGGCATCGAATTTCAAATCGTGGCAGGAATGGCATTGCCCTTCGAACGTGATCGGCAAGAAGCCTTGCCCGCTCGGCTCCGGGATGTGGCAATCGGCGCACACCATGACCTTGTGCCCGTTGGGCGTGGGCAAGCCGGTCTTGATGAGATGCGCCTCGTGCGAGAAGACGAGTCCTGAATGATCCTCGGGCGGCGGCTTCGTCCCCAGCGCCTGGCGCGTGAAGGTGGGCTTCGCCGCGTCGACCACGAGGGTGGCGCGGAATTGGGGATGCCCGGCCGGGAAGCCCGTCACGTCGGCGGTCCCTGCCTTTGGCGCCGTCTCGTTGAGCTGTTCATGGCAATCGACGCACAGCGCTTGAGCTTGGATCACAAGGCTATGGACGCCGCGATGCTCTTCATGGCACTGCGCACAGCGCATCGACTGCAGCTTTGGCCCGGATGGTCCGAGATCGGCGCTTGCCTGGACATGGTTGCCGACATCGGAATGACAACTGAGGCACGCCGAGTCGGGCACGCTCGAGAAGGCCGCGCGATGGCAGGTGGCGCAGTTCTGAGCAAAGAAGCGGTGCGGATTGCCGATCGAGCCGGCGTTCCAGCTCATGTTGACGAGATCGATCGAGGCAAAGTTGGGCACCGACCGGCTCGAATGGACCACCGTTCCGAAGGGATAAACCGCGAGCGGCACGATCAGCGCGAAGAGAACGCACAGGCTGAACAGCGTCCAGGCGAGGCTGCGTTTCGTCCATCCCGCCGAACCAAGCCCGATATGGCTCTGCGACAGCAGCCGCTCGAGCGCGTCACCCAAAGGCTGCGCCAATTCGACCGTCAGCGCCGCGTCGAACCCGGCCGGCGCCTCGACGATGACAACCTCGTAGGGGCCGATATTGATCTTGTCGCCCGGATGCACCGTCGCGCTGGCGACGCCCTCGCCGTTGACGCGCAGCATTTCGTCGCCCGCGCGCTCGATCACCAATCCTGCCTCGCGCGGCGCCAGAACCGCTGCACGCAGAGCGACCCGGATATCCGGGAACTGTACTTCGTTGTCGGTTCCGCGCCCGAACCGGATTGCCTCGGCCGTGACGGTTTGCGACTTGCGCATGACGGCGTCGGCGCCGCGCCGGGTCAAAAATGTGACCTCAACCTGCATAAACGCTCCCCCGCGCGGACCGATTCTTTTTCACCATCACGTTACGCATGCGATCCGGGCACTACCAATAAAAGAACACGGAGAGCACGTGGGCGAAGAGCGTTGCCAGAAGCGCGAACGACAGCGGCACGTGAAAGTAGAGCCAGACATCCATCATGCCCTTGTATGAAATATCGTGTCTGGCACGGGCGAGAAGCTGCGCCTTCTCGTCAAGGAGGACTCGGACCTGGCGATACGCCGCTTGCCGCTCGGGCGTAACATGGGCCGCGACCTCATCGAGGCCATGAAGCGCTCTGGTGGTGGCACAGTTTGGATACCGGCCGCTGATCTGTTGCAGTTTCGAACCACCGATCTCGGTACGTTCCGTCGCGGCAGTGACGAGTCGTGCGGTGGCGTCGTCAACGGTCATGGCAACCGCGCGCAACTCATCGTTGACTACCGCGATTCGCCCCAAGATCTGCGGCATGGTGATGCCGCCGCGATTATCGGTGATGAGGCGCGGGTAGTGCACATAGCAATAGATGCCGAAGAAACCGCTGAAGATGACCAGCACCATCAGCACATAGGCGGCGGTGTGAATGTTCCAACCGAAGTGAAACCCAGTGTGCAGCGTGGCGATGAAAAGGAGCGCGATGCCCAGATAGACATGGGCCGAGAGCCAAGCCTCGAGCTTGCCCTGGTTGCTGCGATAGGACCGCTTGCGATACCCAAACCAGAGGAGCCAGAGGATCAGCAGCGCGCCAACGGTGCCAAGAACATACCCTGCCCAGGTGCCGCCATAAGGCTCTCCCAGGGGAACATCGACCAGATAGAGGATGATCGCGACAACCACCGCGGCGGTCGCGACCTTCAGATAGAAGAACCGCCGGTACATAAGGAAAGATGTGTGGCGGTCCTCCTCATGCAGGGGCCGCGACGGAGCGTCGCCGTCGGCAGGGACGTTCGCACGCATCAGGCGATGCCCCGCACGACCTTGATGAAATCTTCAGGATTGACGCGGATCGCGGCGCCGGTCGGACAAGCCCGGACGCAGGACGGGCCGCCGTCGATTCCCTTGCACATGTCGCATTTGACCGCGTGCTTGCTGCCGGTCCGTCTGGCGAGGCCGGCTGGCGTCTTGTCTTCGCCGGGACCGAAGCCCATGCCGAAGAGGAGCCAGCTCAAGAGCCCGGGCTTCTCGGCGGGCACCGCCGCCATCTGGATCACGTGGTAGGGACAATTCCGCTCGCAGTTGCCGCAGCCGATACACTTGTCATCAATGAAGACCTCGCCATTCGGCGCCCGGTGGATGGCGTCGGCCGGGCAGTCCTTCATGCAGTGCGGGTGCTCACAATGGCGGCACGATGTCGGCACGTGAATGGCGTTGTAGGTCGGCCCGGCCTCGCGATCGAGTCGGCTGACGCCGTGATGCGTCTCGGCACATGCCTTCTCGCAATTATCGCATCGCACGCAGAGGGACTCGTCGATCAGCAGGACGTCGGTGGCCTCGCCCAGGCCCTGACGGATCAGGAACTCGATAAGGCCACCCTGCGGCATGCCAAGCTGCATCCGCCGCTGCTCCATGAGGCGGTGCTCGAGCCTTTCTTCGACCTGTTCACGCAATTCCGGCGCATGCTCGAGGAGCGCACGGAACGCGGCGCTATTGATCTTGATGGCCTCGGAGGCGACGGCGGCCTTGACCGTGGCGGAACGCTTCGACTTGGTCAGCATCGCCATCTCGCCGACATAGTTGCCGGCCGGCAGGTAGCCCAGGACAATGTCCCTGCCGGCGATCTTGCGCGACACCGTGACCGAGCCGCTGCGGATGATGAAGACGTCGTCGTCTTCCGCCCCTTCCTCGATCAAGGTCTCGTTGGCCTTGAATTCCACCACCTTGGCGCTTTCGAGCACCTCGTGGAGACGTACCTCGTCGATCCCCGGCGCGAGGTAGGTCTCGATCTGGCGCACCACCGCGTCCCGGTCGACCACCGCCTTGATCTCCGGCATGGTACGCGTGAGCTTGACCATCGTGTTGCGGTCGACCTCGAGCAGCAGCGATTGCTGTGTCGCGACCACGGTCGCCGACCGCCGGCGGCCCGATATCAGCCCCATCTCGCCGAAGAACTTGCCGACGCCCAGCCTTACCATCTGATCGGGCTTTGCCGGATCGATCTGAATTCCGACCTCGCCGTCGAGCACGGAATAGAGTGAATTCGTGTAGTCGTTGCGGTGGAAGACGATCTCCCCCGGCTTCACGTTGTGGAGTTCGGAGTGAAGCAGGAACTCACGTATCTGAAGCGCGGTCAGCGGCTTATAGATGGGCAGGCGCTCCCGGATCTCGGTGACGAGATCGGTTACGCTCAACTTCACACCCGCCTTGTCGATCATCGCCTGCAGCAACGGCTCGTCGGCGGGCGGGATATTGTTGCCGAGAATGTACTCGACGACCTCATAGCCCTGATTGAGGCAATGCTTGATCAGCGGATAGCCGGCAAGCGCGCCTATGACGTAGAGCCCGGGAACATTCGATTCGTAGGTGTCGGACACATGCGGAAATGACGTCGGGCTCGCGCTCGCAAACTCGACCCCGCAGGACTCGACGAATTTGCGCGGCGGCAAGGCGCCGATGCGAGCGATGATGCGGTCGCAGGGAACCCGCTCCGTCAGCTGCTCGCCGTTCACCTTCTTGTTCAACACCAGGAAAAGGCTGTCCGAGGATATGTTATAGGTTTTGTCGCCGATGACCCGGACCTTCTCGGGCGTCGCATTGCCATCGACAACGATCTCTTCATCTACCCCCAGCAGTTCCGAATCGAACGAGGCGAACATAGCGCCGCTTTTGATCATGCCTTGGACGAGCGCCGCATTCGCCGGCTTGGCATAGGGGAAGTCGGACATCGTGTTGATGATGGTGACGTTGTTGTTCTTGGCGAGCCCTACGGCATTTTCGATGCCGGCATCGCCGCAGCCAACGACGATGATCTCCTCGCCCTTGTATTCGTCGGGATCATCGAGTTGATATTGAATAAGAGGCTTCTCGCCCGCGACCTCTCCGGCGTGATGCTCGAGCGTTGGATCGTCGAGCGAGTGATGCACCATGTGCCACGAAGGCCGTTTGGGGTCGCCTGCCTCGCCCGCTTCATACCCCTTGATCGCGCCGAACTTGCGCAGATTGCCCTGGACCCCGATCGACAGAACCACATATTCTGCGGTGATGGTCTCGCCCGTTGACAAGGCGAGCTGAAAATTGCCTTTCTGGCCGCCGATCGACTTGACCTCGCAATTGAGGCGAATGTTGGCCTTCGCGCCTTCAACGCCGCCGGTCCAGGCTTCGATCACCTCTTCGCGGGATTCCTCCTTGAAATCGAGGTCGCTGCGCAGCGGCAGGAACTCGGGCGTCGCCATCACATGCTTGCGCTTTTGGTACTTGAAGATCGTGTCGTTGACGTGATCGGCGCGCTCGAGAAGGATGTGCTTCACCCCCTTCTTCGCGGCATGGGCGGCTGCGCTCAGCCCTGCCGGTCCCGATCCGACAATGGCGATCGCGAAATCTACGGCCACTTGCCCCCCTCAACGCTTTCTGCAGCGCGCCACCACCACGAGCGCGCGGCCCCCATCTCATGCAATACCAGATCGCGAAAATAGACAATAGGCAATCGAGCAAAGCGCCGATGCCGGACGCCGCCCAGCGGCCTAATCGACCCCCACCACCGCGCCGAGCGTCTCGCCGATCGAACGGTTAACGACGATGTCCGCCACGGCGTCGAGATGGGTGGGGTCGCGGTTGACGATCGCGAGGCCCGCGCCGTTTTGCTTGGCAAGCGCCGGAAATGCCGCCGCGGGATAGACGACGAGCGAGGAACCCACCGCGATGAACAGGTCGGCGGCAAGCGTTTCGGCCTCTGCTCGCTTCATCGCCGCTTCCGGCATCGCCTGGCCGAACGAGATGGTCGCGGTCTTCACCAGACCGCCGCACCGGGTGCAACGCGGCGACCGCCCGCTCGCCTCGAAGCCGGATCGCAACGCCGCTATCTCATAGCGTGTCACGCAGTCAAGGCAATGAGCGTAGGTCGAGTTCCCATGTAGCTCGATCACCTGCTCATCGCTGATTCCCGACGCCTGATGCAGGCCGTCGATGTTCTGGGTGATGACGCAGCGGGCCGCCCCCCGACGTACTAGCTCGGCAACCGCCCGGTGGCCGCGGTTGGGGCGCGCGTTGCGGAAGATCGCGTCGCTGTCGAATCGGCGGCGCCACGATTCCTGTCGGTTGGCTTCCGAGGTCAGGAAACTGTCAAAATCGATCGGCACCTGGCGCGTCCACAGCCCGCCAGGGCTTCGGAAATCGGGAATCCCCGACTCCGTGCTGATCCCGGCGCCGGTGAAGACCACGATGCGGCGCGCGGCCTCGACGAACTCGGCCAGGGCCCCCACATCATCGTCTCGCTGCTGGACGGAGTCGCGGCTCATGACTCCCTCCCGGGTTCAGGGGGCAAGCGGCTCGACGCGGCTCGCAAGCCCCAGGCTGCCGGCCGTATTGGCGACAGCCGCCAAACAGGCATCGGCGCGCGCCGGCGCCAGCCAGACCGCAAAGCGCGTGACATAGCGTCCACCCTCCGACGCCGGCAGCTTTTGGGCGTCGAGGCGGACGATATTGGCCCCATTTTGCGCGAAGATCGCCGCAATCCGTGCAATCAGGCCGAGCTGATCGCCGCCTTCGACCTCGATCCGATGGGTGATCCGGCCCATCGCTCCTGTCTCAGGATCGAAATCATAGGGCGTGACCCGGATCTCGGCGCCCTCGAGTTCGTCGACAAGAGAGAGACCATCCTGGAGCCGGGCCGCCGAAGCGCCCTCGGGCAACTCGCAGATGGCGGTGAATTCCGCCCCTTTGCCGAGCGTCGCGAAGCTCGTGTCGAGCAGGTTGACGCCTTGCGCGAACAGGTGGTCGGCAACGGCGGCGACGAGTCCGACCTGATCCCGGCACAAGATCGACACCAAGGCGATCGCTGCCATCCACCCTCCTCCTTCTCACCAGTTCCGCGTCGGTGCGGAACCGAACAGCGTCTCCTTGATCGCGGGCATCTTTTCCACGGTGTAGTCATAGGCCGAGGTCATCGTCGCCTCGAGTCCTTTCCAGTCCAACAGCCCGATCGTGCCGAGATTGGGCTTCAACAGCACATCGGGCTGAAACCGCGCCGAGCCATAGCTGGCTGCCGCGTTGATCGTGGCCACCCGCCACAACACCTGGAAAATGGTCGGCCCCTGATAGGTGTTGCTCCAGGGGTACCGCTTCGGCTTGGGCTCTTTGCTGGCCGTGAAGGGGGTGTCGGAATGGATATCCACCGCCACGATCGGGCCGCGGCCGATCGTGCGCAGCACGTCGACCGGCATGTTGTTGATGACGCCGCCATCGACATAGATCTGACCGTCATCGATAAGCGGCGGAAAAATCCCCGGAATTGAGATCGACGCCCGAATCCAGGTGCCGAGCTTGCCGCGCGCGTGGACCGCCGGCCCACCCTTGGTGAGATTGGTCGAGAGGCAGAAAAAACCGATCGGAAGATCCTCGATTTCGACGCTGCCGAACCATTTCTCGAGCCACTGGCCGATCCGACGGCCAGACAAAAGCGCCACCGTCGGAATGGTGAAGTCGGTAACCGGGCTTTTGCCGCTGAACGTGTCCTGATAGCAATGCATCATCTGCTGACGCGGCCATTCTGCAGCGATCATCCCGGCGACGATCGAGCCGATACTGGTGCCGCCGACGATGTCGATCGGAATGCCGTGATCACGGAACGCCCAGATGACGCCGTAATGTGCCACGCCGCGCGCACCACCCCCCGCCAGCACGAGTCCCACCGCTCGGCCCGTCATCAGCCGAGACAGCCGCTCGATGTCGGCATCGCCCCTGATGTGATGGTGCATTTTCACATTGAGGAGCTTCAGCCAGTCGGCAGTGCCGCTGATGGCCGTGCCCGGCTCCCAGATCAGGGCGAGGTCCGCGGGCCTGACCGATTCCGGCGAATCGTCGAAGCGCAACGCGTCGAACGGTTGCGCGGGCTGGCCGCCGCGCGCCAGCAACAGGAGCGAATCGGCTTGCCGCAGGCACAGTTGTGTCCACGGCGTGGGACCGGGCTCGGCAACGTAGACGACCAAATGATGGCCTGCTTCAACTTCGCGGAACCAATCGAGCGAGCGGCCGGCCGCGATTTCCTGGGTCACGCATACGACCGTGTGATAGCGCGCGAGCGAGGCCATCAACTTGCTAGAAAACGTCGCGACGTCGACCAACGGATCGTGCGGAATGATTGCCAGCGACCGCTCGAACGCTTTCGCGCCACCGCCGCTTTGGGCCGCGCGCAGCCGGTTGATAAGCAGCCGCGTGATGGCAAGAAGCGCGCCCGGATGCCGATTGGCGAACGCATCCCACTCGGGCTTGCTGATCGCGAGCACTTCGGCGTCGCGCAGGCAGCGCACCGTCGCCGAGCGCGGCTCGCCGCTGATGAGGGCCATCTCGCCGATCGTTTCCCCGGGCCCGATCCTGCCGACGAACCGTTCCGAGTTGGCGTCCAGGCGGATATAGACCCCGAAGGCGCCGCTCACCACGATGTACAGTTCGTTCGAGGTATCCCCCTGCCGCATCAGCGTCTTGCCGCCGAGCGCAGTGAACCAAGTAAATTTGTCCGCGACCTCGACGATCTCTTCTTCCGCCAGATAGGAGAATGGCTCGACCTTCGAGATCAGTGCGACCCATTGGTTGTCGCTTGTTTCACGCGGCATGGGGTCGGCGCTCGATTGCAATATCGTCTCGATCTTGACTGCTCGTTCTTTTGCAATGGGTGAGTTAAGGATACCACACGCTTTGCTGCGCGCTCAAGCACGGGTGGACCGTGCATCTATGTCGCTCTGCATCCCTATGACGGGGCAATCCGGACGTGCGAGGGCCGTCCGCGAGGCGTTGCAGAGATGCCACAGGAACCAAATTTCGTAACGATATCAAGGTTTGGACCCCGCCAGTCAGGGGTTGCGTGTCATTGACAACCTGTGGGTTCGGTGCAATTGTGTGCGTCAGGGGACCGATGTATTGGGGGGGTCTCACCGAATTCTTCCCAGCCACGCCTCCTGTGGATCGAGCACAAAAAGGGAGATTAAACCAATGGCGCGATACCTGCCGACGCTGACAACAATCACTGCGATGACATTTGCGGTCATCGCGTTGCCGGCGTACGCAGCCGGCCCGTTCGATGGTAACTGGGTCATCGACGCTCCGGGTGTGGGTGGCGCGATCGGCGCCGAAGGCGAGTATATGTGCCCTGCGCTTCGCCTTCCCTTCCAGGTTTCGGACGGCCAGGTGATCGGCGATCTGCATCGCACCGCCACTGGCACGATCGAGGCCGGCAAGACCTCCAATTCGGCACCGGTGACCGGCTCCGTCTCGCCCGACGGAAGCGTCAATGTCACGTGGCAGAACTTCCATGCGACGGGCAAGCTCAGCGGCGCCTCCGGTACGGTCGGCTGGGCCGGCGAGTGCGGTCCTCGCACCGCAACCGCATCGAAGGTCGGCGGCTGATCCAGGCGCCGCTGCTCTGGCACAGGCGGGCCAGGCAAGCAGGCGCCTTATAGAGTTGAGTGGTTCGGGCCCGCTGCTGCCGTTCGTTGAGCAGCGGGCCCTTTTATTGTGTCTGCGCCGCAAGCCCTAAACAGAGTCGACTCGGCCGGCCGTCCTCGGCTAATGCTCCCTATCGCGGCGGGATGGGGAGCAGGCAATGCGCGAAAATCGCATCAAGCAGATTTGGGCCTCCGGTGGCGCGGTGCTGAATGGCTGGTGCGCCATTCCCAGCGGATTCTCGGCCGAGCTGATGGCCAGCCTGGGGTGGGATTCGCTGGTGATCGACACCCAACATGGGCTGGTCGGCTATGAGAGCATGGTCGCGATGCTTCAAGGCATCTCGACGACATCCGCGGTGCCGATGGTCCGCGTTTCCTGGAACGATCCCGCGGACATCATGAAGGCGCTCGATGCCGGCGCCTATGGCATCATTTGCCCAATGGTCAACAGCCGCGCCGATTGCGAGCGATTTGTCGGAGCATGCCGCTATGCTCCCCGCGGCTATCGCAGCTCGGGCCCGTTGCGCGCTTTGCTCTATGGCGGTTCCGACTATGCCAGCAAGGCCAACGACACCGTCCTGGCGCTCGCCATGATCGAAACGCGCGAGGCACTCGCAGCCCTCGACGAGATCGCGGCGACTCCCGAGCTTGATGGCCTCTATATCGGTCCGTCCGATCTTTCGGTCTCGTTGGGCCTGCCACACGGACTCGATCGGAACGAGGACATCGTGGTCCAGGCGATCCGCAGCGTGTTCGAAGCGTGCCGCCGACACCGCATCAAGGCCTGCATGCACACTGGCGGGGTCGCTTACGCCAAGCGGATGTTCGAGATGGGCTTCGATCTCGTCACCGTGCTCAGCGACTCGCGCCTCATCAGCCTTGCCGGCGCCCCGGTCGTGGCCGAAGTGCGGGCCGCCATGCCGCGTCGGACCAGCACGTGAGGCGCAATGGAAAGCCCGCGCCGAATCGACGTCCATTTCCACACGATCCCCGGCTTCTATCGGGAAGCCGTCTACGCCGCAGGCTCCGGCCCGGCGATCGGACGCTACCCCGATTGGACGCCTGAACTCGCGCTCGAGCTGATGGATGCAAGCGGCATCGATATGGCCATCACCTCGTTGGCGCAGCCGGGCGTGCAATTCGCGCCGACCGATGGGGCGCGCGTCCTGGCGCGGCGATGCAATGAGGACGCGGCCGGGCTGATACAGCGCTGGCCGCGTCGTTTCTCGGCCTTCACGACCGTGCCGCTCCACGCCATCGACGATGCCGTCACCGAGATTCAATATGGCTTCGACGTGCTGGACTTTGTCGGCGTCTGCCTTTTTGCGAGCTACGGCGAGAAATTCCTGGGCGATCCGCACTTCGATCCTCTGCTCGCGCTTCTCGACGAGCGTGCGGCGGTCGTGTTCGTCCATCCGGCTTATCACCCGTCGAGTCGAACGCTCGACCTGCCGTGGCCGGGCTTCATGATGGAGTACCTCTTCGATACGACCCGCGCGGCCGCCAATCTCTTGCTTTCAGGCGCGCTTGACCGGTTTCCGCGCATCAAATTCATCCTGGCGCATGCCGGCGGCGTGCTGCCTTATTTCTCCTGGCGTCTCTCGGTCGCGCCGATGATCGATCCGCGGCTGCCGCAATGGCCGCGCGAGCGGATATTCGCCGGCCTGCGCCGGTTCTGGTACGACAATGCGCTCTCCCCCGGGCCGCAGACCATGGGGGCGCTCGCGAGCGTGGCCGCGGCGGACCGGATCGTTTTCGGCAGCGACTGGCCTTTTGCCAATGCGCGGGTGGTCGCCGAAGCGATCAAGGACCAGACGGCGCCTGATTTTCTCTCGCCGGCGCGACGCCTTGCGATCGACCGAGACAACGCGCTTGCCCTGTTCCCGCGATTCGGTGCGCCGTGAGATCCGCGCGGCGAGCCTTTGCGATGGCTGCCATCGTGCTTGCCGCCAGCTGTTGGCGCGCCTCGGCCGACCAGACCACGGTACAGGTCGGCGTACAGCACAGGATGCGCGCGATCCTGATGCGGCCGGACGGCGCCGGTCCGTTTCCCGCCATTCTGGTGCTCCACACGAGCGGCGGCCTGCAACCGGCAGACACCGATTTTGCCCAGCGCCTGGTACAGCAAGGCTATGTCGCGCTGGTGCCCGCCTTCATGGAGGCCTACGGCATCACGGCGCGGACGCGTTTCGACACGTTCACCGGCGATGCGGAACCGATCTACAACGACCTGGTGGCCGCGCTCGACATGCTCCGCCAGAACGACAAGGTGAAGGGCGCGAAGCTCGGCGCGATCGGCTTTTCGAACGGCGGCTATTTCGCCATGTGGCTCGCCGCGACCAACAAGGTCGATGCCGCGATCGGCTATTACGGCGCTTATTCCGGCGCAGGCACCGACAAATCGCTGTCGCGCTTCAGTCAGGTCTTCACCAAGGCGAGCGCGCCCGTCCTCATCCTGCACGGCGGCTCCGACGGGACGGTGCCGGTGCAGGCGGCACAGCATCTCGCAAGCCTGATCGCAGCGGCGCAGGCACCGGTTCAGCTCCAGATCTATCCAGACGCCGATCACCGGTTCGACCGCGAGCCCGGCTCCCCGGCAGCGCAAGCCGCCGCGGCCGACGCGTGGAATCGGACTCTGGACTTCCTCGCAAAGAACCTGCGCCCGACGCCGCGGTGAGCGCGCGGCGCCGTTATTCCGAGATCGGCTTGCCGATCATCACCCACCGGGTTCCGTCGTAGCGCTTCATTTGCGTCGTGTGCATCGGAAAATAATCGTCCGGCGTGGTGTTGAGCGTGATACCGGGCAAATAGAGGGGAAAGGTCCAATCCTTCATGTGGGTCGCGACGTTCATGATGTTCGCGCGCGTAAGGTTGTCGCCGCACCGCTTCAGAACCTCGGTCATGACCTGCGCGGCGAGAAAGGCCGCCGGTGCGGCAGCGTCGCTGGCCTGGTCCGCCTCCGGCGTGTAGTTCTTCACGAAGGCAAGGTAGTCCTTGACCGCCGGATCATTCGCAAGAGCGGGATCGGTCGGATCGACCGCATTATCGGTCGACAGGAGGCCCTTCAGCTTCTGGTCGCCGACCGCAGACAGGATGCTTCGCGCGCTTGCCGCATAGGGCACGAAGATCATCGCGTCGGGCCCTCCTTGATCACGGGCGACGGACACCGCCTGCGCCGCCTGCCGCGCCACCGCGAACAGCACGAAGGTATCGGCACCTGTGCCCTTCAGCGAAATGATTTGCGAGGTCACCGTCGGATCCGTCGGAAGATAGCTCTCCTTCGCCACCACCATGGCCTTCGCCTTGTCACCCAAGGTGGCGAGGAAGGGATTCATGTGGTCGCTTCCGAAATCATCGTCCTGATAGAGGATGCCGATCTTGGCGTTGGGCCGTTCGGCGAGGATGTATTTCGCCAGGACGGTGCCCTCGAGGCCATAGCTCGTGCCGAGTCCCACCGTGTAAGGGAATTTCTTTGGGTTGATGAGCGTATTCGAACCCGTGAAGGGGAAAAGCTGCGGGATCTTGCGCGTATTGAGGTAGGGCCGCACCGCAAGCTGCGTCGGCGTACCTTCCGACCCGAAAATCGCCAGCACTTGATCCTGCTCGACCAGACGCCGCGTCAGTTCGACCGTCTTGGGCGGCAAGTAGGCGTCGTCGAGACTGATGAAATTGACTTTGCGTCCGTTCACCCCGCCTTGCTCGTTTAGCCGCTTGAAATATCCGGCCATCTCGCGAGGGAGCGGCGAGGTCGACGAGCTCGGGCCGGAATATGGGAAGGTATTGCCAAGCCTGATCTCGGTGTCCGACGCGCCCGGATCATAGGTGCCGGACGCGGCGGCGGAACCGCCCGCGAGAACGAGCGCGGCCAGAATAGCCGATATGATCGCTGGAATAACGCGCATCGCGAGACCCCCTTATCGTCCCGGCGCGCCCGCCGGAACCATGCCACACTCTTCGAACATCCTGGCCGCGCCCGGCGAGCGCAGAAACGTGAGGAATGCCGCCGCGGCCTCGGGCTCCTTAGACCGCGTATGCACGAAACCGACGAAGCCAGTGGGTTCCGAGATGTCGCGCGGCATCGGCCCAAGGACCTCGACGCGGGGATCGGGGTCGTTCTCGCTGGCAAAGGTAATTCCGACTTCGACCTCACCTCGGGCGAGCATCTCGATTGCGCCCCAGCCACCTGGCGCCGCCTTCATCTTGGGCGCCATGGCCGCGGTGATGCCGAG
>Ga0335073_10001373_pt1 | contig 32374 bp, 18 predicted proteins | sample Lox_Sample_22_FD_207093 | JGI IMG/M metagenome (GOLD analysis project Ga0335073, IMG submission 207093) | Soil microbial communities from Loxahatchee National Wildlife Refuge, Florida, United States - Lox_Sample_2.2 | ecosystem: Environmental > Terrestrial > Soil > Wetlands | place: USA... | reverse complement strand
CTCATCGGCAGCCACGGTCAGACCGTCTTCCATCAAGGCCGCCCCGTTCCCTTCCTCGGCCGTTCCACTGCTTCCACTTTGCAAATCGGCGAGCCCGCGGTCATCGCCGCGGAAACCGGTATTCCCACCATCGGTGATTTTCGTGTAGCCGACATCGCCGCCGGCGGCCAAGGCGCACCGCTCGTTCCTTACGCCGACTATCTTCTCTATCGCGACGAAAAATTCGGCCGCGTCTCTCTCAATCTCGGCGGCATCGGCAATCTCACCGTGCTTCCCGCCAATTGCAAACCTTCCCAAGTCATCGCCTTCGACACCGGCCCCGGCAACATGCTCATGGACGCGCTCGTCTGGCACTTCACCCACAAAAAGCAGCGCTTCGATCGCGGCGCGCGCTTGGCCCGCCACGGCCACGTCAATCGCAAAGTCCTCAAGCAACTTCTTCGCGATCCATATCTCCGTCTCGGTCCGCCCAAATCCACCGGACGCGAATATTACGGCCGCGCGTATTTTCAGGAACTGCTTCGCATGGGCAAAAAAAATCGCGCCTCGCCTAACGACCTAATCCGCACCACCACCGAATTTACCGTAGCCTCCGTCGTCGACGCCCTCAATCGCTTCGTCCTGCGCAAAAACAAAATCCACCAACTCATCGTCTCCGGCGGCGGCGCCAAAAACCCGCTCGTCATGGCGCAACTCTCAGCCGCCCTCGCTCCGATGGAAGTTCTTCCCTCTTCCAAATTCGGCGTCCCCGAAGAAGCCAAAGAAGCCTACGCCTTCGCCCTCCTGGCCTACGAATCCTTCCACCGCCGCCCCAGCAACCTCCCCGCCTCCACCGGCGCTGCCCGCCCCGTAATCCTGGGCAAGCTCTGCCTCTAACCCAAATCTCACACCGTCGCCGATCACGGAGTGCCGCTGCTTTGTTTACCCTGAGCCTCGAAGGGCTGCCGCTTTTACCAACCAAGAATGCAACGCAACTTCCTCAGCAGGAGCAAGCCCCCGCCAACACAACCACTCGTCGTTCACTGGGAATAACATTCCTAGCTGATGCCACTGCATTTTGCGCTTGTAGTCCCGAAGGCAATTAAGGTCCGGGCCCAACCAATCTGCTATCGAGGACCTCGTAGTGATGTCAGATGACCAACTTCGGCGGATAAATCCATCTCTGAATGATCGACACCGAGAACATGATAGGAAACAAAAAAACCACGAAAGCCAATAAGAAGCTTCCACTTGATAGATGCAGAGACCGGCAAATTATCGCAGCGATAGCAGCGCTCACCCAGAAGCAAACGTTTCCGTAAATCTTCGACACCTCAACCTCTCCTTGACAATTCCGGCAGCGAAACGGTCCCCTGAATCTGACCATTTTTATATCGATATTAGACTGGCAGTAAGGACAGATGGGATTTCTGGGGCTGATCATCTTTCATTCAATCAAGCTAGTTTGTTGCGTTTTTCCATTTTTCCACTTTCCGTTTTTAAACGCTTGAACTCTTCCACTCGCCACTGCCTCTCTCACGCCGGCACCGCGTCGTCCCCATCCAACGCATCCAAAATCTCTTCCCGCGACACCGCCCCTTCGCGCCCAATACACCAATGATCCCCACGCAACTCCACAATCGTCGACGGTACCGCCCCGCACGTCTCGCCCGCATCCAGAATCAACGGAATCCGGTCGCCCAACTGCCGAAACACTTCCTCCCCGCTCTCGCACGTCGGCGATCCCGATAAATTCGCGCTTGTCCCCGTCAGCGGCACGCCCAACTCCGCGATCAAATCATTCACCACGCGATTCTTCGGCCACCGCAACGCAATCCGCCGCGTATTCGCCGTCACTTTCAGCGGCAGCCGGTTCGACGCATCCACCACCACCGTTAGCGGCCCCGGCCAACACGCCTGCGCCAACCTGTAAAAATTGTCGGGGAGATCCCGCGCCAGCACTTGCGCATAAATCAAGGAATTAATCAGGATAGGCAGCGCACGATGCTCCGGCCGCCCTTTCACTCGAAAGATTTCTTCGATCGCCGACAAATTCACCGGATCGCACGCCAGCGCATACAATGTGTCCGTCGGCACCGCCACCACCGACCCACGATTCAGCCAGCCTGCAGCGTAGCGAATCATTTTTGGATCCGGATTCGCGGCACTCACCTTCAATATCTCAGCGGACAATCGAAGGCACCTATCCTTGTTCTGGAGCGACGCGGAGAACCTCCCGCCGCCACAAAAAATAGCACACGCCAGCCCTCACCGCAATGCAACTCCCCGCTCTCACCAACACAAATCGACATCAGGGGCACAGGCACTCCGGCCTCTGCTCTTTTCTTCATGTAGCGGCGGGTCTTCAGACCCGCGTCTTTCTCTTCGCACTTGTAGGTCCCCCCAGCTGCCCTTGTGGCTCTTGGGGTTGCCTTTTCCGCGGGTGCCCCACAGGCCGCCTCTGCATGTGGGTCTTGGGGTTGCCTTTCCTCGGGCTTTTCCCGAACGGCGCGTCTTGCCTCCACCACCAATCTCCGCCACCCTGTAGCTCACCCCTTTCAGGGGTGAGGCCTTTCTCCCCGCTCCTTCCTTCTCTAGTCTCTGATCACTTTCTTTTGCTACTCTCACCCCATGCCTCCCCCGCGCCCCTCCTCCACCACTCCCGACACCATCACCTCCCGCGACAATCGCCATCTCAAAGACTTCCGCATCGCTCTCCGCGGTGGACTCCCCACTCCCTCCGGCGCCATCGGCGTCGAAGGTGTTCGTCTCGTCGAGGAAGCTCTCACCTCCGGCTGTCACATCGAAGCCGTTCTCTTCTCCGATTCCGGCGAACGTTTCCGCGAGCGCCTCGCCCCGCTCGTCAACAAATCCGAACTCGCCTTCCCCGTTCTCCGCACCACCGATCGTCTCTTCGAAGGACTCGCCGACACCGAGCATCCCCAAGGCGTCGCCGCCCTCGTCCTCCCCCGCAAGTGGGAACTCCCCGACGTCCTCACCAATTCCGCTAACACCTGCGCGCCTCTCCTCGTCGTCCTCGCTGGAGTTCAAGATCCCGGCAATGTCGGCACCATTCTCCGTACCGCCGCGGCCTTCGGCGCCACCGGAGCCATCACCGCCGCCACCGGACAAAGCGGCACCGCCAGTCCTTACGCGCCCAAAGCCCTTCGCGCTTCCGCCGGAGCCGCCCTCCATCTCCCCATTCTTCCGGGCATGGCCATCGGCATTCTTCTCACGCAACTCAAACTCAACGGCATCCGCACCGTCGCCTCCTGTGCCCATCATCCGTCCGACAGCACCATCGCTCCCTGGCAAGTCGAATGGTGCGATCCCATCGCCTTACTTGTTGGCAACGAAGGCGCCGGCCTTCCCGAAGACATCCTCCATTCTGCCGACACTCGCATCCACATCCCCATGGCCACCCAAATTGAAAGCCTAAACGCCGCGGCCGCCGCCGCCGTAGTCCTCTACGAAGCCTACCGCCAGCGCCAAAAGTCCTGAGCACCCCAGCCACTCGTGGCACAGGCACTTCTGCCTGTGCTCTTGGGGTCGCCCTCTCTGATCTCTGGTCTCTGATCACGCGCTCGCCACTCGCCACCAACCACTCGCCACTGTATATTCATCCCATGGGTCTCTTCGCCCAACTCCCGCAACCCGAAACTTCCCCCGCCCTCCAACCCCTAGCCGAACGCATGCGCCCGCGCACCCTCGACGAATTCATCGGCCAGGAAAAACTCCTCGGTCCCGGCAAACCCCTTCGCGTGCAAATCGAATCCGACAATCTCTCCTCCATGCTCCTCTGGGGACCGCCCGGCTGCGGCAAAACCACTGTCGCGCGGCTCATCGCCCGCCTCACCAAAAGCGAATTCATCTCCTTTTCCGCCGTCCTCTCCGGCATTAAAGAAATCAAAGAAGTCATGGCCGACGCCGAAAAGCGTTCCCGCTCCGGCATGCGCACCATCGTCTTCGTCGACGAAGTCCATCGTTTCAACAAGGCCCAACAAGACGCTTTCCTCCCCTACGTCGAAGCCGGCCACATCCTCTTTATCGGCGCCACCACCGAAAATCCTTCCTTCGAAGTCATCTCACCACTTCTCTCACGCACCAAAGTCTACGTCCTCGATTCCCTCACCACTCCCCAAATCGTCGACCTCCTCCGCCGCGCCCTCGCCGATCACGATCGTGGCCTCGCCAACCAAAATCTCCAAGCCTCCGACGAAGTCCTCTTCCGCATCGCCTCCTTCGCCAACGGCGACGCCCGCTCTGCCTACAACACTCTAGAACTATGCGCGCGTAGCCTGAGTGTAGGGGCACAGCATGTTCACCCGGAGGAACGAAGGGCTGCGACCCAGTTAGCAACCAACCAAACCGCAACTCCCGTTTCTAAAGTCATCACTCCCGAACTCCTCGAAGAAGTCCTCCAACGCAAAATCCTCCGCTACGACAAAGCCGGCGAAGAGCACTTCAACCTCATCTCCGCGCTCCACAAATCCGTCCGCAATTCCGATCCCGACGCCGCTCTCTACTGGCTCGCTCGCATGATCGAAAGCGGCGAAGATCCCCTCTACCTCGCTCGCCGTATCGTCCGCATGGCCAGCGAAGACATCGGCCTGGCCGAGCCCGGTGCACTCGCCGTAACGCTAGCCGCCAAAGAAGCTTTCGATTTTCTAGGCGCCCCCGAAGGCCATCTCGCCCTCGCGCAAGCCGTCGTCTACCTCTCCCTCGCTCCCAAATCCAACGAACTCTACGTCGCCTACGGCAATGTGATGGAAGACGTGCGCAAGACCGAAGCCGATCCCGTCCCACTCCACCTCCGCAACGCCGTAACCGGCCTAATGAAAAATATCGGCTACGGCAAGGGCTACCAATACGCCCACGATTACGACGACCGCATCACCGACATGTCTTGCCTACCCGATAATCTCGCCGGTCACGTCTACTACCATCCCAGCGACCAGGGCTTCGAATCTCGCCTCCGCGCCCGCCTATCCGAAATCGCAAAACTTAAGAAAAAATCGCCCACCCCGTAACCCCGCCTTTTCGCCGCGGTCCTCGTAGCACAGGCTTTTTCAGCCTGTGTCGGCCGCCTATGGAGTGCGGCAGCTTGCTGCCGCTTTCTTCCGCGTAGTTGGGTGCCCTTCGCGCCTTTCGCAAAGGGTGGGTCGGCTCTTCTCTTCGAGTAGGGGCGCAGCACTGTTTACCCTGAGCCTCGAAGGACTGCGCCCCATCTCGGCACCATCGCCCCGACCTTGCCTCCCCACTCTCCGTGGCCCTCCGCGCTTCTCTGCGTCTCTGCGGTGAATCTTCGCTCTTCGCTTTCCGATTTTCGCCGTTTCTCGCCACTCGCCACTGCCCCACTTCCCTATATAATCTCCCTTCACCCCGGAGGCCCACATGCGCCCAACATTCGCACTCACTCTCCTCGCTCTCCTCTTCGCCTCACCTGCGCTCCCACAACCCAAACCCAAAATCTTCCAGATCGCCAAAGTCCAAATCTACGTCACCAACCTCGACGCCTCCCGCCACTTCTATTCCGCCGTCACCGGCATCGACGCCCCCTGCGACTGGTGCGAACACCCCTCCGGCGCTCCTCTTCTCTTCACACTTCCCTCGCACCAACTCCTCGAACTCGTCCCCACCAAATCCGATCGCGCCAATTTCCTTGGCCGTATCTGCTTCACCGTTGACGATCTCCAACTCCTTAGACAACTTCTCACCGCCAATAACATCTTCTTCCACGAAACCGATCTCAAAATCCTCTCTTCCCACGGAGACCGAACCGTTCCCCATCTTCTCGTCAACGACCCCGATGGCCATGAACTCGAATTCTGGACCTCTGCTGACGGTCCTTTTCAACCGCTCCAGCATCCTCTCCCCGCCACCAACGGCTACGTCGCCCAGCGCCTCATCCACGCCGGCTTCATCGTCAAAAATCAACCTGCGATGGAGCACTTCTACAAAGACATTCTCGGCTTCCACGTCTACTGGCACGGCGGCATGCAAGACAACCGCACTGATTGGCTAGACATGCAAGTCCCCGACGGCACCGACTGGGTCGAATTCATGCTCAACATTCCCGATGACGCCGACAAGCATCTTCGTGGCGTTATGAATCACATTGCTCTTGGCGTTCCCAGCGTCCAGCGCGCCGACCAGCAACTCCTCGACAGCCATCTCCCCCTCCCCATCAACGAAAAACCCAAAATCGGCCGCGATGGCAAGTGGCAACTCAACCTCTACGATCCTGACGACACCCGCGTAGAATTAATGGATTTCACCCCCACCGAAACTCCCTGCTGCTCCACTTTCACCGGCCCCCACCCCCAACCCTAATCACTCGGCAGCTAGGTTTCCGCTCGCCGCGGCTTGCCTCGCCACCTCCTCCTCTGGCCTCCCACCCCACTCCTCCCCGCATCCAACCACCCGGGCCTGATTTTCCCGAACGCAACCCTCGTGTTATCGTGAAAGACGGTTTCGCAATGCTCGCCCATCGCGTCTCTCTGCTCTCTGACCCTTCCCCAAGCGGCTCACCCCGCTCCACCCCGCATTCCATCTCACAAAAAGAGCGCGTGTCATTCCGAGCGGAGCGAGGAATCCCTCTTCGGTCCCGGCACCTTGCCCAGCCTCAACCCTTGCACTCTTCCCGTCTTAAACTCTTCAACTTCTTTCCCCGCCACTCGCCTCTAACCACTCCCCACTGCCTTCTCTATTTTCTATTTTCCATTTTCGCTTTCCTCGTCCTTCTCCACCCCACCCCCGCCCAAAACCTCGACAAGCCCGTCCTCAACGTCGACGACGAAGTCACTTCCTTCGCCTACTCCTCCGACGCTCGCATCGTCTTCTCCGTTCGCCGCATGTTCAAAAACAAAAAATACGATATGCAGCGCGACGACATCTTCATCGCCGAACCCAACGGCAAGCGCCGCCGCATCCTCGAAGGACAAAAATTCACGCACGGCGACAAGCCCTTTACCTACCAGGTCGAATCCTTCACCTGGTCTCCCAACAATCACCTCATCGCTGTCCAACTCTTCACCACTACCGTCGATCCCGAAGATGAGCACCACGACGATGCCCGCGCCCTGCTTCTCCTCGACGACAGCGGCCGCATCCTCAAGCCTCGCGGCGACGAACTCACTATGGAAGCCGAGCAGCCCATGTGGCTACGTGATAACTCAGGCCTCGTTTATCTCACCGAAGAAATTTCCACGCGCGAGCTTTTCTCCCTCCACTTCCTCAGTATCGCCGGTGGCCCGGAAACCAAAGTCTTCGAAGGTCGCACGTTTACCTCCGCCGTCCGCATTCCCGGCAGTAACGCCGCCATCGCCATCGAACGCGATACCCACATGGAAGGTCCCCCGCGCATTCAGCGCCTCGATTTCCTCTCCCAGGACGACAAGGAACTCGCCACTCTCGATTCCTATGCCGGCGGCCTTTCCGTCTCTCCCACCGGCACCAAAATCGCGTACTTCCTCGATCGCGAAGTCCTCGAAATTCGCGACCTCGAGAATCCCGATCACATCGCTCGCATGCGTGTCGGTCTCGGCGTCTTGCAATGGAGCGCCGACGAATCCCAGATCTACATCAAGCGCACTATCGAGAAAAAATCCGCCGACCTGGTCACCTTCCGCGTTCCCGGCCTGGTTGCTTTCCGCCGCGGTCAAGCGGTACCCATTCTCGAACCCGAACCTCGCGAACTTCTTCACGGCCTCGCCGTCCGCGAATACGCTCTCTCCACCGACGGCCGCTACTTAGCCATCGTCCTCCCCGGCAAGCGCAACCTCCAGGTCTTCAGCTTCTAGTAGCACAGGCTTTGTTCCTGTGTTCTCCAGTGGCACAGGCACCCTGTGCTCTTGGGTTGGCGGTGGCCTCTGCTCTTTTCTGTGTAGCGGCGGGTCTTTAGACCCGTGCCTTTCTCCGAACCCGGTGCCGCACCCTTTCGCCGCCGTTAAAAGGGTGCCGATCTACACCCCACGTCAACCACACCGTATCCGCCCCGCACCCGCCCCTCCTCCACTCTTTCACTCTTTCCCGCTATATATCGCCTACCACCGCAAAATCCACATTTCCCCAACAAACTTCACCCTTGCCATCGCTGCTATATAGGTCTATAGTCCCCCGCGACGGTACTCTTTCCGCCCCGAGGTGTGTCCTATGAAACTGCGCAGTCTTGCTGTCTCCGTGTGTCTTCTCTTTGTTCTCTGCATTTCCGCCGCTCCACTCTTCGCCCAACCCGCCTTCCACCACCAACCCAAAGTCGTCGGCGGCTATTTCGAGGAGTGGTCCATCTACGCTGCCAATTACAATATCGCCAATCTCCAAGCCAACGGTGTAGCTGACAAGCTCACCCATCTCACCTACGCTTTCGGTGACGCCACTCCTACCGGTTGTGCCATCGCCGATTCCTGGGCCGACTATCAATCCCCGTATCTTCCCAGCGTCAACGGCACTCCCTACCCCGGCCCGCTCTACGGCAATTTCGCCGCGCTCCAGCAACTCAAGGGACTCCATCCCAATCTCAAAGTTTTAATTTCCCTCGCCGGCGCTCCCGGATTTTCCGCCGCCGCTTCCACCGCCGCGGGCCGCCAAGCCTTCGTCGCCAACTGCATCGATCTCTTCATTAACGGCAATCTCGGCGGTGGCGTTTCTGCCGCTGGCATTTTCGACGGCTTCGACATCGACTGGGAATTCCCCGCTGCCACCGACACCATCAACGCCACTCTGCTCATGCAGGAATTTCGCTGCCAACTCGACAAGCTCGGCGAAACCAACAAAAAACACTATCTCCTCACCATGTTCGGTCCCGCCGGTGAACAGAATTTCTCCAACATTCAACTCGCCGCCGTCGGCCGCACTCTCGATTACTACAATGTCCAGGGCTACGATTTTCACGGCGATTGGGAAATGGTCACCAACCACGATTCCCCGCTCTTCGATGACAAGCAGGATCCCGCTTACGGCGAAAATTTCTACATCGACTACACCATCAACTCCTACCTCAAAGCCGGCGTTCCCGCTGACAAATTGATTCTCGGCGTTCCCGAATACGGCTACGGCTGGACCGGCGTGCCCAACGTCAACAATGGCCTCTATCAAGACGCCTCCGCGCTCGCCACTCCGCCCGCCTCTGACTTCCTGGAGACTCCCGGTGTCGCCACCTATCTCACCATCAGCAGCCTCACCGGCTACACCCGTCACTTCGATCCTCGCCGCATCGCCGTGTGGATTTATCAACCCTCCACCGGCACTTTCTGGACCTACGATGATCCCGTCACCGTCTGGCTAAAAATGGGCTACGTCAATCTGCGCTGCCTCGGCGGCGCCTACGTCTGGGCCCTCAAAGACGACGATACCAACGGCACGATCATGAAAACCATAGCCGCCGGCCTCCACTAATCGCCGTCTCTTCCATAGCGGCGCAACATGCTGCGCCCCATCTCGGCACGCGATGTAGCCAGCCGTACGAGTTGCCACCAACGTTACGTCGCAACCCCGCGCCAACAAAAGGGGCACGCCATCGTGCCCCTTTTGTATTTTCACGTTCTGCATTCCTGTAGCGACGGGTCTTTAGACCCGTCAGTCCGCTCTCGCCCGCCCTTTTCTCCTCGCCGTTGTAGCGGCCGCCTTCTGAGGCGACTGGTTTTATCCCGGGGGTGCCCCACATGCCGCCTCTGCATCTGCGGTTCCTTCCTCAACGGGCACGCCGATCTCAGTCCTCCGCGATCCTCTCCGCGCTCTCTGCGTCTCTGCGGTAAATTCCGCCTTTCTCTTAAACTCTGTCTCGCCACTAGTCACTAGCCACTCGCCACTGCCTTAATAAATTTTCATCCATCCGTAAAATTCCCGTGTCACCGAACTCCGCCCGGGTACGTCAAACTTACTGTGCTCAGCAATCTTTTCTAAAGAGGCCCCACATGGCATCACCCGCTTTTTCCCCCGCGCTCGATCCCATCACCGGTTTTGAAGATCTTCGCGATCTCACCCATCCCCGTCACGCGCTCACCCAGTTCTATCGCGCCTTCAACTCGCGCGACATTATGCTCATGCGCCAAAACTGGTCGCCCTTCGACGACATTTCCATGAACAATCCGCTCGGCGGCATCAAACACGGCTGGCCCGAAATCCGTCGCGTCTACGAGCGTCTCTTCGACGGCCCCGCGCGCATCACCGCCGAACTCCACAACTATTCCCTGCATGTTTCCGGAGAAATTTTCTACGTCGTCGGCCGCGAGCGCGGCCATCTGGAAACTCCCACTTCCGTCACGGAAATCAACTTCCGCACCACCCGCGTCTTCCGCCTACTCGACCACCACTGGCGCCAAGTCCACCACCACGGCTCCGTCGACGATCCCGCCGACCTCGACCGCTACCAGTCCACCTTCACCGCCTTCGCCCAACCCACCGTCCCACTCCCCGCCAACCTAGCCCCCTGCAAAAGCACCCACTAACACGCAGTCGCACACCCACTCCGACGTGTACTTTCCATGTAGCGGTGGGGTCTTCAGACCCGCACCACTAGCACAGGCTTCAGCCTGTGTTCTTCATCCCGCGCCAGTCCGCGGGTGCCCCACAGGCCGCCTTTGCATGCGGGTCTTGGGGTGATCCCAGCCTCTTGCCTCGATCTCGCCGTGTCCGGATTTTCCAACTGCGGGAGCGCAACTTCATTTCACAAGTGCGCGACAAACCAACCGCGCCAACCATCCACGAGTACCTGTTCCGATTACCAATTACCGATTACTGATTACCGCTTCCGGGTCGCTGATTGCTTCCCTCACGGATTAAACCAGAACTTCACCACTTCCTCCGCCTTCGACTCCACCGCTTTCCCACCCTGCGTCGCCGGCGCATACTGATACTGCTTCAGCGCATCCACCGCCGCATCCCGCAGCGCCTTCGGTCCCGAAATCACTTTCACTTCGCCCACTCGTCCTGACGCCTCCACCAACACTTCCGCCTTCACATCTCCCGTGATGTAACTCCGCATCGCGTCCGGCGGATACACCGGATTCACCGGCTTCAGCAATTTCGCAGGCAACACCGGCGCGTCCACCGGCACCACATCCGCCGGCGCCGTCTGCCCGGCATTCTCATCCGCCGCGTTCTTTCGCGACGCCCCGCGCTCTCGCGCCGACACACGCCGTTCTTCCGCGGCCGCCTCCTGCTCCACAGACTTTTCCGCGGGCTCTCGCGCATCCGCCGCATTCCCGTCCTTGCCCGCGTCATCCTTCGCCGCACCCGCGTCCGTCTTCCCGCCCGTTACCGCTTTCGCGATGGCCGCCGCCGCGCTCTTCACCGGATTCGGCCGCCGCACCGTCGCCCCATGCGCCGGCGTGGGCTTCTTCCCAATTCCCACAAAGCTCAACCAATTCCCATATAACGCCCCGGCTCCCAACACCGTCAACAAGAGCACACTCAGCAGCGTCACCCGCCGCCGATCCAACGGCGGTCGCTTTGGCTTCAGCGGTGTAATTACAGCGCCATCCACCGCCGCTGTTTTCGCTGCAGACTTCGGTGCCTTCGAAAAATCCAGCGCCGGTGTCGGCAACAAATCTTCCGCCACATCCCGCGGTGCCGCCGCCACAGGAACCGAACCCACCATGGGCACCGCCGCCGCGTTCTTCGCCTCGTGCGCCGCCTCTTCTTCCAACAATTGCTCTTCCGGCGACTTCTCCATCTTCCACACCGGCAGCGACATTCCCACGACCGCCCGCGCCTTTTCCGTATCTTCCTTCCGCGCCGCCGGCATCAACAGATCTTCCTTCTTCGCGCCGCCCGCCCCTTCCTCGCCATGCGCCGCTGGAATCGGCCCCGCCGCATTCCCTGGCGTATGCAGCCGCGCTTGAGCCTGCGCCTTCACCGCTTCCACCGCCTCAGCCGCTTCCCTCAACGCTGCTTCTCGTGCCGCCGCCTCTCGCGCCGCTGCTGCCTCTGCCATCGCTTTCGCGGCCGCCGCTTCCACGTTCTTCTTTTCCAATTCCCGCAACTGTTCCCGCAGCGCCTCTACTTCTTCTTTCAACTGGCTCACCGCTTCCGCACTCTGCGGTTCCACCGGCTCTTCCGACACTTCCGCCGTCGTTTCTTCTGCCTGTACCTGGTCGGCCGCTCTAAACTCCGGCGCGCTCTTCTCTCCTTCCGGAAAGGATACGCCCCAATAATCTTCGCGCTCTTCGGTGAACTGCAATTCCACGTAACTCTGCGGCGGCTTGAAGCTTCTTTTCTTCAATACCTGGCACACTACTTCCTGATTGCTCTTCTTATTCGTCAGGAACAGCAATTGCCCCACAGACACCGGTGCCGCCAGCCGGATCACCGCTCCGTCCTTAAACACCAGCACCGTCGTCGTTTCTTCAGAAAATAAATGTCGCTGCCCGTCTCCGCTCTCGTTCGCCCCGGTTACGCTGACCATCGCTTCCAACGCCACGGGATTCGGCCGCGGCTTCCCGCCCTCTTTCCCCTGCGCTTCGTTTCCCGGTGACGTCACATTCGCCGCAGATGACACAGAATCGATTCCTCGCCATCAGTGGCACAGGCTTCAGCCTGTGCTCTTATCATTTCAGCCGGCGGCTTAACTTTGCCGCCTCACCCGAGCACTTACAGGCGAACCCACGTCATCCCGAACGCAGTGAGGCATCTCTCTTCGATCGCCCCGTCTTGACGTGGTAGCCCTACAGACGCAACTCTTGCTTGCGTCCGCTGCCCAAGCGCAAGCGTGGTCACACGCGTCGCAGCGCGCAACTCACCTCTGCTCTCCCCTCCATTTTTTCCGCTTGTCCCCAACCTCGCCATAGTACCCGCGTACAGGCATGTCCAATCTGCCACTTTGGCTTTCTCCAGTCGCACGAGCACTCCTACCTCAGTGTTGTTGTGCCACAACCACTCCTGTCTTAGGGTCGTTGTGGCACAGGCACTCTTGCCGGCGCTCTTGGGGTGGATGTACCTTCCCGATTTTCTATTTTCTATTTTCGCCTGATCGATCCTTCAGGCAAGGCTTCCTGATCTCCGATCACTTTCGCCACTCGCCACTGCCTCACCGCAACTTCCCATACTCCGCCTTCGCCTCTGCCAACACCGCCGCATCCCCATCCGCATCCTTCCACAACGCAAAAAAGTCCTGATACCCCGCCTTGGCCTTCGCCGTATCCCCCTTCATCGCCCACGCCCGCGCCAACTCCAACTGCGCCATCGGCCACAACGGACTCGTCGGCCTCCACGACTGGTTCTGCGCAATCCTCCCAAACTCCGCGATCGCCTTGTCCGCATCTTTCATCTGCAAATACGCCTTCCCGCGCACATAAATCACCCAATAGGACGGAAAGGACGTCCAACCCGCCGACCCCTCCCACTCCCGCGCCGGTTCCAACGCCGCCACCGCCGCCGCTCCATTCCCTTTTCCTAACGCATTCAGCCCTTGCACCAATGGATAAATCACCTTTTGCACTTCCGTACCCTGCGGCTCCGCCTTCACCATCTCTTCCACCAGTTTCTCCGCTCCCGCCGCGTCTCCGCACGCCACCAGGGCCAGCACCACGAAATTCCGGCCCCGCCCATCCGGAACCAACTCCAGCGACGCGTGGCTCAACCGCTTCGCCTCCGTGCAATTCCCGATGCCCGCCTGCCCTGCCGCCTCAAAAGCGCCCAAAAACGCTGTCGGCTCGGTCAAATTATTTTTCGCGGTGATTCCTCGCGCCTCTTCATACGTGGCGTGCGACGCTTTCAACTTCCCCTGCGCCGCTTCTCCCTCGCCCTTCAAAACCAGCATCTGCCAATGGTACGCCACGTTCTTGGTCTCCTCCAGCGCGCGTTCCATCCCCGCGGTATCTTTCTTTACATACGCCATCCAGTAGGCCGAGATGTACGTCAACTCCCCCGCAATTTTCTTCTCCTCCGACGCCTTCACCACCGCCTGCGCTTCGTCGTATCTCGCCAAACACGTATACGCCATCGTGTTCCACATATTCGAAAACACATCCAACGGATTAATCTGCTTCGCTTCACTGGTCACTTCCAGCATCTTTTCGCAATCGCCCTTTGCCGCATAAATCACCGACTGATTCACCAGCGGCACCGTGTCTCGCGGATACACGATGTGCCACCGCTGGTAAATCTCCAGCGCCTTCTCCTCATCCAAGTTCACCTGGTCCGCTTCGTGCGCCTCAATATAAAACCGCTCCCTCTCTGTCGCGCGATCCTTCAACGTCGCCGCCTTCGCCAGGTTCGTTCGCCCCAGCGTGCTTTGCCCCGTGTTCGTCTGCGACACGCCCAAAATCGCGTACGCACTCGCGAAGTTCGGATCCAGTTCCACCGCCTTCTGCAAATGCGGGATCGCCGTATCTTCCTCGTTCCGCGAGTGCGCGTTGAACCCCGCGGTGTACTCCTTCAGCGCCTCCAACGATGGCGTCGTCGCCTGCTCCAACGGCGTCGCAAACTGCTGCACCGACGCCAGCGACTCCCCCATCTTTTCCCGCAATCCCGACGCCGCCTTGTCCAGCGACTTCAGCACCTGCTCCTTGCTCTCCGCCTCCACTTGTTGCGCCGCGATCGTATCGCCGTTCTGCGCGTTCACCACCTTCACGCTAATCACATAGTGGCTTCCCAGGCTCTCAATCGACCCCGTGGTCATCGCCTTGATTCTCTCGCGCAGGCAAATCTCTTTGCCCACGTCGCTCGTAATCCGCTCCGTTGCCGGCTTCCCCATCAACTTCAACGCCTGCTGGATCCGCGATTGCGTCACCACATTCAAATACGGCGATTGCTCCAACTGCACCGTCAGCGCTTGCTTCAACGTGTCGTCAAATACCGCGTCACCCGTGGTGTTAACAAACTCCGTCAGCAAGATCGAATCCTTCGTCGTCAGCGCCTTCGCCCGCCGTGAATAGACAAATCCTGCCGCCACCAAAAATGCCACCACCGCCGCCAACCCCACCCACAACCGCCAAGTACCCCGCCGCGCCACGTCCTTCTCGCGCACAATGCTCGGCCCCACCTCCGCCAATGCCTCCTCCACCGCCGCCCGCGTCCCACTGCCACTCCCCACCCCATCCCCTGTCATCCCGAGCGCTGCGAGGGACCTGCTGTCCGACCCACTCCCACGCACCGCGCTCCCCCCAATTCCAGAGCCGCCTGCGCCCGCCGGCTTTTGCTCGCCACTCGCTTGCCCTGACGGCGGAAGGGCCGCTCGCCACTCGCCACTGACTCGCGCCTTTCCCGAATCCACCTCTCTCTTCAACCGCTTCAAATCCCCGCGCATTTCCGCCGCCACCTGGTACCGCAAATCCCGTTCCTTCTCCAGCGCCTTCAAAATGATTTGTTCCAACTCCGCCGGCACCGTCGGGTTCCATCGCGACGGCGGCACCACCGCACGATTCAAAATCGCATCAAAAATCAGCGCCGTCGTCGTTCCTCCAAACGGCTGCCTCCCCGTAGACATCTCGTACAGCACCGCACCCAGCGAAAACAAATCCGTCCGCGCATCCAACTCTTCCCCGCGCGCCTGCTCCGGCGACATATACGCTGTCGTCCCCACCGTGCTTCCCGGACTCGTCAAGTGCGCCGGGTCCACTTCCAGCGTCGGCGAAGACAAATCTCCCACATGCTCGTGCGGCAACATCGCGTCCGCAATTTTCGCCAACCCAAAATCCAGAATCTTGATCTGCCCGCGTTTCGTCACAAACACATTCGCCGGCTTGATATCCCGGTGCACAATTCCCGCCGCGTGCGCCATGTCCAGCGCGTCCGCCATCTGCGTCCCAAAATCCAGCACCTGCTCCAACGTCATCGCTTTCCCATCAATCTTGTGCTTCAGCGTCAACCCGTCCAAATACTCCATCACGATGAATGGCTTGCCATCTTCTTCCCCAATGTCATAAATCGTGCAGATGCTCGGATGATTCAGCGCCGACGCCGCTCGCGCCTCTCTCCGGAATCGTTCCAGCGCCTGCGCGTCCGTCGACAATTCGTGCGGCAAAAATTTCAGCGCCACTCGCCGCCCCAGTCGCGTGTCCTCCGCCTCATACACCACACCCATACCGCCGCCGCCCAACCGCGACACAACCTTGTAGTGCGATATCGTCTGCCCAATCACCAGTTCATCTCCTGACCATGTAGCACAGGCTTCTCAGCCTGTGTTCTTACCAGCAGCACAGCCACTCCTGCCTGTGCCGCTTACAGAGTGGCAATCCGTGTGGTCATGTTAGAGTCCCCCTTCTCCATCGTCAACTTTTACTCCGCCCTCGGGTGCCCCACTCTCGTTTTGTGAGGGTGGTTCTTGGTTCTGCCTTTCCTCCTTCACGTCCTTCACCTCATTTACGTCTTTCACTTCCTTTCCCCCCAGCCACTGTCCCCAATCCGTCCCTCCGTCCAGTTGTCCTCCCCTCCCAACCCCACCCACACTATCCTTACTATGCCCGCACTCCGCGCGTTCTTCCTCTTCGTACTTGTGTCTCTACTCACACTCGCTCTCGCCTCGTGTGGCTCTTCCACTTCTCCGCATCCCACCCCCGGACCCACACCCGCTCCCACCGTCTCCATCTCTCCCACCAGCGCCAACATTCGCGTCGGCAACACCCTCCCCTTCACCGCCACCGTCGCTGGCGTCAACAACTCTTCGAGTTCCGCTGTCACCTGGTCCGTCAACTCCACCTCCGGCGGCAACTCCACTCTCGGTACCATCGACTCCTCCGGCAACTACTCCGCCCCCGCCACTCTTCCTTCCCCCAACACCGTTTCCATCACCGCCACCAGCGCCGCCGACTCCTCCGTTTCCGCTACCGCCGCCGTCACTCTCTGGAATCCCCTCCCCGTCCTCTCCAGCATCTCCCCCACTCCCACCAACATCGGCAGCTTCTCCCTCACCGTTACCGGCTCCTCGTTCCTCTCCGGCGCCCAAATCCTTCTCAACGGCGTTCCACTTTCCACCACTTTCGTCTCCTCCACGCAACTCACCGCCCCCGTCAACGCCTCCACCGCCGGCACTTTCCCCGTCGCAGTACAAAATCCCAATCCCGGCAGCGCCACTTCTCCCGCGCTCGACCTCCAGATCAACAGTTCCACGCAAAATTCCGCTTGCTCCCAAATGTCCACCGGACAAGGCGCCAGTCTCAACGGTTTCGTTCCCTTCACTTCTTCCAGCCTCTGGAACACCGACATTACCAACGCGCCCGTCGACTCCAACTCCGCCAACATCATCAATTTCATCGGCCCCTCCATCGGCCTTCATCCCGACTTCGGCGCTGGCGAATACAACGGCTCCTACATGGGCATTCCCTACACCGTCGTCGACAGCTCCCAATCCATGATCCCCATCACCTACACCGCCTACGGCAGCGAATCCGACTCCGGCCCCATGCCCATTCCGCTCTCCGCGCCCATCGAGGGCTACCCCAATCCTGGCTCCGGCGATCGTCACGTTCTCGTTATCGACACCGCCACCTGCTTCCTTTACGAGCTCTACAGTTCTTACCCGCAATCCTCCAGCTGGAACGCGGGCTCCGGCGCCGTCTGGGATCTGCTCTCCAATGAGCAGCGTCCCTACACCTGGACCAGCGCCGATGCCGCCGGTCTTCCCATTTTTCCCGGATTAGTTCGCTACGATGAAGTCGCCGCGGGCGCCATCAACCACGCTCTTCGTTTCACTCTGCCCGGCACTAGCGCCGGATTCACTCCGCCCGCTTCCCACTGGGCCGCCAACAGTACCAACACCTACGCGCCACCCATGGGCACGCGCCTTCGTCTCAAACCCAGCTTCGATGTTTCCGGCTATTCCGCCGCCAATCAAGTCATTCTCAACGCCATGAAGCACTACGGTCTCATCCTCGCCGACAACGGCTCCGCCATGTACATCACCGGCACGCCCGACTCGCGCTGGAACAACAGTGACCTGCATCTCCTCGATGGCGCCACCGCCGCCGATTTCGACGTCATCCAAATCTCCCCGCTCTACACCGCCAACAACGTCCCCACCGGCGCCAATCCCACCATCTCCAGTTTCACCGCGTCCTCGAACACGGTAACCGCAGGCACGCCCGTAACCCTAAGCTGGCAAGTCTCGAATGCGGATTACGTAATCGTCACACCGCAAATCGGCGCCACACGAGGCACTTCAGTGCAAGTGACCCCCACCGCCACCACAACCTACACCCTATTCGCCACCAACCAATTCGGCCAATCCTCCTCCTCGGTCACCATCACCACCCACTAGCACCGCAACCCGTAGCACTCGCTTGAGTCTGTGTCCCTAGTGGCACAGGCACTCCTGCCTGGGCTCTTGGGTTCCTCTTCCAATTTTCCATTTTCCAATTTCGCTATTGGCCCTGGCTCGCCACGAACCACTCGCTTGCCCGGACGCACGAAGAGCAACTGCGTCACGCAAACTTCCTCACCTTCCCCCAAAACTTCTCCCAACTCTCCTTCATCCCTCGACACACATAAATCTCCGGCACCTCCACCGTCTCCTCATTCGCCACGCCATATCGATTCCGCGTCCGTCCCGCCACCGCCACCGACGCAAATGCCTCCTCCAACAATTCCCGCGGATATCCCACCACAATCAGCACCTCCGGCGGATCCCCATACCCGCGCTCCCACGACGAATTCACTCCACTCATCGCCCGTGGCAATCCGTACTTCTCGCCATACAAATTCAGCGCGCCTACTTCCCCGTAATTCCCAGCCAAAATTCCCACGCGCTCCCGATCTTCCGCCGGCAACCCATCCCGCACCTTTGCGACACCGGCCACAAAATCCCGCCACCCAATTTCGTCCGGAAACACAACATCCACCTTCGCTGCAAAGTCCCACCATTTCGTCCCAATCGGTGCAATCGGCAACGCCACCGCCCCCGCCGCCACAATATCCAACGCCAACGCCACCCAAATCACCTTCCTGCAAATTGCGGCCGTTCCTCTTACTCTTTTGTACTCTTCCACTCTTCTACTCTTCTTCTCCACCCACACCGCCCCCGCCGCATACAACATCGGATACGCCGGCGCCAAATAATAGTCCCGCCCCCGCATCACCAAAAACAAAACCAGTGGCACCACATACATCCACCCCAAAATCCTCCACCTCTTCTGGCACAGGCACTCCTGTCTGTGCTCTTCGCTTTCAAGCAACCCTGACGCCGTGTGCTCCAAGTTCGCTTCCTGCCCCGGAAGCTCTTCCTCTTCTACGGTTGCACTCTTAAACTCTTTCACTCCCCCTCTAAAACAAAACCAAAGCCCTGCCATCGCCAACGGCGCCATCAGCATCGTCAATTCCAACTGCCCCAGCAAAAACCAGTCCGTCACTCCCGTCGACACATCCCGCGCATGCAAAAATTTCAAAAAATCCAACGAAACAAAATCGCGTCTCCATTCCCACACCAGATTCGGCAGAAAAATTACCCAAGCCAACCCCACTCCCGCCCACAACCACACACTCCTCAAATATCTCCGCGCGTCGGTCGCCAACACTCCCACCACCACCCCCACCGCCAAAAATCCCATCGTGTACTTCGCCAGCATCCCCAACCCCATCCCCATTCCCACTCCCACCCACCACCTCTCCCCGCCGGTAGCAGCGGCTTTACGCCGCTGTCCTCCTCCCCCAACAAACAAATTGTCATTCCGAACGAAGTCCGCGAAGTGACTTGATTCCAAATCTGTCATCCCGAGCCCAGCGAGGGACCTGCTTTTCTTCCGATCACACACGACAGAATTGTCAATCTGTGTTGGGTGCCCCATGCTCGTTTCGTGAGCATGGGTCTTGGGTTCCTCTTCCGAATTTCGTTTTTCGAATTTCAATTTTCGGTTTTCCGCCCCTACCACGCGCACCACGCAATACGCCACCCACACCCAACACACATAATCAAACGAGATGTACTGCATCAGCGCCCCAGCCCCCAAACAAAAGGGCACCCCCGCCAACGTCGTCACCACCATCGCCCATTCCCCGCTGTCCCACGGTCGCCCCAGGTGTGTCGCGTGAACCTGGGCCTCGGGTTCCTCTTCCCAACTTCGATTTTCGGTTTTCGAATTTCGCCTTTCACTGTTTACGGATAACTGTTTACCGATTACTCCCTTTTCCCCTCGCCCCTCGCCACTCGCCCCTCGCCACTGCACTTTCGCCATTTCCTTCGCCATCAGCCCCGTCAACACCAGCGCCACCGCCTGCGCCAACGACGCAAACAACCGAAATCCTCCCAGCGAGGTCCCAAACAATTTCAGCGCGATCCACCCCCAAAACGCCGTCATCGGCGGATACTGCACATACCCCCACGCCAGATTCCGCGCATCATCCAACGCCATCAACTCATCTCGGTCGAATCCATACCTCCATCCCGTCGCCAGATGCACCGCCACCGTCCCCAGCGCGATCCACACCACCACTGCCATCCCACTCCTCCACCACCCCCGCGCGTTATTCACCGAATCGTCTCTCCCGCCTTAGGTAGATGCGCCATCAACTCTCCCCTTTTCCAAACTTTATCTTGTGGCACAGACACTCTTGCCTGTGCTCTTCGGTTTCGCCGCAGTATGAATCCACTTCCAGCAGCTACCATCCGCGTCACTGATCGCTGGTCCCTGATCTCGTAGTCTGAACCTTCGATTCCTCTGCCCATTTTCTATTTTCCAATCTCACCTTTCGTCCGGCTCGCCACGAACCACTCGCCTCTGCCGCCTTGCATCCCCCTCCCTTCCTGCGCCACAATGCTCACGCCTATGCGACCCACAAAACCGTTTTTCTTCGCCCTTTTTCTGCTTCTCCCTCTCCTCACTTTCGCGCAAGCCGTAAAAACTACTCCGGAGCAGCCGCATCCCACTCCCACGCTCACTCCTCCTTATCTCGATCCCAATCTTCCCATCGACCAGCGCGTCAACGACCTCGTCTCTCGCATGACCCTCGAAGAAAAAGTTTCCCAGATGCAAGACGTCGCCCCGGCCATCCCTCGCCTGCAAATCCCCGCCTACAACTGGTGGAACGAAGGCCTTCACGGCGTCGCGCGTGCCGGCATCGCCACCGTTTTCCCGCAAGCCATCGCTCTCGCCGCCACTTGGGACGCCCCGCTCGTTCACACTCTCGCCGACATTATCTCCACCGAAGCCCGCGCCAAATTCAACGACGCCTTCGCCCACAACAACACTGGCCGCTACTACGGTCTCACTTTCTGGTCCCCCAATATCAACATCTTTCGCGATCCTCGCTGGGGTCGCGGCCAGGAAACTTACGGCGAAGATCCTTTCCTTACCGCCCGCCTCGGCGTCGCTTTCGTCACCGGCCTTCAGGGCGACGACCCACATTACCTAAAAACCGTTTCTACTCCCAAACACTATGCTGTCCACTCCGGTCCGGAAACGCTTCGCCATCGCTTCGACGTGCCCGTCTCCTTCCACGATCTCTATGACACTTATACTCCCGCCTTCCGCGCCACCGTCGTCGAAGGCCATGCCGATTCCATCATGTGCGCCTACAACTCCGTGCTCGACCAGCCCGCCTGCGCCAGTTCTCTCCTCTTCAATCTTCTTCGCAATCAATGGGGTTTTCAGGGCTACGTCGTCTCTGACTGCGGCGCCATCGGCGATCTCTACCAGGGCCACGATTACGTCATGACCATCGATCAAGCTTCCGCCGAAGCCGTCAAAGCCGGCACCGATCTTTCTTGTGGTAGTGAATATACTTCGCTCACTTACGCCGCCGAAAATCGCCTGCTTCACGTTCGCGACATCGATCTCGCCGTCCACCGCCTCTTCACCGCACGCTTCCGTCTCGGCCTCTTCGATCCTCCGGAACGCGTGCCCTGGTCCAAGCTCACTCTAGCCGATATCGACACCTCCGCCGATCGCAAACTGGCCCTGCAAGCCGCGCAAGAATCCATCGTCCTACTCAAAAATTCTCCCCGCACAAACGCCAAATCCAAGTCCGCACAACTTACTCTTCCGCTGAGCAGCAATATCAAATCCATCGCCGTAGTCGGACCCACCGCCGACACCCTCGACGTCCTCATCGGCAACTACAACGGCACTCCTTCGCAATACGCCACCATCCTCGCCGGCATCAAAAACCGTTTCCCCAACGCCACCATCAACTATTCCCCTGGCGCCCCCCTGACCGAAACCCGCTCCCTGACCATCCCACCCAACGTATTCCGCGCCCTTCCAGCGGTGCAAATGGAAGCGTCAAACACGAACCGAGCGGAACTCGCTCAATCCACAGCCCAGGGCGAGTCCGCGAGCCCGGCTGCAGTTTCTAAATCAACCTTTTTTACCCCGAGCGGCGCGAAAGGCCGAGGCGGGCCGTCGCTTTCCGATGTTATGGCACCGGAAGTCGGTGCTTCAGTTCCGACATTAACCGCGGCAACCAACCGGGCTTTAGCCCCTGAGGAGCTGCCTTCTCCCTTGCCTCCTCAATCTCCTCAACCTCCTTCACCGCTTGGTTTAACCGCCGAATATTTCACCAACAACTCCCTCACCGGCCCTCCCGTCCTCACCCGCACCGAGCCCAACGTCGACTTCCTCTCCAATAACACTTCCCCCGCTCCCGGCATTCCCGTCGAAGGCTACTCCGTCCGCTGGTCCGGCGACCTCATTCCTCCCGTCGACGGCGACTACCGCATCGGCGCCACTTCCGACGGCGGCTATCGCCTCTACTTCGACAACAAACTCCTCATCGACAATTGGGTTCTCTACTACCAGCGCGGCCATCGCAGCTTCACCACGCTTCTCCATCTCCAGGCCGGCCATCCTTATCCCGTGCGCTTCGAATATTTCCGCACCTTCCGCGAATCTTTCGCGCGTCTTCTCTGGCTTCCACCGAATCTCACCGAAGACGCCGTCGCCGCCGCTCGCAAATCCGATGTCGTCATCGCGGTCGTCGGCGAATCTCCCGAACTCGAAGGCGAAGAGCGCGATAATTCCGATCCCGGCTTCTTCGGCGGCGATCGCACTGACATTTATCTCCCCAGCACGCAGCAACAACTGCTCGAAGCTGTCTCCGCCACCGGCAAGCCTCTCATCGTCGTTCTCACCAACGGCAGCGCCCTAGCCGTCAACTGGGCCAACGATCACGCCGCCGCTATTCTCGATGCCTGGTATTCCGGCGAAGAAGGAGGAAACGCCGTCGCCAGTGTTCTCGCTGGCGACTACAATCCCGCTGGCCGCCTCCCCATCACCTTCTACAAAAATCTCGCGCAAGTTCCCCCGTTCACCGACTACTCCATGCGCAACCGCACCTACCGCTATTTCACCGAACAGCCCCTCTACCCCTTCGGCTACGGCCTAAGCTATTCCTCCTTCTCCTTCTCCGACGCTACATTTTCTGACTTGGAACCGAACGGGCCGAACGACACCGCCGTTTCCTTACACCCACGCCCAGGTGAAAAAGGCAATGGCTCCACTCTCGACGCTTCCGGCAATGCGCCCATCCACGTTTCCGCGCGGCTCACCAACACCTCGAAAATTCCCGGCGACGAAGTAGTCGAACTCTACATCTCCCATCCCAACATCGAAGGTGCTCCCATCCGCTCCCTAGTCGGCTTCCAACGCGCCCACGTCGCTCCCGGTGGATTTCAAATCGTCTCGTTCGTTCTCGGACCCCGCGAACTCTCCGTCGTCGATTCCACCGGCAAGCGCTACGTCCCCGAAGGTCCCGCCGAACTCTGGATCGGCTCTGGCCAACCCATTCCACTTCCCGGCCAACCCAAGCCCAACGGCATCACCCTAAAATTCAACCTAACTGCCTCCACCCCACTCCCCAACTAATTTGGTGTGCGCCGGCTCGCTGCCGCTTTTACGTTCTCCACAAAGCACCCACACTTTCCCCCGGGTGCCCCACCCTCGGTTTTCGAGGGTGGGTCTTGGGTTTCTCTAGACGGGTGCCCTACCCTTTGCGCCTTCTGCAAAGGGTGGGTCTTGGGGTCTCTCTTCGTAGGGTCGTCTGAGGTCCGTGCGGCTTCTCCCCAAAAAAACCACGTCATTCCGAACGGAGTCCGCGGAGTGAGGAATCTCTCTTCCATCCCCGAGTCTCGGCGAACCCAATCCGTGTCCCCGATTACTGATTACTGACTGCTCTCCCCCGCGTCCCGTGGCCACCGTTTCCTGATCTCTGATCACCAGTCACTGATCACTTTCTCCTCACTTCACAAACTCCCCCGTCCCTCCCCCCGCCCACGGGTCATAATGCAATGCATACCAAATCCTCTCCGGGATCGACGGGTGCGTATAAAACAAAATCACCCGCAACCGGCTCGGCTCCGGATCCGACAAATCCACATCTCCCAAAATATTGAACGACTGCGCCGCCACTTCCCCCGAATCCGGCGTCAACCCGTGCGTCACTTCCAATCCATACTGATCCGCCTGGTGCTCCAAATACCGCGAAAACGTATTCCCAATCGGCTGCGTCACCGCCCCCAAAATCGAAATCACCAGCAGCAGCGCCGGATACGACGCCAAATCTCCCACACCCGCAATCCCCCACTCCGGTCCCCAACGCACCAGCACCCACCTGATCGCGCGATACCCCACATAAAACAACACAAACAATCCCACCGCGCCAACCGCGAGTCCTTTTACCACATGGTGCAACACGTAATGCCCCATCTCGTGCCCCGCCACAAACACAATTTGCGGCGTATTCATCTTCGCGATCGTGTTGTCCCACACCACAATTCTTTTCGACGCGCCAAATCCCGTCACATACGCGTTCAGCTCCGCGGTCTTTTCTCCCGCGCCCATCCAATACATTCGCTCCGCCGGAATATTTTCTCCCGCGCGCGCCGCCAGCTTCACCAACTGCGCCGTCAACGCCGGATCTTTCACTTCCAGCGGCTCAAATTTATGGAACATCGGATCGATCACCAGCGGCGCCAAAAAGACCAGCAGCACCATCAACGGCAGCGTCGCCACCCAAAACGCGAACCACCATCCCGTCCGCCATTTCCGGATCGCCCAATACAAAATCCACACCACCACCAGCGTGAATATCACCGACAACAATTCGCCCTTGGTCCAATCCCAGAACCACGATCCCCAACCTTGCACCGACAATCCATATTCCCGCTCAATCCAGTTGTCATAAATTCCCGTCGGCAGCAGCAACACATCCATCGTCAACGCTAGCAACGGCGCAAACACCAACCCCTGCACCCACAAGCGCCCCGACGCCTTCTCCGCCACATCCCGATACGCCGCCGCCCATCGTTTCCACAAAATCAGCAGCAGCACCGCCAACCCATACACCGTCCCCACAATCAATGTCCGCAGCCGCACCTTCGCCAACGCCCGCGCCTTCCGCTCCCTCTCCGGCGACAACGTGTACTTCGTTATCCGTTCCCCAGTCCCCCGCGGTACCTCCGCCGCTTCCGCTCCAGTAGTAACCTGCGCCACCAAAACCCCCGACTCCGCGATCCCGGCCTCCGCTACCTGCGCGGCCCTCCGCGGCCTCTGCGGTAAGCTTTTCGTGGGTGCCCCACCCTCGCTTTCTGAGGATGCGTCTTGGGTTTTCTCCGTCTGTACCCCACATACCGCCGTTACACGTGGGGCCCATGCATCTCGAGCCCGCACTCCTCCACCGACACCCGCCGCAACAAGCGCGCAAACTCCCACGTACCTAAATCTCCAATCCTTTACCATCCTCACCGCCTCACCGCCGCTCCGCTCTTCACCTCTTCACCCTTACACTCTTTTACTTTCTTCTCTCGCCACTCGCCACTAACCACTCGCCACTGCCTCTATTCCACCACCGTCACCACCACACTCTTCTTCTCCCCCTCATCCACATCCACTCTCTGCCCCTTATCTCCATACTTCTGGAAAAAATCCGCGGTTCGCTGATCCTCCTGCAATCCTCCCAACCCCACCAACACATACGTTCCCGGCTTCAACCCGCGCAGCAGAAAATGCCCATTCGAATCCGCCTGATCCGACTCATACAAATCCAGGCGCCCGGTCTTCCCTGTACTCGGCAGCGTCACCACCGTCGCGCCCGCCACACCTTGTCCCTTATCATCCACTACCGTTCCTTCAATCGACCCGCCCTTCGCGCTCACCACCACCTCCAACACCACTTCTCCATTCACCTGGAATCCCGAATCCACCACTTCGCGCCCATCCTGCAGCACCGACTTCAAGTAATAATCCCCCACCGCTCCCGAGCGCCCGCCCAGAAACACCCAATACGCTCCTCCGGCCACGTCTTTCATCTCAAACGTTCCATCCGGCTGAAATCCCGTCGTCCCGCCCAGCGCTCCCAAATCCGCCATCTGCGGCAACTCTTCTCCATCCGTCACGCGGATCAGACTTACATTGAACTCCGCCCAATCCAGTGTTTCCCCGCCTTCCGTGCGAATTTTTCCTTTCACCGACCCGCTCGCTTCCGGCCGCAACTGCAATCCCGACACGTCCGCATCACTCACCACGATCGGCGATCCAATCATCTGCGAGCGCGTCGCCGGCGCGCTTCCATCGGCGCTCGCACTGGTCTCCACAATCTGCGCCACATACGTTCCCGGTAAAATATCGCGAAACTCAAATCTCCCGTCCTCGCTCAACGCCTGTGTTTCCGTCTGCCCGCTCGTCGACACCAGATACATCTGCACATTCTTTGCATTCCCCGCCAACTGCACCGCACCACTCACGCTGTACGATCGCGTCGACATCATCACAAAGTTCGCCGCTGTTGTTCCCGCTTCCGTCACCTGCACCGGAATCGCCTGCCGCGCTTCCACCGTCCCCGGAAAATACGTCAACGCATACGTTGCCAATTCTTTCTGCCTGCCTCGGTCCGCCGGGTCCGGCGCAGGACTCATCCCATGCGCCTGCGCCTGCACCAGGTATTGCCCCGCGCGAAGATTCGAAATGCGATACTCGCCCAAATCATTCGTCGTCTCTTGTCCGCCGTCTTCCTCCGTTGGTCCTTGCGCGTCCGTCGGCGCTCCATTTTTTCCCACGCGCCGCACCCACACGTTTATTCCCGCCAACGGGTCCCCGTCTGCCTCCGTAATTTTTCCTGCAATCACTCCGGTGGGCACCATCTTGTACAGCAAATCCGCCATTTCCTGCCCCGCCGTCACCGTAATCCGCCCCTGCTCCACTTTCCCGTTCGACGGCACAAATCCCGTCCGCCGAATCGTCACCCCATAATTTCCCGCAGCCACTCCCTCCAGCCGGAAATTCCCCAACGCATCCGTCGCGGTCACATACTCCTGCCGCTCCAGCGGATTCTCTCCCTCCAACGTCACCACCGCCTTCCGTATTCCCGCCCCCACTCCCCCCTGCACCACCTTCCCCGACACACTACCCACACCCTGCTGCTTTCCCGCGGGTGCCCCAGCTTCGCTGTCCGCACCTGGTTCCTGGGGTTCTCCCAGTGGCACAGGCACTCCTGCCTGTGCAAGCGCACCCTCTTCGCTGTTAGAACCTCGGTCGTGGGTTTGCTCTTCCGTAGCGGCGCAGCATGCAGCGCCCCACGTCCGCAAATTCCCCGCGCCTCGCACCGCGCACACCCCCCCCAACGCGCCCAACCCCACGCAAACCATCCTCATCCAAAATGTCCCGCGATTCCCCACACGAACCTCCGCAAGCCTCCCCCAGCCCGCGCAGGCATTCTAACCCAGTAGCACCGCCTTCACAGCTTTTGGAAAAACTCGTTTCTCTAGGAGGCTGGGCTTTCAGCCCCCGCGTAACTCGCGCAAAGTGAGCCGGGCTTCAGCCCCTGAAGGCTCTTCATCCCGCTTTTTCCGCAAGCTGTTCAGCCTGTGTCCTTCTTCGTCAGTGGCACAGGCACTCCTGCCTGTGCTCTTCGCCGCCATTCCCCACCACGTTCACGCCCACTCCCCCAGCGACAGACGCTTCAACGCAGTGTAGACTCTCGCCTGATCGAAGCAACGAAGCGCTCGCCAACGCACTCCGCTTCCATCGAATCGAGGCTCAAAAATGACCGATCCCCAAACTAGCAAGCAAGATTCCGCAACCCGCGATCAACACATCCGCGCCGCTCTCGATCAACATTGGGCCGCCTCCGACGCCAACGATTTTGCCACTGAGCATCTCATCTATCACGAAGACGCCGTGCTCGACTACCCGCAGTCCGGCGAGCGCACCCGCGGCCGGCAGAACATTCAGAACCAGCGCGCCGGTCAGCCCAGCAACAAGCGCTTTTCCATCCGCCGCATCCTGGGCACCGGCGACCTCTGGGTCACCGAATTCATCCTCACCTATGACGCCAAGCCTTCCTACACCGTCAGCATCATGGAGTTTCGTGGCGACAAGGTCGCCCGGGAAACGCAATACTTTGCCGATCCCTTCACAGCTCCCGCCTTCCGCGCACAATGGGTAGAACGCATGGACAAATAATCTGCCCGCCCGAAAATCCGCCGCGCCTCGCTCACCGTTCTCTCTGCGCCAACTCCGCTAACTCTGGGATGACCCTTCATGTTTTTCGCAGTTGCCCCAGGCTCGCTGTTTGCACCTTATCCCTGGCACAGGCACTCCTGCCTGTGCTCTTGGGTTTGCCGCGTGCCCCACAGCCCGTCTTTGCATGTGGGTTCCATGCATCTTGCTTCCCAACAAAACTATCTTGTCATTCCGAACGAAGTCCGCGAAGTGAGGCACGGTTTTCCATCGCGCCTTTCGCGATGAATCTCTCTTCGATCACTGCGTCTTGCCTCAGCACTCAGAAGGCTTTTCTCGCCACTGGCCACTCATCACTCGCCACTGTTCTCTACCGCCTCCTCCACCTTCCGCACCATCCCCAAGAACACCTGCGCGTCCGCCTCATCCCACGCAAACCGTCGCAGCATCCGCCGCAATTTCTCTTCCGCCAATCGCTCGCTCCGCGCCGCCACATACCCGCTCTTCACCAAACACGCCAGCCACGACGCCGTAATCCGCTCCACCGTCTCCATCCGCGCCGCACCGCGCCCCGTGCGTTCCTCAAAACTCCGCGTCCCGCGCGCCAATTCCCACAACACCACCGCCGCGGCCTGCCCCAGATTCATCGACGCATGTCCCTCCCGCGTCGGAATATGCAAAATCCAGTGGCAATAACTCAAATCTTCATTCGACAATCCCTTCTTCTCCGACCCAAACAAAATCGCCACCCGTTCCCGCGCCAGCTTCCGCCGGATTATCGCCCCTGCCTTGTCCAACGTCCGCAGCGGATGCTTGATCTCCCGATTCCCAATCGCGGTCGTCCCCACCACCAGCCCGCAATCCTCCACCGCCTCTTCCACCGACGCGCACTCTTCCGCCTGTCGCAGCACGTCCGCCGCACCCACCGCCGACCGCGCCTCCCGAAACGCCTTCTCGAAGGGCTGCACCACCCGCAATTTCCCAACTCCAAAATTCCCCATCGCCCGCGCCACCGCCCCCATATTCAGCGGATTCCGCGTAGCCACCAGCACCACCCTCAGATTTTCCATGTTCCCCGTCTTGATAACTGGCACAGCACTCTTGCCTGTGCTCTTGGGTCTTCTTACTCCGCCGACTGCCCCACATGCCGCCTTTGCATGTGGGTTCCGCTGCGTCTTGTCCCGCAGACAAAAAATGTCGTCACTCCGACCTTCCCCTACTCTCGCTCTTCCACCCTTTCACTCTTGCACTTTTGCACTCTTCTACTCTCGTTCCAACAACCATATCTCATTCGACTCCCCCACCTCATTCGTCGTCACCAGCCACTTCCCATCCCGCGACACGTCAAACGGATAATTGTCCCCAAAAAATCGCAATCCCTGCAGCACCCGCGTTTCTCCCGTCGACACCTTCGCCACCGTCACCTGCACATTCCCGGCCGGCCCCATCGTCTGCATCCCAATCTGCTCTCCGTCCGGAAACCACGCCGGCCATCCGCCTTTTTCCGTCACCCGTTTCAATCCACTTCCATCCGGATGCACCACAAACACCCCGCTGCTGAAACTCCGATTCGCGCTGAACGCAATCCACTTCCCATCCGGCGACCACCGCGGCACCGTCCCTTCCATCGTTCCTACCCGCCGCGCCTCTCCGCTTCCGTCCGCCGCCCTCACATACAAATGCGACACGCGATCTTCGGTCCTCCCGAACACCACCCACTTCCCATCCGGCGAAACATCCGCGTACGCATCACTCGCTCCATTCTTCGCCGCGAACATCCGCGTCGCTCCGCTCTTCGAGATCGCTCCCAAATTCACCGGCTCCTGCCCCCACGTATTAAAAAACAATTCCTTTCCATCCGGCGTATACCGTCCGTAAATCTCCAGGGCCTTCCCCGACGTCAATTGCTTCGCCGCTCCTCCCTCCCGCGCCACGCTCCACAAGTGCCACGACCCATCCGGCGCTCCCCGCGAGTACGTCACTTCCTTCCCATCCGGCGAAAACACCGGCGCCCACAAAATCGCCGAATCCGTCAACACCGTTTTGCTCTCACCCGTTTCCAGGTTATACAGCAACAGCAGCATCCGCGTTCGCGAATTCAGAAACGCCATCGTTCCATCTCGCCCCACCGTCGGTTGCGAATCCGGACCCGCGCCTTTCGTCAATTGTGTCCGGTGATTCCCATTCAAATCCATGTACCAGATATTTCGCGCGCCGCTGCGATTCGACTGGAACACGATCCCGCGTCCGTCCGCCGAAAACACCGGCGTGTCGCTGAACTCGCCCGTGCTTTCGTGCATCCAGTCCTTCGCCTCTCCTCCCTCCGCCGGCACCAGCCAGATCTCTCGGCTCTCTCCTCCCCGGCTCCGCGACACCGCAATAGTCTTCTCGTCCGGCGACCACGCGGGCCTTCCCAAAAACGGATACACTGCATCGCCCGCCAGAATTGTCTTCGTCTGCCGCCCTTCCAGCCATACGATCTCCAGCTTCTCCGGCGCTCCCTCTGTTCGATTCACAAACACCAGCCGCGTTCCGTCCGGTGACCACGCCGGCATCACTCCGCCTTGCACCACCGTCGTGATTTCCCCGCCCAGCGTCGAAATCACGCACACTTCTTCCGCCGCATCTCCCGGCGTCTTTCTCGCGAACGCGATCTTCTCTCCGTCCGGCGAAAACACCGGCCCATCCTTCCGCGAAACATCGTGCGTCAACTGCATCCGCTCGCCGCCCGCCACCCGCATCACGTACAAATCGTCGCCCTGCTCTCCTTCCTCTGCATACGCCAGCATCTTCCCGTCCGGCGACAGTCCCGGCGCTCCGATTCCCTTCTGCGTCGCCACCAATTGCCGCAACTTCCCGCCCGGCGCCGGCGCTCCCAATCGCGATTTCGCCAGCGGCAACAAGAACAACAACGCCGTCGCGCCAAGCACAGCAACTGCCAACACCCACCAGCGCCGCTCCCGCGCCGTGCGCTTCGCTTCCTCCTCCACATTCACATATTTCCATTTGCCACTGCTGTCGCTCGCGTGCCGCGCCTCGTTCGCTTCGTCGCTCAGTCCCGCTGCCGCTGCCGCCGCCATCATTCCGCCATTCGAATGCAACGCTTCCAGCGCCGCTTTCACTTCGCTGGCTCGCTGATAGCGCTGCTCCGGCTGCTTCGCCAGGCACCGCAAGATAATCGCCCGCAATCCCGGCGGCACGTGCATCGGCAGCGGCCGCGGCGCTTCCCGTAAAATCGCACTGCACAATTCGTAGATCGTGCGCCCCGGAAACGGGTACGTCCGCGACGTCATCTCGTACAGCAACACCCCCAGCGCCCAGATATCCGCACGCGCATCCGCTGGCGTCCCACTTAACACTTCCGGCGAAAGATACGCCAACGTGCCCGGCGCGCCGCCCGTCGTCGAACTCGGACTGCTCTGCGTCTCCTCGCTCGTCGGCGCGTCCTTCGCCACCGCTGCCAATCCAAAATCCAGCACCTTCACTTGCCCCGCGCCGCTCTGCCGCACGTTCGCCGATTTCAAATCGCGATGCAGCACTCCATGCGTGTGCGCGTATTCCAGCGCGCTGGCGATCTGCGCCCCATACTCCAGCACCGTTTCCGTCGGCAATCCGTCGTCCGGAATACTCGCGTTCAGCGAACGTCCGCGCAGGAATTCCATCGCGATGTACGGTTGCCCCTCGTACTCGCCCACTTCATAAATCGTGCAGATGTTCGGATGATTCAGCGCCGACGCCGCTCGCGCTTCTGCCAACCACTTGGCGCGCAGTTCTTCGGTGAGCACCGCGCCTTCCACTGGAATCTTCAGCGCCACTTCGCGCTGCAGCCGCTCATCGCGCGCGCGGTAAACGACACCCATCGCCCCCGCGCCGGCCTGTTCCAGCACCAAATAATGTCCAAACTGCTTTTCCAGCATCCCCGAGACCTGTGTCCGGAATCCTACCCACCCCACCCCCCGCCGTCAACGTCCCCCATCACCAAGCAGCAGTTTCGGAACTTCATAGGCCGCCCAGAGAGAAGGGGTGGCGGCGGCAATATTTTTTGCGCACGTATTGAGGGTGATGAAACGGGT
>Ga0335073_10001372_pt1 | contig 32379 bp, 25 predicted proteins | sample Lox_Sample_22_FD_207093 | JGI IMG/M metagenome (GOLD analysis project Ga0335073, IMG submission 207093) | Soil microbial communities from Loxahatchee National Wildlife Refuge, Florida, United States - Lox_Sample_2.2 | ecosystem: Environmental > Terrestrial > Soil > Wetlands | place: USA... | reverse complement strand
CTTGGCCTTGGCCTTGGCCTTGGCCCTGACCTGAGCCTTTACCTTGACCGCTCCCTCCGCCTTTACCTCCGCCGTTGCCTTGGCCCCCACCGCCTCCGCCCCCTCCCTGATCGGGCGGTTGCCGAAGCGCATCGATCTTGCGCTGGACGAAGTCGCGATTGTATTTGCTGTCCGCATCGTCGGCGCGCAGCTCAAGCGCCGTGTCGTAGGCCTTGACGGCGTCGGTCCATTTCTGGATCGCCTCTTGCGGAGCGGTCTTCTCGAACTGCTGACCGGCGCGATACAGCGCGTTGCCGAGGTCGTAGTACGCATCCTCCTGGTCCGCCAAGCGCTTCTCGTCGCTCGCCGGCGCGGTGCGGATCGACTGCTGGAATGCCTGCGTCGCGCGGGAGAACTGTCCCGCCCGATACGCGGAGGTTCCGAGGTTGTATTGCGCGATCGGCGTCTTGGCATCGGCGCCGGCGCTCGCGTGCGAGGTCTCATCGGCGCTTCTGGTGCGCATCGGGCCGATCACGAGTCCCAGAACGACGGATGCGGCGACGGCGCGAGCCGCCGTTGCCCTCCGCCTCCGACCCCGGCGACGCGTTCCGACCATGAGACTGGCCAGCAAGAGTGCCAGGGAAGCGCCCAACGGCCATTGATAACGCTCGATGTAGATCTTTTGCTGCCGGTAGCTCAAATCATGCTTCGAGACCGCACCGAACACCGTGTTCAGAAAGGTATCGAAGTCCTCGCCCTGGCCTTCGAGATTGACGTAGGCGCCGCCGCTAGCGCTGGCGATGGATTTGAGCGCATTCTCGTCCAGATGAGACTTGACCGGCGCGCCGCTCTCGTCCTTGACGAAGCCTCCGCCCAAGGCCGGCGGCAGCGGGATGAGCTCGCCCTGCGCGGTACCGACTCCGACCGTGTAGATCTTGAGCCCGTCTTCCACGGCAGCCGCCTTGGCGGCGGCGAGCGCGTCGCCTTCCAGATTCTCGCCATCCGTCACCAGTATCAGGATTCGGTCGCTTCCCGGACGCCGGCGAATCGCACTGCGAGCCGCGAGGATGGCGCTGGAGATATTGGTGCCGCCCCGCGGAATCGTGCCGACGTCGATCGCATCCAGCGACTGGTGAAAAGCACCATAGTCGAGCGTCAGGGGGCAGACCAGAAAGGCGCTCCCCGCGAAAGCGACGATACCGACACCGTCGCCCTCGAGCTCCCTCGCCATGTCATCGATTGCGAGCTTTGCCCGTGTCAAGCGGTCGGGCTTGACGTCGGGCGCGAGCATGCTGCGCGAGGTATCGATCGCGAAGACGACCTCGTTTCCGCGACGGCTGATGCGTTCCCAGCGGTAGCCGAGCTGGGGGCCGGCGAGCGCCGCCAACAGGCACAGCAGGGACGCCGCGAAAAATCCCCGCTGCAGCCAACGGCCGGCGCGCGAGACCGAGCTCGTGAGGCGCTGCTTCAGGTGTGGCGCGATGAATCGCGCGAGGGCCGCGCGCTGCCGCACGTCGTGGTGGCGCCAGATCCCGAAGAGAACGAGCGCTGCGAGTGCCGCGAGCCAGAGCCAATAGGGATTGCTGAATCTCACGGCAACCTGCGAAACCACGTTTGCTGCAAGATCAAAGAGAGGCCGAGCAGGCCGAGCGCCGGCCACAGCGCCCAACGGTACAACTCCTCCACGTGCTCGAACTTCAGCACCGATTGGGCCGACGTCTCATAGCGGTTGATCTGCTCGTAGATGTTGTTGAGCGAATCGGTGTCGGTCGCGCGATAAAAACGGCCGCCCGTTTCGTTCGCGACCGCCTGCAGCGTTTTCTCATCGACGTCGACGTCGGCCAAGATCACGTGGACCCTGCCAGCCTGGTCTCTGACGGGAATCGGCGCTTTGCCGCGTACGCCGACACCGATCGTGTAGACCTTGACGCCCAGGGCCCGCGCCGCTTCCGCAGCCGCGAGCGGGGAGATCTTTCCGCTATTGTTGACTCCATCGGTCAGAAGTATCACCACCTTGGATTTTGCCGCGGTGGTGCGCAGATGGTTCACGCCGGCGGCTATTGCCGAGCCGATCGCCGTACCGTCGTCGCCGATGCCGACATTGATGCGGTCCAGGTTCTGCAGCAGCCAGTCGTGATCCAGCGTGAGCGGGCTCACGATGTAGGGAGCCGCCGCGAACGCAATGAGTCCGATGCGGTCGTTGGGGCGCTCGTCGATGAACCTGGAGACGACCGACTTGACCACGGCGATGCGGTTCACGCGCTGGTTGCCGACCGAGAAATCAAGGGCCTGCATGGAGCCCGACACATCCAGCCCGAGGACGATGTCGATTCCGTTGGCCGTGATCTCGGTGCGGCTGTGAGTACGCTGCGGGCGAGCCAACCCGGCGATCATCAAGGTCGCGGCGAGGATCGGCAACAGTCCGGCGATCCAGCCGATGCGGCTCCGGGTGCGGCGCGCGACAACTCGCGCGAGACTGATATCGGAGTATTCGACCGCCGCGACAGGCCCGCGGCGGCCGCTCCACAGGATCACCACGGGCAGCAAAGTAAGCGCCCAGAACCACTCGGGATGAAGAAATCGAATCATGCGCTCTCGCGGGTCGCGAGCACGAAGCCCCGGGCGCTCTCGAAAAGCGCTTCGAGATCCTGGGCCGCGAGCGAAGCGCCGGCGAACTTCACCAGGTCGCACTGCCGCAGAAAATCCCCGAGCAGTGCTCGGTGACGCGCCAGGGTCTCATTGGTGCCTTGCAAGAGAGCTTGCAGGAACTCTTCGGTGGTGCGCTGAGTCGCGCTGACCGCGAAGCGCTTCTCGATATAGTGGCGAATCACCTCGGATGTGGTGATGCCGAACTCCCGGGCCGTGTCGGGCCGCATCAGGCCTCTGGCGCTCTCGAGGCGCCGCAGCGCCTGCTCCGCCAGCGGCAGATCCGCGATCTCGTTGGCGCGACGGCCTCGACGCACCGCATAAGCGGCGTAGAGTGCGGCGATCAGAATTCCTGCCACCGCCGCCGTCACCACCCACGACCACACGGGGAGAGACTTCGGTCCGCGAATGTCGCGGATGTCCTCCCGGGTGTCGGCGAGAGCCGCCGCCGCCAGGAATGTGGGTAGCGCAGCGCGCCGGCACGTGCGGCGGATGCAGGCCATCGACCTCATACGCGCACGCGGCTGCGCGCCTTGAAGAAGCGCTGCAGCGGAGGGATGTAAGGCGTGTCGGTCTGCAGCTGCACGGTATCGACCCCTTCAGCGCGCAGGTCGCTCTTGAGACGCCGCGCGCGCTCGAGCGAGAGCTCGCGAAAGCGCTTGCGCACCGCCGCGCGCGCCGTGTCGAGCTCGATGATCTCGCCGGTCTCGGCATCCTCGAGGGCGATGATACCGACGTCGGGGAGCTCTTGTTCGCGCGGGTCCTCGATATGAATCGCGATCAGGTCGTGTCGGCGGTTGGTCTGGCGCGCCGCTCGGCGCAGTGCCGCACGCGCCGCCTCCGGCTCTGCGCTGGTCTCGAAATCCGAGATCAGGAACACGACCGCGCGCCGGTGCAGGACGTGATTCACGAAGTCGAGCGCTTTCACCGTATCGGTGGCGATGCCCTGCGCCTCGTGATAGAGAATGTCGCGCACCGCGCGCAACACGTGCCGCCGGCCTTTCTTTGGCGGTAGATAGCGCTCGATGCGATCCGTGTACAGGATCAGTCCGACCTTATCGCTGTTGCGGATGGCGGAGAAGGCCAGGATGCTCGCCACTTCCGCGGCGAGGTCCCGCTTCGCCATTTGGCCGGAGCCGAAATTTCCGGATGCGCTGATGTCGACCATCAAAAAGATCGTGAGCTCGCGCTCCTCGGTGAATTTCTTGACGAATGCACGCCCCGCTCGAGCGGTGACGTTCCAGTCGATGGTGCGGACCTCATCGCCCGGCGAGTATTCACGGACCTCATCGAAGTCCATGCCCCGGCCCTTGAACACCGAGTGATAGGCGCCCGCCATGCTGTCATCGACCATGCGACGAGTGGTGATCTCGAGCTCGCGGATACGGCTGCGCGCCGACTCGCTCGAGTTCTTCGGATCCGCCATGAGGAGAGGCTCGCTCTTCAAGGCACCGGCAGCGTGTTCAAGATCTTGTCGATGACGTTCTCCGAGGTGACGTTTTCCGCCTCGGCCTCGTAGGTCACCGATACGCGGTGGCGCAACACGTCCAGAGCGACGGTTTTGACGTCCTGCGGGGTGACGAAATGCCGGCCGTTGATGAAGGCCATGCCGCGCGCCGCAAGCGTGAGGGCAATGGTTGCGCGCGGCGAGGCGCCCGTTTGCACAAAGCCATCAAGCTTCAGTGCTGCGGCGATCGGCGGGCGCGTGGCGAGCACGATGTCGACGATGTAATCCCGAACCTTGTCGTCGATGAACAGCATGTTCACGATGTGGCGCGCATCGATGATCTGCGAGGCGCCCACCACCGTGCGCGGCTCGGTGAGAGGCTCCGTGGTCGCCATGGCATCGAGAATCGCGCGCTCTTCGGCCCGCGTTGGATAGTCGACGACCACCTTCATCATGAACCGATCGACCTGCGCCTCCGGGAGCGGGTAGGTTCCTTCCTGCTCCAGAGGATTCTGCGTCGCCAGGACCAGAAAGGGCGCGGGCAACGGGTAGGTCTCATCCCCCAGGGTGACCTGCCGCTCCTGCATGGCCTCGAGCAGTGCGCTCTGCACCTTCGCGGGCGCGCGATTGATCTCATCGGCGAGCACGAGATTGCTGAATATCGGGCCCTGCTTGGTGCGGAACGCACCGTCCTGAGGACTGTAGATCATGGTTCCGACGATGTCCGCGGGCAGCATGTCCGGGGTGAACTGCAGGCGCTTGAAGCGCAGCGAGATGCACTGCGCCAAAGTCTTCAAGGTCAAGGTCTTGGCGAGTCCCGGGACCCCCTCGAGAAGCATGTGGCCATTGGTGAGCAGGGCGATGAGCAGCCGATCGAGCAGATGGGTCTGTCCAACGATGATTCGCCCCATCTCCTCCTTGAGAGGCCTGATCCAGGACGAGGTTTCGAGCACCATCTCGCGCGAGGCGCGCCCTCCGGTTCTCCCGGAGGCGGGCTCGCCCGCAAGGGATGGGGCAGCTTGGTGATTCATTTGGCGTGATTCCTTCTCGCGATGCTTCTCTCAATCAATTGAATTATATAGATAAAATACCTGTGTCCCCGAAAAAAACGGGACGCCGGGTCGCCGCGGCGCTTTTGACGTAATCCGGCCTGCCTGCCGAGGGCCCTCGCTGCCAACACTCAAGTTCCCGCCCGCTGCGCCGCTAATAAACACATATAGACGCCGGAATGCGAGAAATGCTCGGGAACATCAAGAGCAAACTAAAAGCGTCCTCGAGTTTCCCAAGTCCGCCTGCGATCGCCCAGCAGATCATCGCCCTGGCCCGGGATCCTCATACCGACATCTCCCAGGTCGCCGCCGCGATCAGCCGTGACCCGGCTCTTGCCGCCAAGCTGCTGCGCGTCGCCAACTCAGCGATCTACTCCCGGCAGCGCAAGAGCACGAATCTACGCCAGGCTCTGATCGTGCTTGGCCTCGAGGGTGCGACCACGCTTGCGCTCGGCTTCTCCCTCGTCGGCGCCTACAAGGGATTGAAGAGCAACGGCGTCGATTACGACCGATTCTGGCGGCGCGCCATCCTGAGCGCCTCGGCAGGCCGGTGTTTTGGCGCGCTGCAGAGCGCAGGCGCGGTCGATGACATCTTCCTCGCAGCGCTGCTGCAGGATATCGCGATTCTCGGCATCGATCGCGCCTCCCCGGAGTTCTATCGCGACCTGGCGCCAAGCGCTGCTCATGATGAGTTTTCGGCCTACGAGGTCGCCCGCCTTGGAATCGATCATGCCGCGCTCGGCGCCTGGCTGCTGGAGTACTGGAAACTGCCCGAGCCGCTGTGTCGCGCGGTCGCCTGGAGTCACGCGCCTCCGGATGCGTCGACTCCGGCGCAGGCGGCGGCGCGCTGCGTTGCGCTCGGCAGCGAGTGCGTGGAGATGTTGCTCGCTCCCCCCGCCGAGGGCAATTTTGCCGCCTTGAGCGACCGGGCTTCGGAATGGCTGGGGATCGATGCGCACACGGTGGCCGAGGTGGTGGGCAAGATCGTGGCCGAGATACCGGAGATCGAGCGCCTGTTCGATACCAAGCTGCTGCCGCCCGATGCCGCGAGCGTGATCCTCGATCAAGCGCGCGACCTGTTGATCATGCGCAATCTGCAGGCGCTGGGACAAGTGAGCAACTTGCGTACCGCGAGCCGCGAAGCGCGCCCGGAGACACCCCAGGATGGGCGGCGCGACCCGGTCACGGGGCTTTACAACCGCGGTTATCTCGACTTGATGCTGAGGCGTGAGATTCAAGCTGCGACCGCCGGCAACTGGCCGCTGAGCGTGGTATTCGTGAGTCTCGAGCGCCTGAAAGAGCTCACTGCGGCGCACGGGAATGAGGCCGGCGATTCGCCGCTGGTGACCATCGCCAAGTCGATTGCATCGGTGGTGCGGGACACCGACTGCGTCGCCTGCTACAGCGACAGCGAGTTCGTGATCGTCTTGCCGGGTCTGGCATCGCCCGGGACCAAGATCTTCTGCGAGCGCCTGATCGCACGCCTGCGCAGTACCGCGCATCCGATGCGCGACGGGGTGACGACCTTGAGCCCGTCGGTCGGCCTCGCCACGCACGCGCCAGACAAGCCTTTTCGATGTGCTTCGCACCTGATCGGAGCGGCGCAGCGCGCGGCGTCCTTGGCCAAGAGCTCGAGCGGCGATCGGCCGGGGGGCACCAATCGCTCGCCACCGCATCCAGCGGCAAGAGTTGATCGCTGAGCCGCTCGGTCGAGGCGCGGCTACCAGTAACAGGGGATCATTTCGTCGACGACGCTGTGTACTCCCGGCGTGGATTCAGCGAGCGCGACCAGCGCGCGTCGCTCGTCGGCCGAGCCGACCAGGCCCCACAGATGTGCGACGCCCTGGTTGACCACGACGTTGCGCTCCCCGAACGAGGTCCAACGCTGCTCGGACAGCCGCCGCATGATCTCCAGCCGGATGGCACGATCGCCATCCGCGTGTTCGGGCAGGTGCGGCGCCGAGGCGAGTGCTTGAATCAGGTTGGCTCGGCTCACGACGCCGACCAGGCGTTCCCCCTCGACGATGGGCACGCGCTTGATGCGATGGCGCTCGAGCAGCGTCGCGATCTCAGACAACGAAGCATCGGGTGAGGCGCTGATGACGTCGACCGACATCAGCTCGGCGACCTTGCGGCCATGGGCCTTCGAGTAATCGGCGGCGAGCGTGCTCGCGGGCAGGAAGGCCTCGAGCCAGCGGGGGCGCTGCCGGGTCGTGCCGATCTCTTCGCGATGCAGCAAGTCCGCTTCGCTCAAGATTCCCATGATCCGGCGATCTGCATCGACGACCGGCAGGGCGCTGATGTCGTGATCAGCGAGCAGCCGGGCGGCCCTTGCCACCTCATCATCCGGGCCCACCGTGATGACATCCTTTACCATGACATCGCGTGCTTTCATGTTGCGTCCCCTGGCGAACAACCCCCGGGGATCATGGTGCGCGATTGTGACAGTTGTGCGTCAACGCAAGATGCCGAGGACGCTCGCGATGCAGGATGAGGCCGCGAACCTCGCCGCGCCCGTCCCTGGGCGCGGCGCCACCGAAGTACTACATGAAGAATTGTTCCGAGGCGATCTTGTCGTCCTTGACTTCGTAGACACAGACTTCCGAGAGCTTCATCCGGCCGCGCCCCTTCATGGTGACGTCCATCGACAGGGTCATGGCGATGGCGTTGCCGGCGACCAACGGTTTCGAGGCCGAGCATTCATGCATCTTTTCGAGCGAGGCGATCCAATGGTGGCCCTTGTCGATGATGGCCTTCAGCCCTTTCGTTTCCTTGGGAAAACCGGGTGACTCGTGCTGCTCGATGCTCACGGCATCGTTGGCGAACAGCTCCTTCTGGGCGGCCTCGAACTCACCTTTGTTGCAAAGCTCCGCGAGACGGGTTGCGATCTGCTGTGTGGACATGTTGCTAGCTCCTATGGCAGGAAAGCTGAATCGACTTGTCCTTCGAGCGGAAGCAGGGCGCGGAGTTCCGGTCACGGACGCGCCATCGCCCTTCAGGGAACACCGCCTCCCAGCGCCCGGAAGATCTCGACCAGGTCGGTGCTCACCGCAACACGCGCGGCCGCGAGCGCGAGGTCGTTCTGCTGCAGCGAGCGGTCGGCGTCGAGGACATCGATGAAGCTGGTGAGGCCCTTCTCGTAGCGCTGGCGCGAGAGCGCGAGCGCATCACGATTCTGCGCGACCGCCGCCTCGAGCGCGAGGCGACGTTGCTGGTCGGCAGAGTAGGCGGCCAGCGCGTTTTCCACCTCGTGCAGCGCCGCGAGCACGGCACGCCGGTAGCTCAAGGCCGCCTCCTGCGCGCGCACATCGTACAACCGCACGGTCTTCCATCGCCCGACATCGAGCACCGGAAGATCGAACGTCGGTCCGACCGAGCCGAAGCGGCTCGCCCATTCGAACAGATGCCCGAGCGTCTCGGATTGATCTCCTCCGGTGGCGGCGAGCGTGAGGCTCGGGAACAGGCTCGCCACGGCGACTCCGATCTGCGCCGTGGCGGCGTGCAGGTTGGCTTCGGCTTCGCGAATGTCGGGGCGCCGTCGGGCGAGCGCGGAGGGCACGCCGATCGCGACCGTGTCCGGCACGGCGGGCAGCGTCATTGGCGCGCCGAGCTCTGCTCGCAGGGCCTCGGGCTCTCGGTCGAGGAGACGGCTCAGAAGATTCACGCTCTGGGTGATCTGCATCTCGAGCGCTGGGATCTCGGCGCGCGTCACCTCGGCCTGGGCGGCGGCGTTGCTCACGTCGATCTGGGTGACCAGGCCGGCGTCGCGGCGATTGCGAGTGAGCTCGAGAAGCTCCTGGATGGTATCCAGATTCTCCCTTGCCACGCGCAGACGCTCCTGCGCGCCGCGCAGCTCGAGGTAGCCCTCCGACACATCGGAGAGCAGCGCAAGGATCACGGCGCGGTGGTCCTCGGCGGAGACCTGGAGGTTGGCCTGGGCCGCCTCGACGGAACGGCGTACGCGGCCGAACAGATCGATCTCCCAGGCGATGCCGCCGCTCAACTGGAACTGGTTGTACGGGTTCGGGATGCTGACGCTCTCGCCACCGGGCAAATGAATCGAGCCGACGGAATTGAACAGCGAGCCTGTGGGCGTGGTTTCGCTGAACCGCTGCCGGGTATAGGAAGCGTCGAGCGCGACAGTGGGAAGGTAGCCCGCCCGCGCGATGGCGCGTTGCACGCGAGCCTCATCGATGCGCAGCAGCGCAAGGCGCACGTCCAGATTCACCGACTGCGCGCGCTCGATGAGCGAGTCGAGCGTCGCATCGTGGAACTCGCGCCACCATTGGCTCGCGGGCTCGTCCTGCTCCGTGACGCTGGAAGCTCGAGGAGCGCTGTCGAGCGCTTGTGACGACCAGTGCGGCGGCACCTGGGGTGTCGGCGGCTTGTAGTTCGGTCCGACGGTGCAGGCGGCGAGCAGCAGCGCTGCGGGCGTCAGGCGCCAGGCCAATGGCGCGATCGGGACGCGGGACCGCTGCCGCGGATCCGCGGCCGCCGGCATCATTGTATCCTCCGGCTGAATACCCAGGATGCAGCCGCGAGCGACAATGTCGCGAGGACGGCGAGCGGCCACAGGTCATCGACCAGCAAGTCGAGTCCCACGCCCTCGAGATAGATGCGCCGCGTGATGTCGATCGCGTACGCGAGCGGATTGATGAACGCGAGATATTGCACCAGGCGAGGCATGCTGCTCACGGGCGTGGTGAGGCCGGACAAGAGCGAGAACGGCATGATGAGCAGCATCGTATAGAGCATCGACTGCTGCATCGTCGCCGAGATCGACGAGATCAACAGGCCCATCCCGACCGCGGCGAGCAGGAACAGCAGCAGTCCCGCATACAGCGCGAGGTACGACCCCTGGAACGGGATGCGGAACCAGAGCTGCGCCACGAGCAATACACCGGCGGCCTGGATCGAGCCGACGACCATCGAGGGCAGCGCCTTGCCCGCCATGATCTCGTAGGGCCGAAACGGAGTGACCAGAAGCTGGTCGAACGTACCTTGCTCGCGCTCCCGGGCCACGGACATGGCCGTGAGCATCATGGTCTGCAGCAGCGTGAGCGTGCCGATCATTCCGGGAATCATGAACCAGCGAGTCTCCAGATTCGGGTTGTACCAGGTGCGCGCCTCGATCTGCACCGGCATCGCCGGCGCGAGATGCACATCGGACCAGTCGGCGTTGAATCGATCGATGATGCTCGACACATACCCGAGGGCGGTACCCGCCGTGTTGGAGTTGCGCCCATCTGCGATGAGCTGCACGGTCGCGCTCTGTCGGGCCAGCAGGTGCCGCTCGAACTCGGGCTCGATCTGGATCACGAGCAGGGCGTCTCGAGCGTCGATCAAGCGGGCAATGTCGCTCTGGCGGGACAGATCGGCGATGCGCTCGAAGATCCCGGATCCGTCGAGTCGCGACAGCAGCTCGCGCGATGCCGTGCTGTGATCCTGATCCAGCGAGGCGTAGGGTACGCGGTTGAGATCGTAGGAGGCGGCGTAGCCGAAGATGAGCGCCTGCACGATCGGCGGGACCAGCAGGCTCATGCGGCTGCGCGGGTCCTTGAGCACCGCGAGCAGCTCCTTGCGGGTGAGCGCGATGATGCGCGCGAAGGTGGCGCCGATCTCGCTCATGCGAGCCGCTTGGTCATCACGAATCGACTGGTCAATGCGAGCAGGGCCGCCATTGCGGCGAGCGCGAGGGTGTTGGGCACCACCACCGACCACACGTTGCCGGCGAGGAACACGCTCTGCAGGAGCGCGACGTAATAGCGCGCCGGCAGGACATAGGTGATGAGGCGCACCACCACGGGCATGCTGCGGATGTCGAACAAGAACCCCGAGAGCATGAAGGCCGGGAGAAACGTCGCGAGCATCGTGAGCTGGCTCGCCACCAGTTGATTCTTGACCCACGAGGAGATCACCAGGCCGATGCCGAGCGCGATCAGCACGTACAGCATCGAGGCGCCGAACAACACGGCGAGCGAGCCGCGCAGCGGCACGTCGAACAGTACCCGTGCGGACAGCACACAGAGCAGAAATCCGACCAGCGCGAGGCCGAAGTAGGGGATAGTCTTGCCGAGCAGGATCTCGTCGCTTCGAACCGGGGTGACGAGCAGCGATTCGAGCGTGCCCCGCTCCCACTCGCGCGCCATCACCATGGCGGTGAGCAGGCCGCCGATCAGCGTCATCACCAGCACGACCAGTCCCGGCACGAGAAAATAGCGGCTGTCGTCGGCCTCGTTGAACCACAGGCGCGTCTGCACCGCCACCGGCGCAGTTGCGAGCGGTCGCCCCTGGGCTGAGAGCTGCGCGGCCCACACGCCGACGATGCCGCCAACGTAGCCCTCGATGATGCGGGCGCGATTGGCGTCGCCGCCGTGCACGATGAGCTGGATCTTGGCATCACCGAGACTCAAGTGCCGCGAGAAGTCCGAGGCGAAACGCACGATGCCGTCGACCCGGTGCTCGAGCAGCGCCCGCATGGCCGGGGTCATGGAATGCATCGCTGTCGGACTGAAGTACGGCGACAGCCGAAACCGTGTCGCGATGTCCAGCGCCTCGGGGGTGGGATTCTCGATGACCACGGCCAAGGGGACGTTCTTCACGTCGAGCGACAGCCCGTATCCGAACAGCAGGATGAGGATCAGCGGCAGGACCACCCCGATCGCGATGCTCGAAGGGTCGCGCACCATCTGTCGCGCCTCCTTCGCGACCAGCGCACGGACGCGCACCAGCTTGCGATGCGATGCGCTCGCCATACGGCCGTCGGCGCTCATGCGGCGGACTCCCGTGCCGGACGCTCGCGCCGCGAGTGCTCGACGATCGCGATGAAGGCATCGTCCATGCCGGGCTCGTGGTCGGCCCCGGTCCGGCCCAGCGCGCGTATCTGTGCCGGCGTGCCCTGCGCGAGGATGCGGCCTGAATCCATGATGGCGATGCGATCGCAGTACTCGGCCTCCGGCATGAAGTGCGTGGTGACGATGACGGTCACGCCCTGATGCACGAGCGCGGTGATCCGTCGCCAGAAAATCCGCCGCGCGCGCGGGTCGGCGCCGCTGGTCGGCTCGTCGAGAAATAGAATTTCCGGCTCGTGCAGCAAGGCCGCCGCCATGGCGAGACGCTGCTTGTAGCCGCCCGGCAGCTCGGCGCTGGTCGCTCCGGAATGCGGCGTGAGCTCGAACTGCTCGAGGGCCCAGGCTATGCGCGCTCGCCGGCGCTCAGACCGCAATCCGTAGGCGCTCGCGAAGAACTCCAGGTTCTCGAGCACGCTCAGGGGCCCATAGAGGGAGAATTTCTGGGCGACGTAACCAAGCTTCGCGCGCGCGGAGGCGGGCGCTCGCCGCACGTCCGTTCCGGCCACGCGCAGCTCGCCCGCGCTCGGCGCGAGCAGCCCGCAAAGCATGCGAAAGGTCGTCGTCTTGCCCGCGCCGTTGGGTCCGAGAAGGCCGAAGATCTCGCCGCGGCGCACGTCGAGGTCGATATGATCGACGGCGGTGAAGCTGCCGAATCGCTTCTCGAGCTGCTTGACGTAGACGGCGGATTCGGCGCCATTGCCGGCGAGCGGGTGGGGAATGGCGATCGATTTCACGTGCTCGGCCGAGGGTTGCTCGCTGAGCAGCATCATGAAGCCATCCTCGAAGCGCGGTGCGACCGGCTCCGACGGGTTGTGGGCCCACTGCGGCGCCAGCTGCGGGAACGCGGGAGCGTTTCGCGTCACGAATCGCACGAGGCCGCCGTCCGGGACGGCATCGACGATCTCGGGCGCATCGAGGAGGGCTGCCTGCAGCTCGCGCGTCGATTGCCCCGCCAGCAGCTGCATGCGATAGCTGTGTCCGGCGGCGAGCGCAGAGACCCGTTGCGGGGCGTCCTGGGTGATGCGCCTGCCCTCGTGCAGCATGATGATGCGCGCGCAGCGCTCGGCCTCGTCGAGATAGGTGGTGCAGAGGAGCACCGTGAGCTTCTGGTCGGTCACCAGATGTCGCACGATTTCCCACAGCTCGCGCCGCGACAGTGGATCGACGCCCACCGTGGGCTCATCGAGCAGCAACAGCTCCGGCGAGCGCACCAGCGTGCATGCGAGTCCCAGCTTCTGCTTCATGCCGCCCGAAAGCTGCCCGGCGAGGCGCCCCTTGAACGGACCGAGCGCGGTCATCTCCATGAGCCGGGGATAGCGTCGCGCGCGGTCGGCCGCGTCGACACCGTGAAGATCGGCGTACAGGTCGAGGTTCTCGAGCACCGTGAGATCCTCGTACAAGCCGAAGCGTTGCGGCATGTAGCTGATCCGGTTCTGCACCTCCTGAGGGCGCGATGCGACGTCGATCCCGAGCACTTCGAGCGAGCCCTCATCGGCGCGCAACAGCCCGGCGATCAACCGGATCAAGGTGGTCTTGCCCGCGCCGTCGGCGCCCACCAGCGCCGTGAGCTCACCGCATTCGGCATCGAGCGAGAGGTCATGAACCGCGCGCACCGCGGACGCACGCTCGCGCGCGAAGCTCTTGCCCAGGCCGCGGGCCCTGACCGCCGATCCGGCGGCTGCTGCGGCGCTCATGGCTTGCCGCCCGCGGGAAGCGGCGCCGCGCGCGCGCCGGCGCGGGCGAGGTGCACCGTGGCCGGCATGCCGAGGCGCAGCTCATCGCGCGGATCGCTGACGAACACGCGGATCTCATAGACGAGGCTGGACCTGAGATCGGTGGTCTCGACGGTCTTTGGCGTGAACTCCGCGGTGGGCGAGATGAAGCCGACCCAGGCAGGAAAGTCGCGGCCCTTGAACGCATCGACCGTGACGGCGGCGCGCATGCCCTCGCGCACGGCCCCGAGGTCGGGCTCGGACACGTACGCGCGCACCCACTTCGGATCGAGTATCGCCAGGGTGAACGCGGTCTTCTGCGGCGAGGAGATCTCTCCGGGCTCGACGATGCGCGAGCGCACCACGGAGTCCACCGGAGCCCGCAGCTCCGCATCCTTGAATTGCTGCTCGACGAGCGCGAGCTGCGCTTCATCGGCGCGTAGCTGAGCCTCGGCCTGGGCGATGTCCTCGGCTCGCGGTCCAATCACCTCCAGGACCAGCGCCTTGCGGTTGAGGTCGAGGCGGGCATCGGCCACCGCCAGCGCCGCCTGGGCCGCATCCATGTCCTGGCGGCTCACCGCCCGCCCGGAGGAGCTCTGCGCGAGCGTCGTCAGGCGCTCATACTGAGCTCGCGCGTTCTGCGCATCGGCGCTTGCGGCCGCGAGGTTCGCCCGCGCCTGCGCAATCTCCTCGGGACGGTTGCCGTGGTGCAGGCGGGTGACCGCCTGCTGCTGAGCCGCCACATCGGCCTGGGCTTTGGCTCGCTGCGCCTCGAGGCGGCTGGTGTCGAGGCGCGCGAGGGTCTGTCCCTTCTTGACGTGGTCGCCTTCGAGCGCAACAACCTCGGCGACTCGCTCGCTGTCGTTGAAGGGAAGCTCGATCTCGCGCAGATCGATGTTGCCGTAAAGGACGATGTCGCTCGATCCGTGGCCGCGTCGGAGCAGCCACCAGCCCGCGACGCTCAACAGCAGGACGACGATGACGAGCGAGGCGATGCGGTAGGTCTTCGACATCGGACAACTTCACGGCGGCACCAAGATCCGCCCATTCTATCGGGTTGGCGCGCGGAACGAAGGGGTGACGCCGGAGCGGCGCCGCACTTGCTACGGCGAGGCTTCGACCACTGCGCGCAGCCTGGACTCGATCGCCGCATCGAGCGGATCGGGTCGATGCTCGGTCAGCACGCGCTTGAGGTCGAGGTCGATGCGCTCGAAGAGACTCGAGTCCGGCAGCGAATTGGTGCTGGTCGGAAGGCGGGCGCCCAGATAACGGCTGCTCCACAACTTCTCTCGGCAATGAGACACCGTGTGACGATGAGCGAGATAGTTGCCACGCGTTCCCACCTCGCGCGCGATGTCGAGCGCCAGAGTCTCGGCATCGATCGTCATGCCCTGCCAGAGGGTGCGCAGCAGGCCCGCAAGGTCGTCGCACAGGAGCAGAGCGTGCAGCGAGAAAGTGATGCCCTGATCGAGGCTGCCCAGATAGTCGAGCGTCGCGGGCCGGCTGTAGAACGCCTGCATCATTCCGGTGCAGATCTCGGCGACCGCATCCTCGTTGAAGCGGCGCGCCGCTGAATGCCCGCCGGCGCCGGTGAAGGAGGGTAGACCGAGCTTGCGCCTCACCTGGCACATCGCCATGTCGGCGAGCGATGTCTGGGCGAAATTGCCGATCGCGCCCGTCGCGGGCTCCATGAAGCATACGTCGGAGCTGCCGATGCAGAACGCGCCACGGCGCGCCAGCTGCGCAAGCACCATCCCGGCGAAATCGGTGGCGAGACTGTTGGCCATGGAGCCCGCAGTGGTGATCGGAGTCGAGGCTCCCCCGATCGGCAGCGTGCCCACGCTCGCCGGCACGCCGCTGCGCGCGCACGCGATGATCTGATCCACGTGCGTGCGATGGTAGTTGAGCGGCAGAGGGGTGATGATGTGCAGGAAGTAGGGCTTTTCGAACAGCTCTCGACGACCGCCGCGCAGCGCGGCCGCCAGGTCGATCGCGGCCGAGAGCGACTCGGCGTGCTCACAAAGATACTCGAGCGGCTTGCTGGTATTGGCCGCCATGATCGCGAATTCCTCGATCTCGCCCCGGCGGTCGGTGCGCGTCACGTTCTTGCAGGCCACGCAGACGGCATCGATGTTCGGCAAGGCGTCCGCCACGCGCGTCACCCGAGCGAGGTCATGGGCGTCGCTGTCACGCGGCTCGCCGCTCTCGAGGTCATAGACCTTGATGCAGGTCATCCCGGGAATGAACCAGGTGTGGCGGCTGTCGAGGTCGATGTAGCGCCGTCCATTTCGGTCCCAGAGCCTCGCGCTCTTCGCAGTGGATGCGATGGCGGAACGCACCAGGGAGGGCTCGAAGCGCGCGATGCCGTCGGCCGATACGTCGCATCCGGCCGCATGCAGCAGCGCCGGGGCCTCGGACTCGGGATCGAATGCGACCCCTGCCTCGCTCATGAGGCGCAGAGCGCCTTCTATGAGACGATCGGCAAGGTCCCCGGGCAACGGATCGTAGGGCGGAGTCGCGCCCTCGTGCAGGCCGATATCGGCGATCATGGGCTCGGAGCCTCGCCGGCTCGGACGCCGTACACGCGCTTGGCTGTTCATGGCAACTCCAACTGTTCCTGGACTTCGCTTCGTCTGCGCAGTGTGCCTCATAATCCGCGGTTGGACGCGTGATCGACGCTAATGAGAATCAACAGGGGTGAGAATGAGAATCAACGAGTGCGCCCATGAGCATTGAGTCACGCTACGACATCCTGTTCGAGCCGGTTCGCATCGGTCCGGTGACCGCAAAGAATCGCTTCTACCAGGTGCCCCATTGCAGCGGGATGGGTCACGCCCTGCCGCGCACGCTCGCGGCGATGCGCGCCGTCAAGGCGGAAGGCGGCTGGGGTGTCGTGTGCACGGAATATTGCTCGATTCATCCCAGCTCCGACGATCAGCCCTATCCGTTCGCGTCGCTGTGGGACGACGAGGACGCCGCGGCGCTCGCAACGATGGCGGACGCGGTCCACGCGCATGGGGCGCTTGCCGGCGTCGAGCTCTGGCACGGTGGAAGCTCGGTTGCGAATCTGGCGTCGCGCTGGCCGTCGCTGGGCGTGCAATCCATGCCGAGCCGCACCGATCCCGTGCAGTCGAAGCGCCTCGACAAGCGCGACATCCGTCAGCTGCGGCAGTGGCATCTGGCCGCCGCGCGGCGGGCCCGTCGCGCGGGTTTCGACATCATCTATGTCTATCCCACCCACGGCTACCTGGTGTCGGAATTTTTGTCGCGCGCCCTGAACCAGCGCGGCGACGAATACGGCGGGTCGCTGCAGAATCGGGCGCGCTTGTTGCGCGAGCTGCTGACCGAGACCCGCGAAGCGGTGGGCGACAAGTGCGCGGTGGCGGTGCGCTTCTCGGCCGAGGGTCATGGCGATGAGCATCTGAGTCGCGAGGAAGCGCGTGAAGTGATTGCCATGCTCGCCGATCTACCCGATCTGTGGGATCTGGTGGTCGCCGATTATTACGGCGAGGAAATGGCGACCTCGAGATTCGTCAAGGAAGGCGCCCTCGAATCGAAGGTCCGGGGTGTGCGTGAGCTCACCGGCAAACCCGTGGTCAGCGTGGGGCGGTTCACCTCTCCGGATACGATGGTGCGCCAGGTGCGCGCCGGTGTCCTGGATTTCATCGGAGCGGCGCGGCCGTCCATCGCAGATCCCTTCATTCCGAACAAGATCCGTGCGGGCCGCGTCGAGGACATTCGCGAATGCATCGGGTGCAACGTGTGCTACGCCTGCAATTTCCGCGGCGCCTCGATCCGCTGCACGCAGAACCCCACGATCGGCGAGGAATGGAGGCGAGGCTGGCACCCGGAACGCGTGCCGAGCGGTGCCGCTCTGTCGGTGCTCGTGGTGGGTGCCGGTCCGGCCGGGCTCGAGGCCGCACACATCCTCGGCAAGCGCGGGTATGCGGTGAGCCTGGCGGATGCGCGGCGCGAGCCCGGCGGCCGGGTGACGCGCGAGAGCAAGCTCCCGGGCCTCGCCGAGTGGGCGCGAGTGCGCGATTATCGCCTGCAGCAGATCTCCAAGCTGCCCGGCGTCTCGCTCTACCTCGACAACCGGCTTTCCGCCCATGACGTACGTGAGTTCGGCGCCGACCACGTGTTGGTCGCGACCGGCGCGCGCTGGCGCCGCAGCGGTATCGGCCGCTCCCATGCCGTGCCGATCGCAGGCCACGAACATCCGGCGGTGCTGACGCCGGACGACATCCTCGAGGGTACGCGACCGGGCGGCGAGGTCACGATCTTCGACGACGACAACTACTACATGGGCTCGGCGCTCGCCGTGCTGCTGGCACGGCACGGCGCTCGCGTGAGATATGTGACATCGGATGGGCGCGCGGCGAGCTGGAGCCAGTACACGGGCGAGCAGGAGCTCATTCAGCGCGATCTGCTCGAGCTCGGCGTCGAGATCATCGGCAACCGGATCGTCGAGGCATTCGACGGCGAGGCGGTGACGATCCGCTGCGGCTATTCCGGGCAGCGCCGCATGCATGCGGCAGCCTCGTTGATTCTCGTCACCTCCCGTGAGCCGCAGGATCAGCTTTACCGCGAGCTCGCGGGCGAGGACGGCGACGGCGCGGGCCCCGCCGTGCAGTGCATCGGCGATTGCGCCTCACCGGGCCTCATCGCGCATGCTGTGTATTCAGGTCATCGGGCGGCGCGCGAGCTCGGCGCAGACGCCTCGATCGCGCGGCGCGACCGGGTCGTGGTCTGATGCGACGCCGCCGATGCCCGAGGCGAGCCCGAGCCGGCCCCAGGTGGTGCCAGTAGCCCGACCATCCGCCGCTCGGTTGCATGAGGCCGAACAGGTCGCGGTCCAGGGCCAGGATCAGCGGCACGGTTTGCGATCGATATATTCCGGCGTCTATAGGTACTTCCCGCAATGCCCGGCGGCGACGGTCACGGCACGGGTTGACGGGCGGGCAGCGAGACCGTGAGCCCCTCGAGGCTCGCGTCGAGTCGAATCTGGCAGCCGAGGCGGCTCTCGGGACGCCGCTCGAGCACGCGTCGCAGCGTATCGAGCTCATCCTCGTCGGCGACGGGAATCCGTTCGACCCAGTCCGCGCCGACGTAACAGTGGCAGGTTCCGCAGCGACACATGCCGCCGCAAAATCCGACGATTCCCGGGACATCGTGTGTGATCGCCGTCTCCATGAGGGTCTCGCCCTCGGTCGCGCAGAGCTCATGGGACGTACCGGACGGATCGATGAGAACGAGGTGCATGAGCCGCACGATTGCTCCGATCGAGCGCGCAGAGGATCGTGAGATGTACGTATTCCGAACGCGCCGAGCGCCGGCCGAGAATCGGCGGTCAACGAGATTGCCGGGAGCAGTGCAGATGTCGCCGCAGGCTTCAACGCTCGCCGCGGGTGCGGGGCGCTCGGTGCCCGAGCCGCGGGAAGCATTCGATCTGGGCGCCTCGGAGGATACTCTGGGGCGCATGACCGAGTGGGTGCGCGAGCTCGGGGACTTCTTCCGCGTGTATTCCCCGCGGCGCGCGAGCTACACCTATTTCGTCAACGATCCCGATCTGGTGAAGCGTATCCTGCTCACCAATCACAAGAATTACGTGAAGGGAGTCGGCACGGACCAGATCTCGATTCTGCTGGGTCACGGCATCATGACCAGCAGCGGCGAGTACTGGCATCGCCAGAGGCGCATGCTGCAACCGGCCTTTCATCGACGCATCATCGATCGCTTCAGCGACGTCATTCGCGAGGTCAACGAGCTGCATGCGGCACGCTGGGCCGCGCATGCCGCGCGCGGCGCGCCGATCGACATCAGCGAGGCGGCGAGCGAGATCACGCTGGCGATCAATCTGCGCACGATCTTCGGCGCGGATCTCGAGTGGATCCGCGAGCGCACCGGTGGCAACCCTTTCGACATCGTGCACACCGAGGGCAGCAGGGACCTCAAATTCGCCTACCGGATACGCTCGCTCGGCGGCCTCATCGCGGAGGTCATCGCGAGACGGCGCGCGCTCCCCGATCTTCAACGCTTCGATTTTCTCGACATGGCACTCAACGCGCGCGACAAGCAGACCGGCGAGGCGATGACCGACAAGCAGCTCATCGATGAAGTGATCACGCTCGTGGTGGCGGGTCACGAGACGACGGCATCCGCGCTCGCCTGGACCTGGTTCCACCTCGGAGGGCGGCCCGATGTGCAGGACGCGCTCGCCGCCAGCATGCGCGACCGGCCGCCCGGCGGGCTGCGAGGACTCGATGCGCTCGAGACCTGGACCGCCGGGCAACAGGTGGTCAAGGAGTCGCTGCGACTTTGCCCGCCGGGCTGGATGATGACGCGGCGCACGTTGGCCGCGGACGTCCTCGGCGGCGTCGCGCTGCCGGCGCACACCGATGTCTTCGTGAGCCCTTACTTCATGCACCGCCATCCGCAGCATTGGAGTCACCCCGAGAGGTTCGATCCCGGGAGATTCAATCCCGATGCCGATGCGCAGCGGCACCGCTTTGCCTACCTGCCATTCGGGGTCGGCCCTCGCCACTGCATCGGCGAGGGGCTTGCGATGCAGGAGCTGCTCAGCCATCTCGCGCTGATGAGCTCGCGCTTTCGCTTGACCCCCGCGGACTCCGGGCCGCCGGAAATCGAGGCGCGCATCAACTACCGGCTGCGCTCCGCGCTGCCGATGACGGTCGTCCCGCGCTGATCGGCGTCGGCAAATTCCGGGCCATCGCGGGCCTGTGCCGGCGCGTCTGCCATCCGGAGTTTCCGCTATGGCACGGTACCCGCGCCCGTAGTCTGATGGCGGCACAAGCGTGGGAATACCTGCGTTGAGAAGGGAGATTACTTAATGCCGCCTGCCGCACAGATCAAAGCCCCGACCGCAACTCTGTCGAGCGCCCTCGCGGATCGACTCCAGCCCGCGCTCGCCCGGGCCGCCGAATGCGCCGCATCGGTCGACCGCGACTCGCGATTTCCCGAGCAGGCGTTCGAGGAGCTGCGCAAGGAGAGCCTGCTCGGAATTCTGGTCCCGATCGAGCTCGGCGGCGAGGGCGCCACCTTCCGCGAGGTCGCGGACGTCTGCTACCGGCTGGGGCAGGCCTGCTCCGCGACGGCGATGATCTATGCGATGCACCAGGTCAAGGTGGCTTGTCTGGTGCGCCACATGGGCTCGAGCGCGGCACTGCGCGACCTGCTGCGCCGGCTGGCCGCCGAACAGCTGCTGCTGGCCTCGTCGACGACCGAGGGGACGGCGGGCGGCAATGTGCGCGCGAGTGAGGCGCCGGTTGCGGTGCTGGGTGAGCGTTTCACGCTCGAACGGCGCGCCACCTGCATTTCATACGGAGCGGATGCCGATGGGGTCGTGACTACCGCACGGCGAACGGCGAACGCCGCCGCGTCGGATCAGGTGCTGGTCGCCGTGCTCAAGGAAGATTACACGCTCACGCCGATTCAGAGCTGGGACACGCTGGGCATGAGGGGCACGTGCAGCGAGGGGTATCTTCTCAAGGTGTCCGCCTCGAGCGGTCACATTCTCGAGACCCCCTACGAGCAGATCCACCTCGAGACGATGGTGCCGAGTGCGCACCTCTTCTGGGGCTCGGTCTGGGCAGGCATCGCGGCCGCCGCGACGCAACGGGCACAGGCATTCGTGCGCGACGTCGTGCGCAAGAGTGGCGGGCAGATGCCGCCCGGCGCCGTCAACCTCACCACCGCCATGAATTCCTTGAGGTCGTTGCGGGCGCAGCTGCACTCGGCGCTCGAGCGCTTCGAGAGCATCGCGGAGGACAGGCGCGCGCTGCGGGCGATCGATTTTCAATCGATGATCACGCTCACCAAGGTCCAGGTATCGGACCTCGCCGCGGCCACCGTCATGAGCGCGCTGCGCGTCTGCGGGCTCTCGGGTTATCGCAATGACGGCGAGTTCAGCGTCGCACGCCATCTGCGCGATGTGCTCTCCTCGCCCATCATGATCCACAACGATCGCATCCTCGCGAACCTTGCAACGCCGGTGCTGCTGGCGGAGGTGCCTTCCTCGCTCGAGTGAGCGCGGCGGATATGCGCGCCGCGAAGTAATAGACCGGGCTCACCACGGCGATACCGACCACCCAGGAGAGGTCGACGCCGCCGATCGCGCGGGCGAGGGGACCCGTGTAGAAATCCGCCGCGAGGAACGGAATCTGCACCGCGATGCCGACCAGATAGCAGAGGAGCGCGCTGGGGTTGTAGTGCCCGTAGATGCCGCCGTCGGCCGAAAAGAACGAGGGCACATCGTAGTGACCGAAGCGGATGAGGTAATAGTCGACCAGATTGATCGCGGTCCAGGGTATGAGGAGATAGAGCAGAAGCTCGTTGAAGTGGCTGTAGAGGGTCAGAAAATGCGACGCGCCCGCCATGCCGAGGAGCAGCGCGACGCCGAAGATGCTCGAGGCGATGAGGATGCGTGCCCGCCAGGTGGCATGCCAGTGCGACGAGACGGTGTGACCGAGCGTGATCATGGCGAGAGCGCCGCCGTACAGGCAGATGGCGCCCGCCACCGCGACCCCGGGGACCAGCAGCAGCACGATCAAGACGCTCACCGGTCCCGTGAGGCGGGCGATGGCGGTGACGACGTTGCCGTCGATCACGGCGGGCCCGATCATGGCACCGAGGACCATGGGCATGACGGCGCCGAGAGTGGTGCCCCAGTAGCAGGCCCAGAAAGCCTGGCGTGGTCCTGAATCCGGCGGAAGATAGCGCGAGTAGTCGGAGACATAGGGAGCATAGCCAAGCTGCCAGAGCGCGCCCATCGACACCATGGCGAAGAAGCCCACCGCGGAGAACGACCCCTGGGTGAGAAATTCGTGCGGTATCGGTCTCACCAAGAGCACCCAGACGTAGCACAGCACGAGCGCGCCGCCGGAGACATAGGTCATCATGCGCGTGCAGAAATGGATGAGATCGTGACCGTAGATGGCGCCCGCGAGGCTGATGGCGCCGATCGCGACGATGGCCGCGTGCTCGCTCAGGGCCGGCACGATGAAGTGCAGCGACTGCCCTCCGGTCACGAACGCGGTGCCGGCATAGCCTACGTACATGAACGCCACCAGCGCGACCACGAAGCCCGCGCCCTTGGCGCCGAACTGGCCGCGGCTCTGAACCATCTGCGGCACACCGAGCTTCGGACCCTGGGCCGCATGCAACGCCATGAAGATCGTGCCGACCAGATTCCCGATGAGGATGGCAACGACGCCCGATGCGAAGGATTGATGGAATATCGTGGTCGCCAGCGCTCCGGTGACGACCGTGAGCACGTTCAAATTCGCGCCGAACCAGAGCGTGAACAGCTGGCGCGCCTTGCCATGCCGCTCATCGAGCGGGATCTGATAGATCGTGTGCAGTTCGATGCGGGACTTGTTATCGCCGGATTGCAAGAGAGCGCTCTGGTGGTCGCTTCGCCGATACGAGCCGATTTACTTTAACATACGTCAAAGAGTGCCCGGTACGCAGGCGCCAGCGGAGGTGCCGACCTTGCCAGTCATCAATGATGAATTCCCGGATTTTGGCCTGACCGAGACCGAACGGCGTGCAGCCGTCTTCGGGCACCGCTATGAGCGCGCCGGCATGGGGGGCGAGCGCGGCGAGATTTGGGCCTATTCCGACTCGCTGTCCTATGAGCCGGGTGCGACGGTGCGCCTGTGCGTGAGCTCGACCGCCGAGCGCTACCGACTTTCGATCCTGCGCGATGGCGTTGCCGAGCGCACGCTGCTCGAGCAGGAGGTGCGCGGTGCGCACTGGCAGGAGGCGCCCGATCAATGCTCGGTGCTCGGCTGCGGCTGGCAGCCCTCGCTCGAGTTCCGGATCGGCGCGGATTGGCCCTCCGGTGCGTATCGGGCGACGTTGACGGCGCAGGGCCGCGACGGCGGCGAGCTGCGCGCGCATCATCTGTTCATCGTGCGACCGGGCGCGGGTGCCAAGCCGGGTCGCATTCTCCAGGTCGCGGCCACGGGAACGTGGACCGCCTACAACACCTGGGGAGGCTCGAATCACTATCAGGGGATCACCGGACCCAACCGCAATCAGTATGCACCGAGCGTGAGCCTGGAACGTCCGTGGTGCCGCGGTTTCGTGGTTTTGCCGCCGAGCGCGCCGCGGGTGCCGCTCGAGATTGCGTTGCCGCCGGGAGTGGCGCCGCGCTATCCGCACCTGGAATGGGCGTTCGCCAACGGCCATTCCAACAAGTATGCCTCGGCCGGATGGGCGAGCTATGACCGGCATTTCTTTCAGTGGGCGGAACGCTCCGGCTACCTGGTCGATCTCGCGAGCCAGCACGAGCTGCAATTTCATCCCGAGCTCCTCGAGGGTTATGCCTGTGTGGTCTTCGTGGGGCACGACGAGTACTGGACGTGGGAGATGCGCGATGCCGTCGATCGATACGTCGAGCGCGGCGGCCATGCCGCGCGCTTCGCCGGAAATTTCATGTGGCAAACGCGTCTCGAGCGCGGCGGCAAGGCCCAGGTTTGCTACAAGTACCGGGCTCGAGCCGAGGATCCCGTGTACCGCTCCGCCGATCCGTCACGCACCACGGGCTCCTGGGAAGCAAAGGAAATCGGCCGTCCAGGCGCGTTGACCTTCGGCCTCAATGCGACGGATGGGCTCTATGCCGGCTGGGGCCTGTGCGCCCCGCGCGGTGTGCGGGGCTTTCCGGTCTATCGGCCCGAACACTGGGCCTTTGCCGGCACCGGGCTGTGTTACGGCGACATACTCGGGGCAGCAGGCCATGTGTTCGGCTACGAGGTGGACGGTCTCGACTATGTGATTCGCGGCGGCCTGCCCGAGCCGGCCGAACCGGGCAACGTCCCTGCGGGCCTCGAGATCCTCGCGCTCGGACTCTCCTCACTCAAGGAGGAGCCGATGAATGTCCCACTCGATGATCGATTCTTGTCGGACGACGATGCCAAGTTCGTGGCGGAAATCCGCCTCGGAGACACCAGCGATGCCGCGGTCGAACGAGTCAAGCGCGGCGCGGGAATGATCGTGAGCTTCGCCCGCGGCAAAGGCGAGGTCTTTCATGCCGGCAGCTGCGAATGGGTCGCAGGGCTGCTACGGCGCGATCCCATGGTCGAACGCGTGACTCGCAACGTGCTCGACCGCTACCTGATGAGCCATGGAGGCAATGCGCCTAGCGGATGATTCCAGTCCTCGGCGGGTATCACAGCTCGGATGCGTAGGGTCGCACGCTTTCGGCGACCGAATCGGCAATGTGCTCCTTGGTCAGGATACCGACCACGTCGGCGGCGCGCGGTATGCCGCTGCCGCGAACCACGACGATCATCGCGCCCTCGCGGCGCCAGAAGTGCTGGATCACGTCGAACATGATGTCACCCTCGTGCGCGATCGTGAAGCGCTCGTTGGCGACGCTGCCCAGACTGACCCCGGTGTAGGCACCCTCCAAGCCGTGCCGCAGCGCGATGTTGACGCGCAGCGTGCCCACGATCCGCTCATCCTCGGTCACGACGATGTGTCGCAACGTCCCCTCACGCTCCGGCAGGCGCAAGAACTCGTCGAATCCCATGCTGCTCGGCAGAAGCTGGAAGTCCTTCTCCATCACATCGCCGGCGGGGCGCACCAGAAACATGTTGGCATGCATGGCCTTGGGGATGAAGTGACCCCGTCCGACCAGCTTGATGGTGTAGATGTTCTCCGGGCTCAAAACCCGGCGCACCCCGATGCTCACCGCGACCGCGACGATCATCGGCATCACGATGTCATAGTCGCGGGTCATCTCGAATATCATGGTGACGGCGGTCATCGCCGCGCCGGTGGCTCCGCCCACCATCGCGGCCATGCCGACCATGGCGAATGCGGCCACGGTGACGTCCGGCACCGCGAGGAAGGTATGAGCCAGCGCGCCCAGGGCCCCGCCGAGCGTCGCGCCCATGAAGAGGGACGGGGAGAAGATGCCGCCCGAGGAGCCCGAGCCGAGGCTGATGGAGGTGGCCGCGAGCTTGCTCGCGAACAGGAGCGCCATGAGCGTCCCCGCGTCCATTCCTCCGACCAGAATGTCCTGAATGGTGGAGTATCCCACGCCGTCGATGCGGTAATGTCCCGAGCCGAGCAGGAAGGCGTACATCATCACGCCGATGGCCGCCATGCCGATCATGTGGCGCACGTAGGGATTGCGGATGCGCTCGAACCAGATCTCAGCCTGGTGCAGCCCGCGAATGAAGGCGGTCGAGGCCAACCCGCAGCAAGCCCCCAGGATCAGGCACAGCAGCACCGCATCCAGCGAGGCCGGGGCGGTCGTGAAGAATAGCTTCATCGGAACGTCGAACGCGGGTCGCGCGCCGAGCAACTCCCGTCCCACGAAGGTGGCCGTGCCGGTCGCGAGCGCCACCGGCAGGAAGGTACGTACGCTGACCTCCGGGAGCAGCAATTCCACCGCAAACATCACCCCACCGATCGGGGTGTTGAACGTCGCCGCAATTCCCGCACCGGCGCCCGCCGCTACCAGCGTGATGCGCTGCCAGGCAATCATCCGCAGCAGCTGCCCTGCGCTCGATCCGAGTGTCGCCCCGATCTGAATGATGGGTCCCTCACGGCCCACCGCGGCGCCCGATCCGATCGAAAGGCTGGAGGCCAGCGACTTGATCGCCGCCACCACCGGGCGAATCTTGCCGTCTCGATAGAAGATGGCATCCATGACCTCAGGCACCCCGTGCCCGCGCGCCTCCGGCGCAAACTTCGAAACCAGCAGCACGACACCGAGACCGCCGATGATGGGCACGAGAATGATGCCCGCTCCCCACGGGCTCGGTTGCTCGTAGATGTTGGCATCGTAGGCGGCTGACAGGTGCCCGTAGTACAGGAGGTTGTGTACCAGGCCGATCAGCTCGCGGAACAGCACCGCCCCGAGGCCGGTTATGACGCCGACCAGCACGGCGAACAAGGCGAGTGCGACGGGTGGCAGCGTTCGCTCGGTGGCGCCGGATTGAGTCATAACCGCCAGTTTACGCGAGATGGGGCCCGGTCTTCACATCGGCAAGTCAGTCACAGCGTGAGGACGATTTTTCCTACATGGGATTTCGAGAGAAAGGCACGCTGGGCATCGACGATGTCCTGCAACGGGAAGCTCGCGCCGATGAGAGGGCGTATCTCGCGACGCTCGATGTAGCCGACCAGGTTCTCAAAGATCCGCGGCTCGAGCATCGTGCACCCGAACAGGCTCAAATCCTTGAGGTACAAGGTCCGCAGGTCGAGCTCGACCCGAGGTCCGGCGATCGCGCCGGCCGTGGCATAGCGGCCGAAACGCTCGAGCACCGAGAACAGCATGGCGCATCGCGGGCCGCCCACCGAATCGATCACCACATCGATCGACTCGGCGCCGAGCTTCGCGAGCAGATCGGCGTCGCGATCCAGAACCTGGCTTGCGCCGAGCGCCGCCACGGACGGCGCTTTCGAGCGGCTCGCCACCGCGATCACGATGGCATTGCGGCGCTTGGCCAGCTGAACCGCGGCCGATCCGACGCCGCCCGAGGCGCCGGTCACCAGAACGCGATCGCCGGCAGCGACTCCCGCACGCGACAGCATGTTCTCCGCGGCGCCGTACGAGCACGGAAACGAAGCGAGCTCCACATCGGTCAGCTCGCTGTCGATCTTGCAGGCGTTCGCCGCAGGAACCACGGCGAACTCGGCGAAGGCGCCGTCTCGATCGGATCCGAAGTAGGCGGCCTCCCTGCCATCATCCCCGCGGCTCAGAACGGGATTCACGATCACCCGTTCGCCGATGCGCGCAACGTCAGTGCCCTCGCCGACCGCCACGATGTGCCCACAGGCATCCGCGCCTTGGATCCGCGGGAACGCCACCGGGGAGCCGGTCCATCCCGAATCCGCCGCTCGCGCACTGCCCGTGTCCGCCGCCGCTTCGGACTTGGAGTACCAACCGATGCGGGTGTTCACGTCGGTATTGTTGACGCCGGCAGCGCCGATCTTGATCAGCACCTCCCCGTGCCGCGGTAGCGGACGTGGAACGTCGGTGCGGTACTCCAGTTTGTCGAACCCACCGTGACCTGTGAGTAAAACGGCCCTCATGCCCCGTCGCCTTCGCCCGCCATGGTTTGGCCTCATCCTAGCAGAAGAGGCTGGTATGCCTTGACACGGCCGGCAGGGGGGCATATTCCCTCGGCGAGCGCAATCGAGAGGCGGCGAGGAACACTCACATGAGCTACGAGCTTTATTACTGGCCCGGCATCCAGGGGCGCGGCGAGTTCGTGCGCCTGGCGCTCGAGGAGGGCGGTGCCCGCTACGTCGATGTGGCCGCAGAACCCCAGGCGAAGGGCGGCGGGGTGCGGGCCATCCTCAAGGTGCTCGAGGCCAAAGGCGTGCGCCGACCGCCGTTCGCTCCGCCCATCCTGCGCGCGGGCCGCCAGTACATTGCGCAGACGCCGAATATTCTTCTTTTCCTGGGGCAGCGATTGAGGCTTGCGCCGGCGGATGAGGCCGGACGTCTGTGGACCCATCAACTGGAGCTCACCATGCTCGACTTCTACCTGGAAATATTTCATACCCATCATCCGCTCGGCGATGGCTATGCCTACGAGGAGCAGAAATTGGCAGCGAAGCGACGCACCCAGGATTTCTTGAAGGTACGACTCCCGAAGTTTCTGGGATACTTCGAACGGGTCCTCGAGCTCAATGACCATTCGCCCTGGATGGTGGGAGCGCGCGCGAGCTACGCCGATCTGTCGATGGCCCAGATCATCGCCGGACTGCGCTACGGATTTCCCGTGGCGAGCCGCAGGGCGTTGCGTCGCCGCCCGCGGCTGCTGGCTCTGCACGATGCCGTGTTCGCGCGACCCCGAATCGCGCGCTACGTGGCTTCGGGCCGCCGGCTGGCCTTCAACAACGAGGACCTTTTCCGCCATTACCCCGAGCTCGATAGCAGAACTGGACCGTGACCGACTATCGCTAGTGTACGCTCGCGCTCATGGGGGATCGCTTATCCTCCGGGGGCGGCGCATGATAGTGCGGTCGATCGAAGATTGACCTTGGGGGGGATGTGGGGCGCGGCCAGATGAACATCGCTATCGCAGACATCGTCGATACGGCTCGGTACCCAATCAATGAAACGGGTGAGGCACTCAATGCGCTGGTCGCGCGCGCGCAAGCTGATCTCGAGGCCGACGGCTGCGCGGTACTCAAGGGATTCGTGAGGCCGGCGTACATCGAGCAGCTGGTTGCCGAATGTGAGCGAGTGGCGCCCGCTGCGCACCGCAATTTTAGCCGGACCAACGTCTATTTCACCCAGGACCGGCCGCAGTTATCCCCGAGCCATCCGTTGCGCCGGTTCTACGATCGCTCGAACGCCTTCGTGCCGGCCGACAATCTGGGCAGTGACAGTCTCATTCGAGCGTTGTACGAGTGGCCTCCCTTCGCGCCCTTCATCCAGAAAGCCTTGGGCGCGCCGCGGTTTCATCGCTACGCCGATCCGCTCGCCGACGTCATCGTGAACCTGGCGGTGCCCGGCGGCGGCTTTCCGTGGCATTTCGATACCAACAACTTCACCGTGACGCTCGCGATACAGAATGCGGAGGCCGGTGGCGACTTCGAGTACAGCCCATGGCTACGCACGCCAACGGATGAGAATTACCCGGGCGTCGAGGCGGTGCTCGACGGGGACCCGAGCCGCATCCGCACCCTGCATCTCGAGCCCGGGGACCTGCAGATCTTCAAGGGTCGCTACTCGTTGCACCGCGTGACCCCGCTTTCCGGAACCACCGTCCGCTACGTCGCGATATTCAGTTTCGTCGAGCAACCCGGCATGGTGGGCAGCCCGGAGCGCACCCGGCAGCTGTACGGCCGGGTGTTGCCGATCCATATCGAGCGCGCGGGACTTCGCAACGATCAGCTCATCGATTGACGAACGCGGCGCATAGGGCTCGGTCCGCGATGCGCATCGTCATCGCCCGGTTTCAGCACGAGACCAACACCTTCTCACCCGTCACCACGCCGATCGAGGCGTTCTCGATGCATTGGGGGGAAGCGGCTCGGGCGAGCGTCGTTGGAACGGATTGGCCCATGGCTCCATTCATCGAATTGGCGCGCCGGATGGGCGCCGTTGCCGCGACGCCGGTCGCGGCCGATGCCGATCCGAGCAATCGCGTCCCGGATGCACTGTTCGAGCGCGTGACCCGGGCGCTCCTCGATGAGATACGCGCGGGTTGTGATGCCGTGTTGCTGGAGCTGCACGGCGCCATGGTGACGGAGAGCTTCGACGACGCCGAAGGGGAATTGCTCGAGCGCCTGCGCAAGGTCGCCCCGCGAACACCGGTCCTGGTGAGCCTCGATCTGCATGCGAATGTGAGCCAGCGGATGATCGACAACCTCGACGGGGTGGTGGGCTACAAGACCTATCCTCACGTCGATTACCGGGCGACCGGCGAGCACGTGGCTCGCCTGGCGCACGGCGTGCTCACCGGGGAATTGCGTCCCGTCACGCGCTGGCGGCAGGTGCCGATTCTGGCGCACACGCTCGCCATGGGCACCGACCACGGGCCGATGGCGCGCGCCGTGAGCGCCGCGCGGGCGGCGGAGCGCGAGCCCGGGGTCTTGGCCGCGTCGGTGTTCGGTGGCTTTCCCCTGGCGGATGTCGCGGATGCCGGCGTCTCGGTCACGGTCACGACCGACCGGGATCCGGCGCTCGCGCAACGAGTCGCCGACCGCATCGCGCGGCAGCTCTGGCTCGAACGCGCGGAGCTCATCCATGTCAGCCCGCCGCTGTCCGAATCGCTCGCGCAGGCGCGGCGGCTTTACGAGCAGCCAGGGTCCGGTCCGGTTCTGCTGTTCGATCACAGCGACAACGTCTATTCCGGGGGCACCGCCGACACGATGGACGTTCTCGAGGCCGCCTTGGCCCAGGGGCTTCGTGCAATCGCGACCAGCCCAATCTGCGACCCCGAGGCGGTGGCTCGATTGTGGTCCGCCGGACTCGGAGCGCAGGTCGAGGTGGAAGTCGGGAACAAGGTGCCTCAACCCTTGTTGGGAAGATCGCGCAGCCCCGTGCGCTTCGAGGGCCGTGTCCGTCGCCTGCATGACGGAGAGATTCCGATGCCGCACAGCATCTATGGCGCGTACCATCAATCCCTGGGCCGCACGGCCGTGCTGGAGACGGCGGCGGCGACCCTCGTGATCAGCGAACGGCGTAACGAGCCCTGCGATGCCAAGCTGTTCTTCGACCTGGGGATCGATCCGCGCGCGCAGAGATTCCTCATCATCAAATCGCGCATGCATTGCATCCCGATTTTCATGCCGCTGGCGAAAGGGCTCGTGCAGTGCGACTCGGACTTGGGTGGTCCCACGAGCTCCAAGCTCTCGCTCTTTCCCATCTGTCGGATGCGGCGGCCGTTGTTTCCGCTGGATCACGCCATGGAATGGACGCCGGCGTGAGCGCGGTGGCGCTGAGGAGGGTGTTCGCTCCGAACGGGTGGAGCGCGCGCCTGGCGCTGTGCTTTGCGGCGACCGCGGGCATCCTGTATGCCATGATCATGCCCGCGCTGGTCGACGCGTTTCAGACGGGCCTGGGATTCAGCGCTGAGAATGCCGGGCGAGTGGCGTCGGCCAATACCTACGGCGGAGCCGTCGGCGCGCTCGGCATGGCGCTCTTCGGCCGAGCTCTGCCCTGGCGCGTGACGCTGTTGTCGTTGGCGCTCGCACTCATGCTGCTCGATGCGGGCACGCTGTCGATCGCGTCGCCCCTGCCGATGATGACGGTGCGTTTCGTGCATGGAGTCGTCGGCGGCGCCATGGTCGGCATCTCGTATTTGGTGATCTCGCGGGTGAGTCAACCCAACCGCACCTTTGGCATGCTGATGGCTTTGCAGTACGCGGCTTACATGATCGGGGTTCCGCTGCTACCCCAGGTGGTACGCCATGGGGGTATCGCCCCGTTGTTCCTGGTGCTGATCGCATTCTCGGCGCTGACCTTCGGCCTCGTGCTGCTGCTGCCCGACTACCCCGAGCCGCCATCCGGCGAACACGATCCGGATCGCGATGTCGAGCAGGGCCGGGTGGCGGCTCAAGGATTGCTGGCGCTGCTCGCGGTGCTTCTATTCCAGTCGGGCAACAATGCTGTCAACGCGTACAGCGTCGGCTTGGGCCAGAACGCAGGGCTGCCGCTCGGGATCGTGCTGTCCGCGCTCGGGGCGGCGGGTTTCGCCGGTCTCCTGGGTGGCGTTGCAGTCATGTTGCTGCCCGCAAGCTGGAGGCTATTCTGGCCCACGGTGCTGATGGCGGCGATGGCGTTGTTCGGGGTCGTGGCGCTCATTGGAGCCGAGAATCGGCTGGTATGGCTGGCGGCCAATGTGGCCAACGGTTTCGCATGGGGAGCGGAGCTCTCGCTGCTGCTCGCCATGTGCGCGAGTTTCGAGGCGTCGGGCCGCAGCGCGATCTGGTCGAGTTTCATGTCGAAACTCGGTCTCGCGACCGGTCCGTTGCTGGGCTCATTCGTGATTGGATCGCCGCCGCATTACCGTGGCTTGATCGCAATCGGCGCGGCCTTGCTCGTGCTGGCATTGCTCGCGGCACTGCGCCCGACATGGAGCGCCGATCGCCATCGCGCGTCCGCATCCGATCGCCTCACTCGCCCGCACCCACGGCCACCCACGCCAGATCTCGGTTGGAGACGCTCGCGACATTGAAATTCTTGGCCGCTGCCGCCA